>TARA_R110002020_G_scaffold358559_7_pt1 | contig 59531 bp, 63 predicted proteins | sample TARA_R110002020 | Tara Oceans TARA_R110002020 (sample SAMEA4396489) | marine metagenome | biome: Westerlies Biome; feature: [MES] marine water layer (ENVO:01000295) within the mesopelagic zone...; material: water (ENVO:00002006), including particulate matter (ENVO:01000060) such... | reverse complement strand
CGCGCCCGTTCTGTTTTATGGCCGTTCGAGGCACATGGCAACACCCATACCGCCGCCGATGCACAAAGTTGCCAGACCTTTTTTGGCGCCTCGACGCTTCATCTCGAACAACAGCGTGTTGAGGATGCGCGCACCGGAGGCACCGATGGGGTGGCCGATGGCGATGGCGCCGCCATTGACGTTCACAATCGCAGGATCCCAGCCCATATCCTTGTTCACGGCGCAGGCCTGTGCTGCGAAAGCCTCGTTTGCCTCCACCAGATCCAGATCTTCGGGTTTCCAGCCAGCTTTCTCCAGCGCTTTGCGGGAGGCAAAGATTGGTCCTGCACCCATAATGGAGGGGTCGAGGCCCACGGTCGCATAGGAGGCGATTCGCGCCAGAGGCTCGATCCCGCGTTTTTCGGCGTTTTCCGCACTCATCAACAGCGCCCCCGCTGCGCCGTCGTTCAAACCGGATGCATTGGCCGCTGTGACAGAGCCGTCTTTGGTGAAAGCTGGGCGCAGTTTCGCCATTGCGTCCATGGTGGCACCGTGGCGGATGTATTCATCCGCATCCACGATGGTGTCACCTTTGCGGCCAGGCACGGTATAGGCAAAGATTTCATCCGCAAACCGGCCTGCCTTTTGCGCAGCCTCGGCCTTGTTTTGCGAGGCAACGGCAAATTCATCCTGCTGTTCGCGGGTAATCTGCCATTTTGCTGCTACGTTTTCGGCGGTCTGGCCCATGTGATAGCCGTTGAAAGCATCCCAGAGACCATCTTTGATCATGGTGTCGATCAGCTTCATGTCGCCCATTTTCTGACCCGCGCGCATGGCTTGGGCGTGGGGGGACATGGTCATGTTTTCCTGACCACCTGCGGCGACGATATCGGCGTCGCCGAGTTGGATATGCTGTGCAGCCAGCGCAACCGCGCGCAGACCCGAGCCACAAACCTGATTGATCGACCAGGCTGCGGATTCGATAGGCAGGCCAGCGTTCACATGCGCCTGACGTGCAGGGTTCTGACCCTGTGCAGCGGTCAGAACCTGACCGAGAATCGTCTCCGATACCTCGGATGCATCTACGCCAGCGCGTGCCACGATCTCTTTGAGCATGGCGGCGCCCAGATCATGGGCGGGCGTGTTGGCGAAGGAGCCCCCGAAGCTGCCGACGGCAGTCCGGGCAGCGGAGGCAATAACGACGTTGGTCATGGAATGCGGTCCTCTCAATTTGACGCACGGCAGAGGACATTTCAGACAGGTGCGCGATGGTCGCGGCGTCTTTCCCCCACCTCGTCCTATTTGAATAACGTAAGGCAAGGGGCGCGGCAAGAAGCGTGGTGCCAGAGCGCCTCAGCCGGTGCGAAGCGCAGTGTCAGGCCTATCGCGCAGCCAGTCGGGTTGGGTCGTCGGAGCCGCGAAATAATAGCCTTGTAGGCAATCAATACCGATGTTGGCTGCCAGATCAGCATCCTGGGTGTTTTCAATCGACTCAGCGACGGTCAACATCTCGAATTCATGTGCAATCGCCACAAGCGCACGGGTGACGGCAAGATTGTCGGGATTCTGCGCGATGCCACGCATGAACTGGCCGTCAATCTTGACGATATCAAAGTCGAAGTCCCTGAAATATTTGATCGCCATCTTGTCTGCCCCGAATTGGTCCATGGCAAAGCAGATGCCCTGGGGTTGAAGGCGCTGCATGAAATCTATGACCAGTTCGGGCACTGTCATGGTGGATCTTTCGCTGATTTCGAGGATCAACCGTTCGCCAAGATCCGGCGTTTCCTTTAGAAAGCGCGTGAGGCAATGTACCCAAGGTTTGAAACCGATCGACCGCGCGGACATGTTGATCGAAAGACGCAAGCCCGGTGTTTTCCGTAGCGTATTCAGGCCGTGGCGCAGTGCCAGCACGTCAATGGCGCGGCCGGTTTCCGTGTCTTCGATCTGGCTCATGAATTCGCCTGCCGGAATGATGCGGCCGGTATGGTCCAACACGCGGATCAGCCCTTCGTAAAAGCCGATCCGCCCGCCGGTGTCTGCGCGGATCACGGGCTGGAAGGCCAGCAGGGTCTGGTTGTGCTTGATCGCTTCCTGCACCATCTCAAGCGTGCTTTGCGCCTGACGCCGGACCGCAAATTCCAACGGGCTGCGCGGACTCTCGTCACCGCGTGGCAGTTTGGTCTTGAATGCACCTTTCACGGCGTGATCCTTCATCAGTTGCTGTCGGCGGGGCGTGCGTGGACATTGGCGCACGGCAATGAATAAGGTGTTAAACAGCTATTTTAGGATCAATTGTCAGCAACACGAGAGGGGGCAGAGGATGTCTCAGGACACTCACCGGTGCGCATGGGCCGGCCCGCAGCGGATTTACCTTGAGTATCATGACACAGAATGGGGTGTGCCCGAGTATGACAGCCGCGCCTTGTGGGAAAAACTGATCCTTGACGGGTTTCAGGCAGGCCTCAGTTGGATCACGATCCTTAAAAAACGCGACGCTTTTCGCGAGGCTTTCGAGGGGTTCGACCCTCATGTGATCGCCACCTGGGGCGAGGCGGATGTGCAGCGTCTGTTGGGCAACGCTTGTATCGTCCGCCACAGGGGCAAGATCGAGGCTGCCATCACCAATGCGCAGGCGTGGCAGCGGATCGAGGCTGCGCAGGGCTTTGATGCCTTCATGTGGGACTACGTCGGCGGGGCGCCATTGCAGAACCGCTTTGTGCAGCATGCCGACGTTCCGCCCAAGACCGCACTGTCCGAGCAAGTGAGCAGGGATCTCAAGAAAGCAGGCTTCAAGTTTTGTGGCCCCACAATCGTCTATGCATGGATGGAGGCTTGCGGGCTGGTAAACGATCATTTGGTGGGATGTCACCGGCATGACGTCGTGGCGGGCATGACGCGTAGACGGTAATCGACTAGCCCCTCGGAGAAGGGTGTTTATCAAGTAAGCCAAAAATGGATGTGATCCCAATAGGTTCGTACCGCGCAGAAGGGTTATCGTTGCCAGTGCGCTCCTTGGGGTCTTGTGCTTTATGTTTCCGCAGGTGGTTGGCTGTTATGTGGTATGGGGCGAGCCGGTTCCGATCCCGCAGGCGTTAAGTCAACCGATGAGCATCCAACAGGCGTTACTCATCTTCACAACACGCATTGACTCTGCCGGGGCCGCCCGTATAAGCGCGGCTTCTATTGGTGTTGGTGGACCCCGCAAGGGGAACCCTGTCGGCGTGCAAACGCAGAGGACAACGCCCTTTACCGCCCCCCGGGGCCACAAAAAGGAGAACAGCCGTGACCAAACGCACCGCTGCCAAGCACAAAATTGACCGCCGCATGGGCGAAAACATCTGGGGCCGTCCAAAGTCGCCAGTGAATCGCCGTGAATACGGCCCCGGCCAGCACGGCCAGCGCCGCAAGGGCAAGATTTCTGACTTCGGTATCCAGCTGCGCGCCAAGCAGAAGCTGAAAGGCTACTACGGCGACCTGACCGAGAAGCAGTTCCGCCGCATCTATGGCGAAGCTGAGCGTGTAAAAGGCGATACAGGTGAAAACCTGATCGGTCTGCTGGAGCGCCGTCTGGACGCGGTTGTGTACCGCGCCAAGTTCGTTGCAACCGTTTTCGCTGCGCGTCAGTTCGTGAACCACCGCCATGTCCGCGTAAACGGCAAGCTGGTGAACATCCCCTCCTACCGCGTAAAAGAGGGTGACGTGATCGAAGTGCGTGACCGTTCCAAGCAGATGGTTGCGTTGATCGAAGCGACACAGCTGTCCGAGCGTGACGTGCCTGACTACCTCGATGTTGACCACACCAAGATGACAGCGACATTCGTGCGCACCCCCCAGCTGGGCGATGTGCCATACCCTGTCGTGATGGAACCGAACCTCGTCGTGGAATTCTACGCGAAGAACTAATCTTCGCCGGATATCGCAAGATACAAAAGCGCCCTGTCGGATCCCCGGCGGGGCGTTTTTTTGTGGGTTGGCCCTGCCGCTGTAGGACAGATGCGCGCGAGGTGTAAATCGCGGGTGGCTGTGGCGCTGCGGAGCAGCTAAAAGACCCTCAAGCCAACCAAAGAGTGCCCCTATGACACAGATGATCGCGCCTCAACCCGGCATTATGGATATTTCCCTCTATCAGGGGGGGGCGTCGCATGTTGCGGGCCATGAAAATGCGCTCAAGCTCAGCTCGAACGAGAATCCCTTCGGGCCTTCGCCTGCCGCGCTGAAGGCTTATGAGCGTGCCGGTCACGCCTTGCACCGCTATCCCAGCTCGGATCATGCAGAGCTGCGCCGCGCGATTGCCGAGGTCTACGGGCTGGATTCAGAGCGCATCATATGCGGTGCCGGATCAGACGAGATCATTACCTTTCTATGTCAGGCCTACGCGGGGCCGGAGACGGAAGTGATCCACACTGAACATGGGTTCGCGATGTACCGCATCTCGGCGCTGGCCGCCGGTGCCACGCCGGTGGAGGTGAAAGAGCACGAGCGCGTTACAGATGTGGATGCGATCCTTGCTGCGTGTACAGACAAAACGCGGCTGGTGTTTCTGGCGAACCCGAATAATCCGACAGGCACCATGATCGGCCATGCCGATATTGCGCGGCTGGCCGATGGCTTGCCGCCACGCGCGCTGCTGGTGCTGGATGGCGCCTATGCGGAATATGTTGAAGGCTATGATGGCGGTGCCGCGATGGTGGACGCGCGCCAGAATGTCGTGATGACGCGCACATTTTCCAAGATTTACGGTCTGGGCGGTCTGCGGATCGGCTGGGGCTATGGCCCTGCGCATGTGATTGATGTGCTGGGCCGTGTCCGTGGGCCGTTCAACCTCAGCAACGCGGGTCTCGCCGCTGCGGAAGCGGCGGTGCGGGATGTGGCCTATGTGGATCACTGCCGCACCGAGAATGCGCGCTGGCGGACATGGATGGCGGATGCATTGGCTGAAATCGGTGTGCCGTCGGATGTGTCGCTGGCCAATTTCATCCTTGCGCGTTTCGCCAGTCAGACCGAGGCAGAGGCCTGTGATCTGCACCTGCAATCACAGGGTCTGATCGTGCGCCGCGTGGCGGGCTACAAACTGCCCGCCTGTCTGCGCATCACCGTGGGTGACGAGAGCGGCTGCCGCCGTGTTGTGCATGCAGTGCGCCAGTTCAAGGAAACCAGGTGATGGCACAGATCTATGACCGAGTCGCTCTGATCGGGCTGGGGCTGATCGCTTCGTCCATGTTCTGGGCGATGAAGCGCGGCGGGCTGGCGGGGGAAATCACAGGCTACGCACGTTCTGCCGAGACGCGGGCGACAGCGCGTGAAATCGGGCTTTGTGATGTTGTCCATGACGATATCACCGAGGCGGTGCGCGATGCGGATCTGGTCGTGCTTTGCGTCCCCGTGGGCGCCATGGGCCCGGTGATGGTAGAAATTGCAGGAGCTTTGAAGCCCGGCGCGACGGTGACCGACGTAGGTTCGGTCAAGAAGGATGTGATCGAGAAGATCACACCGCACCTGCCCGAAGGCGTGCATTTCATTGCGGGCCATCCACTGGCAGGGACCGAACACTCCGGCCCCCGGTCCGGTTTTGCCGAGCTGTTCGACAACCGCTGGTGCCTGTTGGTCCCGACCGAGGGAAGTGATCCGGACGCCGTGGCCCGCTTGCGCCTGTTTTGGGAGGGGCTTGGTGCCAATGTGGAAGAGATGGATGCGGACCACCATGATCTGGTGCTGGCTGTCACTTCTCACGCGCCGCACCTCATTGCCTATACGATGGTAGGGGTAGCCGATGATCTGGGCCGTGTGACCGATGGTGAGGTGATCAAATATTCCGCCGCCGGTTTCCGTGACTTCACGCGCATTGCGGCGTCTGATCCCACCATGTGGCGGGATGTGTTCCTGACCAACAAGGACGCAACGCTGGAAATTCTGGGCCGCTTTACGGAAGAGCTGTTTGCCCTGCAACGGGCCATCCGGCAGGGCGACGGCGACCATCTGTTCGAATATTTCACCCGCACTCGCGCCATTCGGCGTGGTATCATCGAGGCGGGTCAGGACACGGCAGCAGCGGATTTCGGGCGTGGCGGTGGGCCGCGGCGATGAACCGTCTGACGCTTGTGCTGTGTGTGATGGCGACCGTCTCCTGTGCAGGACCGGAAACATCCGCCCGCCTCGAGGCGCGGCCTCAAGCGACGCAGATGGACCGGCCCGTACAGGAGGAGGACAAGCAGGGAGGCTTCTTGCAGTCGCTCAGGCCTGTATTCCGCTCCTCCAAGCAACGCGTGCTTGTCGCCGGATCGGTCTGTGGTGATCCATCAATTCAGGGCGAGGTTATTGGCCGTGTCCCGGGCGCGATCGCAGGTTGCGGTGTCGAAAATGCGATGAGCATTGCGTCGGTTTCTGGTGTGCGGCTGAGCCCCAAGGCGACGATGGATTGCGGCACGGCTCAGGCCTTGAAGCAATGGGTGGACACCAGCGCAAAGCCTGCCCTGTCCCGCAAGGGCGGCGGATTACGCGAAATTCAAGTGGCGGCGCATTATGCTTGCCGTCGTAGAAACAATGCCAAGACCGGCAAAATCTCCGAGCATGGGACAGGCCGCGCGATTGATATTTCGGGCTTCCGGATGGCGGATGGCAGCCAGATCACAGTGTTGGAGCATTGGAGTAGCCGCAGCAGTGGTAAGGCGCTCCAGCGGATGCACGCAGGTGCCTGCGGCCCTTTCGGGACAGTGTTGGGGCCTAGGGCGAACCGGTTTCACGCGGACCACTTCCACTTTGACACCGCGCGATACCGTTCCGGCACCTACTGCCGTTAACGGATAACGAACCGCGGGGCGGGGCCAAGCGGCAGGAAGCCGATGCGCATCTGTCCAGCGGCCAGCGTGAGTGTCAGATCAAGTGTCCCATCCGCATCTGACATAGAGCCCAGCACCTGCCCAACCGTGGGGGCCCATTCGGGTGGGATGGTGGCGGTGGCCACAGCCATGTCGAACACGTCCTGCCAGTTCCGCATGCGAAGCCGCAGACTGCCCGATGCGATGCCTGCAGGGTCCACGTCCAGATCCCCGCTGATGCTCACGCCGGTGTCGGCATAGCTGGCGGCGATCTCGGTGATGCGGATCTGGCGCGGTTGCGGACGCGTGTCCTGCAAGGCGCTGCGGTCCCACGGGCGGTCGAAGGTTATGGTCGCATCGGCAACAACAGGCGCGAATGTACCGGGCCCAGGCCGGGGCAGTGAAGCGCCCTCGAATAAAGCTTCGCTTGGGGACAATCCGGTCAGTACCAAGTTGACGGTGTAGGTTTCAGGCGTGCGCCCCTGAGTGACTGCCGCCTCGACTGCTTCGACGTCGAGCAGGCGTAGATCATTGACATCCAGCGTGATTCCCGTGGCATCACCGCTAAGCGCCTCCAGTTGCAGCGCGGTACCCGGACGCAGGCGCATCCCGGCGCGTGCGCCCTCGGTCCCGAGTTCCACTTCGCCTTGGGGCGTAGTGAAGGTGACGGGACCGGCGGGCACATGAACGGATGCGTGGCCGGGCCAGTAGATTGGCGCGGATAGGTTCAAACGTGGCACTTCAACGCCGCGGGTTCTGGCGGGGTCGAGCAGAACCAGCCTGTCGATCTGGGTCGTTGTGCGCAGCGGAAAACCGCCGCTGGTGATCGCGGCTGCCTCCGCCTGCCAGCCTTCGGTTTGCCGGTCTTGCAGCCATGCGGTGACGCTATTGCGGGTGCTGGTGGTGGCCAGATACCACCAACCGCTCCAAACCAAAGCCAGCAGGATCACGATTTTCAGTGCAAAGCGGCGCATGAGCAAAACCCCCTTTTCATCAACGCATCGTTAGGGTTTACCTGCCACAACAGAGGAGAACCAGATGGCTATGTGGGTATTCGGCTATGGCAGTTTGCTGTGGAATCCCGGTTTCGAAGTGGCGCAGAGCGTGATCGGCACTCTGCCGGATTATTCCCGCTCTTTTTGCATGCGTTCGATCCATCATCGTGGCACTGTTGCAGATCCTGGTCTGGTGCTGGCGCTGGATCACCAGCGCGGCAAGGCCTGCGAGGGTGTGGCGCTGCACGTGGCGGCGGGGCAGGAGGCGCAGACACTCGATTACCTGCGCGAAAGGGAACTCATCTCCTCAGCCTATGTAGAAAAAGAGCTGGCTGTGCAACTGGTTGACGGGCGAGAGGTCACGGCGGTGGTCTATGTGATCGACGAGGCACATGAGCAATATTGCGGCAATCTGGAGCTTGAGGAACAGGCGCGCATCATTGCGCGCGCTGTCGGTGGCCGTGGCCCTAATACTGAATACCTCTATAACACTGCCGAACATCTGGTGTCAGTCGGGCTGCACGACCCCGCGTTGGAGTGGCTGGCCGCACGGGTCCGTGAAATTGCAGGATAATGCTTTTGGTTTAGCGCCAATTCAGGCTAAGCTGTTGGAATAAACAATAAGGTCAGGAGCAGGGGCGCATGGCGCAACCAGACCGCAAGGCAAAACCACAATTCTCGCAGCCGGTCCGGCAGATCACCCTGATGCTGTTGGTGCTCGGCCTGTCGGGTTTTGGCATCTTCGTCGCATTGCCACGTGTACTGTCGGTGTTTTTGGCAAACCCCTATTTGAACGGGTTTATTGGCATGGTCTTTGTGATCGGTGTCGTGGCCTGTTTCTATCAGGTGTTTCAGTTGATCGGATCGGTCCGCTGGATCGAGAATTTCGCCGCTGATAATGATGCGCCCAGCGATACGCCGCCGCAGATGCTGGCGCCGTTGGCCGCGCTGCTGCGTACACGTGGCGCGCGGATGCAAGTGAGCGCATCTTCCACACGCTCGATCCTCGATTCCGTCTCGACCCGGATCGACGAGGCGCGAGAAATTACGCGATATATCGTCAACACGCTGATTTTCCTTGGTTTGCTGGGGACGTTCTATGGTCTGGCCACGACGGTCCCCGCCATCGTTGACACGATCCGCAGCCTTGCGCCACAGGCAGGCGAAAGCAGCACGGATGTGTTCAGCCGCCTGATGACGGGACTGGAATCGCAGCTGGCCGGGATGGGCGTGGCCTTTGCCTCGTCCCTGCTGGGTCTTGCGGGTTCGTTGATCATCGGCTTGCTTGAGCTGTTTGCGGGCCATGGGCAGAACCGGTTCTATCAGGAACTTGAGGACTGGCTCAGCTCGATCACACGGGTGGGTTTTGCATCCGGCGATGATAGCTCGCCCGAACAGGCGGTCATGGCTGGGATGGTGGACCATATGGCCGAGCAGATGGAAAACATGCAAGACATGTTCAGCAGGTCAGAGGCAGGGCGCGCAGAAGTTGAGCAACGGCTGGGCGCGCTGGCATCGGCGATTGAACGGATGGCGGTGCAACTGGGTGATCAGGCCGGTGCCGCTGACGCGATGGAGCGTATTGCGGACGGTCAGGATCGCATGGTGGCGGCATTGGAGCGGCGTATGGATCAGCCGCAGGAAAGCGGTGGTGTAGATGCCGAAAGCCGCATGCGCCTGCGCTCGATCGATGTGCAGATGCTGCGCATCCTTGAGGAGATTTCTGCAGGACGGCAGGAGACGATGGCAGAGTTGCGGCAGGAATTATCCTATCTGACCAAAGCATTGTCCTCACCCCGCAGCAGCACGGAGCCGCGCCGAATGCGGGCGGTGCCACCCGAACCAGACACCGGGGACCGCTAGCCATGGCTTTGTCGCGACGCACCGGCGCGCGGTTTCAGGCCTCGATCTGGCCGGGGTTTGTGGACGCGATGACGGGCCTTCTGCTGGTGCTGATGTTCGTGCTGACGATCTTCATGGTGATGCAGTTCGTCCTGACCGAACAGATCTCCGGCCAAGAGACCGAGCTGGACGAGTTGTCCTCCGAAGTGGCGCTGCTGGCACAGGCACTCGGGCTGGAGCGCCGGCAGAACACCGAGTTGGAAACGCAGGCTCAGACGCAGGCGGCGCTGATTGCTTCGCTGCAATCCGAACGCGCAGCGCAGGACGCGGCGCTGAGTGAGGCGCAAACGCAGCTGACCCGTTTCGAGGCGCAGGTTGCCGGGCTGATTGCTGACCGGGACGCGGCGCAGGGGCAGGTGGCTACGCTTGAAGCGCGTACCGAAACCTTGCTGGATGAGCAGGAGGCCCTGAACCTGGCGCTTGCGGCCAGCCGTGATGAGGTGGACGCGCAGCAGGAGGCTGCACGTCTGGCGGCGGCACGCCGTGAGGCACTTGAAGCGCTGATGGCGGATCTGCGCGCGCGCAATGCCGAGGCGCAAAACGAGGTGGCGGCGCTGACCGCCGATGTGGCTGCGGCACAAGAGGCGTTGTCAGCGCAGGAGGCCGCCCAACTGGCAGAGGCTGCTGCGGCGCAAGCGCTGCGCGAACGTCTCGAGAATGCCGATACCGAACTGACCGCGATGACCCTGTCGCTGGAGGCGCAGCGCAAACGCGCAGAGGAGACGCTGACCCTGCTTGCCGCCGCGCGCGCTGCCGAAGAAGAATTGGACCAGCGGCTGGCCTCTGCGCTGAACGCGACGGAAGAAACCGGTGCGAGTTTGCAAGAAGCAGAGGCACGGGTCGCCGCCCTTGAGGCGCAATTGCAAGAGGCCGAGGCGGGGGCCAGCGAACAGATTGAGGATTTGCGAACACGGCTCGCGGCAGCACTGGCGGCCAGGCTCGCCGCTGAGGGCCGCATGGACGAGACCCAGACTGAGGCTGCACGCCGTGCCGCGCTGTTGGCGCAGGCCCAAACGGATCTGGCGCGTCAGCAGGAAACTTCCGCCGCCGCGCAACGCCAGACCGAGTTGCTGAACCAGCAGGTCGCGGCACTGCGTGCACAGCTTGGGAATTTGCAGGGGCTCTTGGATGAGGCGGCAGCGCAGGATGTGGCACGCGAGATCGAGCTGCAATCGCTGGGCTCACAACTCAACACCGCGCTGGCGCGGGTCGCCGCAGAGGAGCGGCGGCGGGCAGAGTTGGAGGCGGCTGAGCGCGAGCGGCTTGAGGCGGAGACCAAGAATCTCGAGCAATATCGCTCTGAATTCTTCGGAAGGTTGCGTGGTGTGCTGGGCAATCAGGAGGGCGTGCGGATCGAAGGCGACCGGTTTGTTTTCAGCTCGGAAGTGCTCTTCCCGCCGGGCGGTGCCGAATTATCCACCGCGGGGACGCGCGAAATCGCCAAGGTTGCCGATATCCTGCGCAACGTGGCTGCCGATATTCCTGAGGGTATAGACTGGGTCATTCGCGTAGATGGTCATACCGACGACATTCCACTCTCCGGTCTGGGCGAATTTGCCGACAACTGGGAGCTTAGTCAGGCCCGTGCCCTGTCCGTCGTGAAATATATGTCGGGTTTTCTGGGCATTCCGCCGGACCGTCTGTCGGCAAACGGGTTTGGGCAGTACCAGCCTGTCGACACCGCCAACACGGAAGAGGCGCGCGCGCGCAACCGCCGGATCGAGCTGAAGTTTACAGAAAAATAGTGTCAGGGCAGGCTGAGAGTCATGCTCTGATGTTCAACAACTTCGCCTTTGCGCAGCAGGGTTGCGCTGCCGTGATACGTACCTGCAGGCCAGCGGTCATCACGTAGCTTCTTTCCGACCGCGCGGAAGGACTGTGCCTGTGTTCGCGTCAGCTCAACATCACTTTGCACCACGACACCTTCTGGGCCTGAAAGCTTCAAGCTGATCACATCGTCTTTTTGCGTTCCGAAAAGAAAGGCGTATATCACCAGAGCGTCACTGTGCGGGTCCGGTAGCTGCACGGTATTTGCACGAATTTCGGAGAAATCAGGTATGCCAGCTGCTGCACCTAAGCTGATGATACCGCCCGGGCGGTAGAGCGGTGGCGATGCCCAGAGCGTGTCGGTCTCGGGCGTGCCACAAACAATCGATCCATCTGGATCAAAGGGATCTACCACCTCCCCATCGCGGCGCACGGACAAGTGTACATGCGGGAACGCGGCGCGGCCTGACATGCCGACCTGCCCTAGTACCTCGCCTGCGGTGACTTCTTGGCCTTCCGTGACGGCGATGGACCCCTTGCGCAGATGACAATATTGCGTTTCCCACCCGTTCTCATGGCGCAAAACGACACCGTTTCCGCACTCGCGCCCGTCGATGCCGAGAGCAGTTTCGGCCGTGAACTGAACATCCTCCATACCGTCGCGCAGACCCGCAACAGTCCCCGTGGCTGATGCCAGTACATTCACGCCCTGTGCAATCATGTCATATGTGGCCAAGGCAAAATCCGTGCCTTTGTGGCCATCATAGCTTAGGCCCGAACAAGTGAAATCGGACGCATTTTGAGAGGCATCATGGTCTACGTATTGCTGGATGTAGCAAGGACCGTTCAGGTCGCAGTTGATCGGGGATATCAGTGAAAACTCCCCCGCTGTGGCGGGCACAGCAAGGGAGAGGAGGGTCAACAGACCTAGACGCATTAATCAGCAGTGAGCAGCGGTGGCTTTTTGCTGGTCAAGCGCGGGCTATCGGGACCTTCAGTCACGATATCAAGCTCGCCCTTTTTGACGCCGATTTTGACAACGCCACCTTTGGCAAGCTTGCCAAAAAGCAGCTCTTCCGAGAGCGGTTTTTTGATGTACTCCTGAATGACGCGGCCCAGAGGACGCGCACCCATCTTGGCATCATAGCCCTTGTCGGCCAACCACTCAGCGGCTTTGTTGCTCAGCTCGATCGTGACGTTGCGGTCCATCAGCTGTGCTTCAAGCTGCAAAACAAACTTCTCGACCACCTGCATGATGACTTCTTTCGGCAGCGCGCCGAAGGAGATAACCGCATCCAGACGGTTGCGGAATTCGGGCGTGAACGTCCGCTCGATGGCGGCGGTATCCTCGCCGGTGCGTTTGTCGCGACCAAAACCGATGGCCTCTTTTGCCTGCTCGGACGCGCCGGCGTTGGAGGTCATGATCAAGACAACGTTGCGGAAATCTACTGTCCGACCATTATGATCTGTCAGTTTGCCGTGATCCATGACCTGCAACAGAATGTTGTAGACGTCAGGGTGCGCCTTTTCCATCTCGTCGAGGAGCAACACGCAGTGTGGATCTTGATCGACACCGTCGGTCAGCATGCCGCCTTGGTCAAAGCCGACATAGCCCGGAGGCGCGCCGATGAGGCGGCTGACCGCGTGCTTCTCCATGTACTCAGACATATCGAACCTGAGCAGTTTCACGCCCAGAGTATCTGCAAGCTGTTTGGCCACTTCGGTTTTGCCCACACCTGTGGGGCCTGCGAACAGGTAGTTACCGATAGGCTTTTCAGGTTCCCTCAGGCCGGCGCGGGCCAGCTTGATCGCCGAAGAGAGCGCCTCGATCGCATCATCCTGACCGAACACCACGCGCTTGAGAGATGCTTCGAGATCCTTGAGCACAACCACATCGTCCTTGGAGACGTTTTTCGGCGGAATGCGGGCGATCTTGGCAACGACTGCCTCGATCTCCTTGGTGCCGATTGTTTTGCGGCGCTTGGAAGCTGCCAGCAGGTGCTGCGCAGCGCCCGCTTCGTCGATCACGTCGATTGCAGAGTCGGGCAGCTTGCGGTCGTTGATATAGCGGTGTGCTAACTCGACCGAGGTTTTGATCGCGTCTGCGGTGTATTTAACGCTGTGGTGATCCTCGAAGTACGGCTTGATGCCTTTGAGGATTTTCTGTGCGTCTTCAACTGAGGGTTCGTTTACGTCGATCTTCTGGAACCGGCGCGCGAGCGCCCGGTCTTTTTCAAAGTGCTGACGGAACTCTTTATAAGTGGTTGAGCCCATCGTCCGAAGCTTGCCGCCCGCAAGTGCGGGTTTCAGCAGGTTGGACGCATCCATTGCGCCACCCGATGTGGCACCCGCACCGATTACGGTGTGGATCTCGTCGATAAACAGGACCGCATCTTTATGCTCTTCCAGTTCGGTCACGACAGCTTTCAGCCGCTCCTCAAAATCGCCGCGGTAGCGGGTGCCCGCCAGAAGCGCGCCCATGTCGAGCGAATAAATCGTAGTCTTTGACAGAATTTCCGGCGTCTCGCCTGCGACGATCTTGCGCGCAAGCCCTTCCGCAATGGCGGTTTTACCCACACCGGGGTCGCCGACCAGCAGCGGATTGTTCTTGCGACGGCGGCAGAGTACCTGAATGCACCGCTCCACTTCGGCATCGCGGCCGATCAGGGGGTCGACATCGCCGTCGCGAGATTTCTTGTTGAGATCCACGCAATATTTTTCCAGCGCGGATTCCTTCTTGTCCCCGTCGGTGACGCCTTGCGCTTGTTCATCATGCTCGGGGGCGCCGGCCACAGGGCGCGCCTCTCCGTAGGCCGGGTCTTTGGCCACCCCGTGTGCGATGAAATTAACAGCATCATAGCGGGTCATGTCTTGTTCTTGAAGGAAGTAAGCGGCGTTGCTTTCCCGCTCGGCGAAGATGGCGACGAGAACGTTGGCACCTGTGACCTCGGTCCGGCCGGAGGATTGAACGTGGATGGCCGCGCGCTGAATGACGCGCTGGAAGGCAGCGGTTGGCACGGCCTCGGAACCCTCGATGTCGGTCACCAGATTGCTCAGATCCTCGTCGATGAATTCGACAAGGGTATCGCGCAGCTCGTCTACATCGACAGAGCAGGCTTTCATGACCTGAACGGCATCAGGCTCGTCTACCAGCGACAGAAGCAAATGCTCCAGCGTAGCGAATTCGTGGCGCCGTGCATTCGCAAGCGCGAGCGCTGCGTGAATGGACTGCTCTAGTGTGGTCGAGAATGAAGGCACGGTGTGCTCCTTTTCGATGGGGTCGGGAGGGGCGTGAGGTATGCCAGCGCCTTTGTGACCGACCATGGCCTGATAGTATTAGAGTTTGGTTTATCGTGACCAACCTTCAAGTCTTTTTTGAAATAAAGTTGTCACATTTATTTGTTGGGGGCTGCGGCGGTAAGGAATTGGGCAAACCATGAGTCGCCGCAGTTACAAGCACGAGCATTTGGCGGGCCTGTTGTTTGAATATCAAGTCTAGGGTGTCTGCGGCAGGATTTCTACCCGCCGGGACACATTTTGTTTGAGGTCAGAACCTGTCTTTGCGACTGCGCAGTTCTGCGAACACATCCACATCCAGTGCCTGCTGCATGTTCAGTGCTTTGCGCAAATCAGGATCTTCGGTGCGCAAGAAGGGATTTGTGGCGCGCTCCAACTCCATGCGTGAAGGTACGGTAAAACTGCCCTTTGCGCGTGCCTTGGCGGTTTGGGCGTTCCGGTCTTGCAGCGCTGGATTTTCAGGATCAACAGAGGTTGCAAATTTGCCGTTGGAAGTTGTGTATTCATGGCCCGAACAGATCAGTGTATCGTCAGGCCAAGCGGCCATCTTGGACAGGCTGGCATGCATCTGCGCGGGCGTGCCTTCAAACAGTCGTCCACAGCCAAGCGCCATGAGGCTGTCGCCGGTAAAGGCCGCGGGCAGGGCAGGGACGTAAAAGGCGATATGTCCGACCGTGTGACCAGAGACGTCAATCACCTGCACCTCGAGACCGCCAAAGTCAAATGTGTCACCTTCGGCAAGAGATACGTCCAGATCGGGCAGGCGGTGCGCGTCGGCGCGGGCACCAAAGACACGTGCGGGATAATCGGACAGCAGCGCGGGTAGACCGTCGATATGGTCGGGGTGGTGGTGCGTGAGCCAGATCTGGTCAAGCGTCCAGCCCCGCGCAGCCAACTCCGCCTTGATCGGCGCAGCTTCGGGAACGTCGATCAGGGCGGTGATGCCGGAGACTTTGTTGTGCAGCAGGAACGCGTAATTGTCCGAGAGGCAGGCAATGGTGACAAGGGTATGGCCGGCGGTCTCAATCGTTTCGGAAGGCATGGGCAAGGCTCCTGTGCTGCGCTAGGGTGCTACAGAATGGCGCAATAGGAGGCCCTGTCAATGCATCTTGATGTGCAGGATTTGCGTAACTTCTATTACCGCAGTGCGCTGGGGCGCGCGGCGCAGAAATCCCTGCGCGACCGCATGCTGGAGCTGTGGCCTGAGGCCAAGGGGCAGACGGTGGTTGGCTTCGGCTTCGCAGCCCCTTTGCTGCGGCCTTATCTGGCGGATGCGCGGCGGGTCATCACGCTGATGCCGGGGCCGCAAGGCGTGATGCCATGGCCTGCGGGAATGCCCAACACATCCGTGCTGACCGAAGAAACCTTGTGGCCGCTGGAGACAGGCCATGTGGACAGGCTGGTGCTCATGCACGGGCTGGAGACCTGCGAGCGGCCCTCGGATCTGCTGGAGGAATGCTGGCGCGTGCTCGGGCCGGGGGGGAGGGCGTTGTTCATCGTTCCGAACCGCGCAGGGCTGTGGGCGCGGCGCGACCGTACGCCGTTCGGCTATGGGCGGCCCTATTCGCTGGGTCAGCTGGATGCGCAGTTGCGCAAGCACCAGTTCCTTCCCGAACGGCAGGCCGGTGCGCTCTATCAATTTCCGAGTGGCCAGCGGATGTGGATGAAATCCGGCGGTCTGTTCGAGCGGGTCGGCCGCCAGATGCCCAGCATTGTTGCAGGCGGTGCGTTCATGGTCGAGGCGACCAAACTGGTCTACCCGCCCAAAGGAAATGTCGAGCGCCGTCGCGTCTTGTCACCGCTCGGTGTGCTGGAGCCTCAGGCGAAGCCGGTTTAGGGGACCGCGCACAGTCTAGCTTGCGCCACCGGTCATTCCATCACTACTCACACCCGACACAGCGCCGCCTTCCGCCAGGCCTCCACCAAGTGCAGAAAGCGTCAGCACGATGTCATCTGCGCTAAGCCCCGTTAAACCTTCCAGATTGATCAGGCCGGACAGCGTGATGCCATTCGCGTTGTTGATCACGCTATAGCGGAGGGTGGTCCGGTTGTGGGTCAGGTCCTCCGTCAAGGTAACATCCTGTGTGAATGTGGTGGCCGGATCGCCCTGGATCGGAGCGGTGTCGATGAGGATGATATCCTCTTGCGGGGTGAAGTCGGTGATCCGCGCCACGAGGCCGAAATCATTGGTCCCTGACAAATCCGCAAGCACGCTGGAGATTGCAACAGTATCAGCGCCTTCGCCTGTGATGAAGGTGTCCACTGTGGCGTCGCCTGCCGACTGGAACAGCTCTGTGATCAGCAGGTCATCTCCACTGCCGCCATCAAGGGTGGTCGGGTTGCTGAATTCGATCTCGCTGGCCAAGAGGGTATCATTGCCTGCACCGCCGTCGAGGATAGTCCGACCGGCATTATCTGTCGGCTCCTGTACCAGCAGGTCATCGCCCGCACCACCGCTGAGCGTGTCGATGCCTGTCACGCCCAGATTTACATCCGTGGTGCGGATCACATCGTTGCCGTCAGTCCCCTCCACCAGCACGCGGCCATCTTCGATGGTAAATTCGTTCTGGTTCAGGCCTGTGATGCCCTCAAGCCGTACAGTGGCGATCAGATCATCGACAACACCGTCCGTATCCGAGAAGCGGAAATTGAAAGCGGTGAAGCTGTCGTCCGGCGCAATGTCCTGTATCACTTCTTCAAGCTGAAATTTCTCGCCAAAGGTCCGGATGTTGAAAGTCAGCTGCTCCGCTCCGCGTTCAAAGTCGGTCACAGTGACTACCGGCCCCTCTATGCCCTCCGTCGAAAGTCTTGTCACGTCGAGGCCGATTACAAAACTGTCTGTGCCTGCGCCGCCCGTCAGGGTCTGGGTGCCATCGGTCAGATCGGGGAAGCCGACAGGTACATTTGTAACCAGCGCATCATCGCCATCGCCCCCGTCCAACTGCGCTTGAACGCCGTCGACTAGTGAGAAAAGCTCATCGTCGCCAGCAGCACCATTCACCGCGGGCGATTGTTCGGACGCAAAGAGGGTGTCATTGCCCTAGGTGCCCGTGATGACGCCGTTCCGCTCTGTTATTTCATCGGGTTCTGTCGGCACAGGATCTACCGGATCGACAGGCGCATCCGAGCTGTCATCATTCGCCAACAAGGGCAGCAGAATGGAAAAGCCAAGTAATGACAAAAGTGCGATTGCAGACACGGCAAACTCCCCTTGGATAGGGTGTAATACTTCGCCGGGCCCAGGAACGAGTCAAATGATCTTTTTTGAACAAGTGTATAAACATTTCATTGAACTGCGTGGTGGACGCAATGGTGCCAAAATCGGGGTATTGCATCCTGATTGATGTGGCTTCACTCTGCTATGCAGGCGTGGTGGAATGTGACCAAGAATCGGACAAAGCATCTGCAATCCAGTGTTTGCCCGTAATTTGTGCAGCTGTAAAAAGGTCGCAGGATGGCCAAGTCCTTGAAAACTTGGAAGGTGCGCAATAACGGGCCTCACGATAGCGTGTTGCGGCAATCAGAACGGTCTGCTACATCGCCCATGATTTAACCGCTTGGGGCCTGTCCCCGTCAGCGCCACCAGACCGGTGCCGGGCAATTGCGCCCCACCGGCATTGACGTATGAGAGGATGGACGTGTCCGAACCAGCTTCGATTTCCACAGGCATCGCGAAACGCTATGCGACTGCTGTATTCGAATTGGCCAGCGAGGCCAAAGAGGTCAAAGCCGTTGAGACGGATTTGACAGATTTGCATGACGCAATGCAGACAAGCGATGATTTTCGTGCCCTGATCAATTCGCCGCTCTACAGCCGCGATCAACAGGCGGACGCGATTGCGGCTCTTGCCAAAAAGATGAAGCTGTCGCCGATCATGACGAGCACGCTGTCTCTTATGGCGCAAAAACGGCGTCTGTTCGTGCTGCCGCAGCTGGTGCAAACCCTGCGTGACATCATCGCAGAGGACAAGGGCGAAGTGACTGCGGACGTGACCACCGCCAAAGCGCTGACCAAGACGCAGGCCGATAAACTGGCTGCCTCGCTCAAGAAGACAACCGGCAAGACCGTGACACTGCACCAGACCGTGGATGAAAGCCTCATCGGCGGTTTGATTGTTAAAGTTGGCTCGAAGATGATCGACACGTCGATCCGCTCCAAGCTGAATTCCCTCCAGAATGTAATGAAAGAGGTCGGATAAATGGGTATCCAAGCGGCAGAAATTTCTGCAATCCTGAAGGACCAGATCAAGAACTTTGGTCAAGAAGCTGAAGTGGCCGAAGTGGGCCGCGTTCTGTCCGTCGGTGACGGTATTGCGCGCGTCTATGGCCTGGACAATGTTCAGGCGGGTGAAATGGTCGAATTCCCCGGTGGCATTCAGGGCATGGCCCTGAACCTTGAATCCGACAACGTCGGTGTGGTTATCTTCGGGTCCGACCGCGACATCAAAGAAGGTGACGTTGTCAAGCGCACCAACTCTATCGTGGACGTGCCAATCGGTGATGAACTGCTGGGCCGCGTTGTTGACGGCCTGGGCAACCCCATTGACGGCAAAGGCCCCATTGGTGCGACCAAGCGCGGTCTGGCCGAAGTCAAAGCGCCGGGCATCATCCCGCGTAAATCCGTACACGAACCTATGGCGACGGGCCTCAAGTCCGTAGACGCCATGATCCCCGTTGGCCGTGGCCAGCGCGAATTGATCATTGGTGACCGTCAGACAGGTAAAACTGCTGTTGCCCTAGACGCGATGCTGAACCAGGCACAGGTCAACGCCGCAGCAGGCGACGACGAGAGCAAGAAGATGTACTGCGTGTATGTCGCGATTGGCCAGAAGCGCTCGACCGTGGCGCAGCTGGTTAAAAAGCTCGAAGAAACAGGCGCGATCGATTACTCCATCGTGGTTGCCGCCACTGCGTCCGAGCCTGCACCGATGCAGTTCCTCGCACCATATTCCGCCACCGCGATGGCAGAGCATTTCCGCGACAATGGCCGTCACGCGCTGATCGTTTATGATGATCTGTCCAAGCAGGCTGTGTCCTACCGCCAGATGTCGCTGCTGCTGCGCCGTCCGCCCGGCCGTGAGGCCTACCCCGGCGACGTTTTCTATCTGCACTCTCGCCTGCTTGAGCGTTCCGCGAAGCTGGGTGATGATGCCGGTAACGGCTCGCTGACGGCTCTGCCGATCATCGAAACCCAAGGTGGCGACGTATCCGCGTTTATTCCGACCAACGTGATTTCGATCACCGACGGCCAGATCTTCCTGGAGACCGAACTGTTTTATCAGGGTATCCGTCCTGCTGTGAACACCGGTCTGTCGGTTTCGCGCGTTGGCTCCTCGGCCCAGACAAAGGCGATGTCCTCTGTTGCCGGTCCGGTGAAACTGTCGCTGGCCCAGTACCGCGAAATGGCGGCCTTTGCCCAGTTCGGCTCCGATCTGGACGCCTCCACGCAGCAGCTGCTGGCACGTGGTGCGCGCCTGACCGAGCTGATGAAGCAGCCGCAGTACAACCCGCTGACCAACGCCGAAATCGTTTGCGTGATCTACGCTGGCACGAACGGCTATCTGGACAAGGTGGATGTGAAGGAGGTTGGTCGCTACGAGGCCGGTCTGCTCAAGCATCTGCGCGGCAACCACGCCGATCTTCTGGCCGACATCACCAACAACGACCGTAAGGTGAAAGACGAGCTGGCAGAGAAAATCAAAGCGGCTCTCGACGCGTTCGCTGCTGACTTCGCTTAAGGAGAGATAGGCAATGCCCAATCTCAAGGACCTTAAAAACCGGATCGCGAGCGTGAAAAACACGCGCAAGATCACGAAGGCCATGCAAATGGTTGCCGCGGCGAAGCTTCGCCGCGCGCAGGAAGCTGCCGAAGCGTCCCGTCCCTATACGGAGCGTTTCAACGCCGTAATGTCGTCCCTGGCGGCCTCTGTCGGTGACTCGGATACCGCGCCCAAACTGCTGAGCGGTACGGGTAAAGAAGATGTGCATCTGCTGGTTGTTATGACGGCTGAAAAAGGTCTGTGCGGCGGGTTCAACTCGAACATCGCCAAAAAGGCCCGCGCCCATGCGCAAAAGCTGATTGCGGACGGCAAACAAGTGAAAATCCTGACCGTCGGCAAAAAAGGCCGTGACCAGCTCAAGCGTGATCTGGGCAAGCACTTTGTCGGCCATGTCGATCTGACCGAAGTCAAGCGTGTCGGGTTCTCCGATGCGCAGGGCATCGCGAAAGACGTTCTTGTCCGCTTCGATGAAGGCGAGTTTGACGTAGCGACGATCTTCTATTCGGAGTTCGTCAACGTGGTCAGCCAGATCCCGACGGCTTTGCAGATCATCCCAGCCAAGCTGGATGGCGATGCAGGGGCTTCCTCTGACGCGCTGTTCGACTACGAGCCATCGGAAGAAGCGATCCTCGCGGATCTTCTGCCGCGTGGTGTGGCAACGGCCATCTTCTCGGCGCTGTTGGAAAACGGTGCGTCCGAACAGGGTGCGCGCATGTCCGCAATGGACAACGCGACGCGCAACGCGGGCGAGATGATCGAAGACCTGACAATCGAATACAACCGGTCGCGTCAGGCTGTCATCACCAACGAGCTGATCGAAATCATTTCCGGCGCGGAAGCGCTGTAAGATATTGGAGTAACACGACATGGCACAAGCAGTCGGCAAAATCACCCAAGTCATCGGCGCGGTCGTTGACGTACAGTTCGAGGATCACCTGCCGGAGATTCTGAACGCTTTGACAACAGAGAACCAGGGCAAGAACCTGATCCTCGAAGTGGCACAGCACCTTGGCGAAAACACCGTGCGTACCATTGCGATGGACGCGACCGAAGGTCTGGTTCGTGGTCAGAAAGTGACCGACAACGGCGAGCCGATCTCGGTTCCCGTTGGCAACGCAACGCTGGGCCGCATCATGAACGTCGTGGGCGAGCCCATCGACGAAAAAGGTCCCGTTGAAGCAACCGAGCGTCGCTCGATCCATGCTGACGCGCCAGCGTTTGCGGAGCAGGCGACCACGTCCGAGGTTCTGGAAACAGGCATCAAGGTGATCGACCTTCTGGCGCCCTACGCCAAAGGTGGTAAAATCGGTCTGTTCGGGGGTGCCGGTGTTGGCAAAACCGTTTTGATCATGGAACTGATCAACAACATCGCCAAAGTGCACTCGGGCTTTTCCGTTTTCGCGGGTGTGGGCGAGCGTACCCGTGAAGGGAACGACCTTTACCACGAGATGATCGAATCCAACGTTATCGTCCCTGACAACCTGACAGAGTCCAAAGTGGCGCTTGTCTACGGTCAGATGAACGAGCCTCCAGGTGCGCGTATGCGTGTTGCCCTGACGGGCCTCACACTGGCCGAGCAGTTCCGCGACCAGTCCGGTACAGACGTTCTGTTCTTCGTGGACAACATCTTCCGCTTTACGCAGGCCGGTTCCGAAGTGTCGGCTCTGCTGGGTCGTATTCCTTCCGCTGTGGGCTACCAGCCGACACTGGCCACAGACATGGGCCAGATGCAGGAGCGTATTACCTCCACCAAGTCCGGCTCGATCACGTCCGTTCAGGCCGTCTACGTACCTGCGGATGACTTGACCGACCCGGCGCCAGCGACCTCCTTTGCGCACCTCGATGCGACAACGGTTCTGGACCGCTCGATCTCGGAAAAAGGCATCTATCCTGCGGTTGACCCGCTGGGTTCGACGTCGCGTCTACTCGACCCGCTGGTTATCGGTGAAGAGCACTACAAAGTCGCAACAGACGTGCAGCAGGTGCTTCAGCGCTACAAATCCTTGCAGGACATCATTGCCATTCTCGGCATGGACGAGTTGTCCGAGGACGACAAACTGGCTGTGGCCCGCGCGCGTAAAATCGAGCGCTTCCTGTCCCAGCCGTTTGACGTGGCCAAGGTCTTCACCGGTGCGGACGGCAAGCAGGTGCCCTTGGCGGAAACCGTGCAGTCATTCAAAGCGGTTGTTGCCGGTGAGTATGACCACCTTCCCGAAGGCGCGTTCTACATGGTAGGCGGCATCGAAGAAGTGATTGCGAAAGCTGAAAAAATGGCGGCTGACGCTGCTGCGTAAGGAGGCTCTGTTATGGCAGACACGATGCAATTCGATCTGGTGTCGCCTGAGCGGCGCCTGGCTTCGGCTCAGGTCACGTCGGTGCAGATCCCGGGACTGGATGGCGATTTGACCGCGATGGCGGGTCACACCGCCACCATCACGTCCCTGCGTCCGGGTATCCTGATTGTGGATGCCCCCGAGGGCCAGTCCAAATATGTGGTCACCGGCGGGTTCGCCGAGATCACGGCGGCGGGTGTTTCGGTTCTTGCAGAACGTGCGTTGTCCCGTGAGGAAATGACGCAGGAGAAGATGGACGAGCTGATGGAGGAGGCCAAGAATACCTACTCCAAAGTTAAGGAAGAGACGGATAACGAGCCTGGTCCGGTCGACGACGCGGCCAAGCTTTTGGCCGATATGGTCGCCATGGGCGATCATATGGGTCTTTCCGCCAAACCCTGAGCCACCCAAGATATTTTCAGAAGGCCCCGCATGTTTGCGGGGCCTTTTGCGTTTCCTTAGGTGACGTTTTTTTGCCATAAGCACAGGGTACATACGCACGGTCACAGGGAGCAGAATAAAGTGAAAATGTTACGCAGCTCGATTGTCGGTGTGGATAGCGGCGATGAAATCCTGTTTCAGGATTTCGAGGACGGTGGTGAAATGTGGACCGGTCGTGGCCAGCGGGAGAGGCGGCGGCGGATCAAATTCTCGCAGAAGTTTTTCGAACCACCTACAGTTCAGCTGTCGATCTCGCTCTGGGACATGGACGCGGGAACGGTGCTGCGTGCGGATGTGACCGCCGAGGCGGTAACGAAAAACGGCTTTGACATGGTGTTTCGTACCTGGGGCGATACCAAGGTGGCGCGGGTCCGCATCGCGTGGATGGCGATTGGCGAGCTTGTCGACGATGATCTTTGGGATGTCAGCTGACGTACTGTGCGGCTGCTGGCCTCTCTCAAGCGAGAGGCCAGCTGAGTTTAAAGGTGATATGAACCTAGTGACTGCTTAGGTTGGCGGCACTCAGTCGACAGTGTACATGCCGTCGTAAATTGGGCCCAATGAGTCTTGCTCGAACAGAGAGGACACGGATGTGCCGTTCCAGATGTTCAAGATTGCCTGTGCGAACATGGGGGCTGTCGGTACGATCCGGATGTTCGGCGCTTTCTTGACTGCCTCTGTCGGTTGGATCGTGTCTGTGATTACAAGCGATTTCATCACCGAGTTTGTCACGCGTTCTACGGCCGGGCCGGACATGACGCCGTGGCTGATATAGGCGTGAACCTCTTTCGCACCGTTTTCCATGAGGACTTCGGCAGCTTTGCACAGGGTGCCTGCCGTGTCGCAGATGTCGTCGACAATGAGACAGGTTTTACCGCTGACATCCCCGATTACGGTCATTTCAGACACTTCGCCAGCCTTCTCGCGGCGCTTGTCGACGATGGCGAGCGGGGCGTTGAGGCGCTTGGCAAGCTCGCGGGCGCGGGCAACGCCTCCCACATCGGGGGAGATGATCAGCAGGTCTTCCATCTGGTCCTTGAATGCATCCTTGATGTCCAGCGCGAACACCGGCGAGGCGTATAGGTTGTCTACCGGTATATCGAAGAAGCCCTGGATCTGGGCTGCGTGCAGGTCCATTGTCAGGATCCGCTCGATCCCGGTGCCAACCATCATGTTGGCGACCAGTTTGGCGGTGATGGGGGTGCGTGCCTTGGTACGGCGATCCTGACGTGCGTAGCCGAAGTAGGGAAGCACCGCAGTGACCCGCCGCGCGGATGAGCGGCGCAAGGCGTCCGCCATGATCAGCAGCTCCATCAAATTGTCATTTGCGGGGTTGGAGGTGGGCTGGATGATGAACATGTCCTCGCCCCGCACGTTCTCGAACACTTCGACAAAGATCTCGCCGTCGTTGAAACGTTCCACCCGTGCATCCACCAGTCCAACATTCACGCCCCGGTGCAACGACATCCGGCGCGCAATGGCTTTTGCGAGCGGCATATTGGCATTGCCGGAAATCAGCTTGGGCTCGGGGGTACTTCGCATGAGGGGGGGCTCCGTGGCAGCTTTTGACAGAATCGTCACTGGAACAGCGATTAGCATGCGCCTAGGGTCAGGCAAAGCACGCACACCCTGATGGAGAACCAAATGGCCCGTATCGACTATTATTTTGCCACGCTGTCACCCTATTGCTACCTTGCCGGCACGCGGTTGGAAGAGGTTGCACGCAAACATGGCGCGCAAATCGCGTACAAGCCCTTTGACATTGTGCAGGGATTTGCGCGCACAGGGGGTGTGGTGCCGAAAGACCGCCATCCCAGCCGTATTGAATATCGTGCACAGGAGTTGCCGCGTCAGGCCAAAAAGTTGGGGCTGCCGTTTAACCTCAAGCCGGCGCATTGGCCCACCAACGGCGCGCCATCGGCCTATGCGTTTATCGCAGCGCAGAATGCGGGGGGCGGTGATCTGGGCTTGCTCGCGCATGCTATTACCCGTGCTGTCTGGGCCGAGGAAAAGGACGTGGCCGAGGAAGCCGTGATCCGGGATTGCCTGACCGGGGCCGGTTTTGATCCCGCGCTGGCCGACAAGGATTTGCTGCAATCGGCTGACACATATTCCCGCAATCTTGAAGATGCGGTTGAGGCCGGTGTTTTTGGCGCGCCGTTCTACGTTGTCGACGGCCAGCGGTTTTGGGGACAGGACCGTATCGAGGATCTGGACCTCTATCTACAAGGTAAACTATGAGACCCCATACCCATACGCATTTATTCGAGGGCGCGCCGCGCCGCGCCTTGGCGATCCACTGTACCTTGGGACAATCCAGCGCCTGGCGGGGTCTTGCGGCGGAATTGAAGGATGTTGTCAGCGTGCTGGCGTTTGATTTACCAAGTCACGGGAAATCGGGTGTTTGGGACCGCACTGGAAACGTGCATGATGTCGCGACCGACATGGCGCGTGGGCTGATAGACCAACCGATAGACCTGATCGGCCATTCCTTCGGAGCAACCGTTGCCCTGCGCATCGCTGTGGAGACGCCGGAATTGGTGCGCAGCCTCACGATGATAGAGCCGGTGTATTTCGCCGCCGCCATCGCGGACGAGCCTGAGCTGATGACCCAGTACAAGCGTGACAGCGCGCCGCTGGATGCGGCCTTTGCCGCCGGTGACGAACGGGAGGCCGCGCGTGTGTTCAACCGTGACTGGGGCGATGGTACGCCCTGGGATACACTGCCTGAGCGGATGCAGGACCACATGACCCGGCTTGTGCATTACGTTCCGGCAAGCGCTGCGTTTCTGCATTACGACAGCGCGGGACTGTTAAACAGACTAGAGGACGCGGCGATGCCTGCGGTGCTGATCGAGGGGGACCAGTCTCCGCCGATGAGTGGCAAAGTGGCTGCATCGCTCGCCAAGCGCCTGCCGGATGTGGCGCGGGTGGTGATCAAGGGGGCGGGGCATATGCTGCCCATCACCCATCCTGATGCCGTGGCGCCCCATGTGCGCGCACTGCTTGCGCGCAGCTGAGGGGTTAGAAGTGGCTCAGGAACTGGTCGACACGTGCGTCAGTCATGGACCAGTCGCAGACCAGCCGCGCGGATAGCATTTCGTCTGCGGGGCCGGTCGCCACATCACCATCGAGCACATAGTATTTCGCACCGGCGGCATGCAGACGCTGGTGTACGGCGCGGGGGAAACGGGTAAAGATCATATTGGCCTGCGGCTCGTGTATCATCTCAGCGCCCTTCTCTCGCAGCCCACTCGCCAGACGAGCGCAGGACGCGTTGGCACTGCGCGCCATGTCCTGCCAAAGATCGTTCTCCAGATAGCCGGCCATTTGTGCGGACAGGTAGCGGTGCTTGGAGAAAAGATGCGCGCCACGTTTCCGGCGCAACTCGAACTCCCACGCCTTGGCGGGATCAAAGAAAATGACAGCCTCGACCGCCATGCAGCCGTTTTTCGTGCCGCCAAAGCTGACCACGTCGACGCCTGATTTCCACGTCATCTCGGCCGGGGTGCAGCCCAGCGCCACAAGCGCATTCGCAAACCGTGCGCCGTCCAGATGGACGGGCAGGTTTGCGGCCTTGGCCACAGCCGTCAGCGCGCGTAATTCCTCCAGCGTATGGACTGAGCCCATCTCGGTCACCTGGGTGATCGACACAGCACCAGCCTGCGCCATATGCACGTTGCCGCCGGGACGGCGTGCGATGGCGGCCGCAAGGTCTTCGGGCGCCATCTTGTCGCGCGTGGGGATCAGGGTCAGCTTGGCACCACCCGAATAGAACTCTGGCGCGTTGCACTCGTCTTCCTCGATGTGGCTGAACTGCGCGCAGAATGTCGTCTGCCAAGGCTGCGTATAGCAGGCCAGCGCCAGCACATTGGCGGCGGTGCCGGTGGAGACAAGATAGACAGCGGCGTCGGGCGCCTCAAAGGCAGCACGTATTCCGGCGCGGACCTCTTCCATGATGTCGTCCTTGCCGTAGGGCATGGCATAGCCGCTGTTCGCCTCCATCACGCGTTGCATGATCTTTGGGTGGACGGGGCCGGAGTTGTCAGAGGCAAAAAACATTTAGAGAGGCTCCTCGATGATGTGGTCTTCCCAGTCTTCAAATAGAGTTTCCCATTCGCTGACCGTGCGGCCGCGCATGGAGACACCTGCTTTATGCACGCTCTCATGGGTACCGGTCAGTAGGGGGTGCCAGTCGGGCAGGGGAAGGCCCTTCCACAGCAGGCGATAGGCGCAGGTTTGCGGCATCCAATAGGCGTGATCGTCGATGTTTTCGGGTGTCATGACGATGCAATCGGGCACAAACTGGTGCCGTATCTCGTATTGCGCACAGCGGCAGCTGGCATCATCCAGCAACCGGCAGGCGACGTTGGTCAGCGCGACCTCGCCTGTATCCTCGTCTTCGAGCTTGTTGAGGCAGCATTTGCCGCAGCCGTCGCAGAGTGCTTCCCACTCTTGCGTATTCAAGGACTTGAGCGGCTTGCGCTCCCAGAACTTTGGCGCGAGGCCGGTGCGGTCAATCGGATCATCGCCGGAGGTGTGCTTTGGATTACTTCTCATAGCGCGGCCAATATGGCGCGGGCACGGGCGCTGTCGGCATCCATTTGGGTAATCAGCGCCTCAAGGCCGTCGAACTTCTCTTCGCCGCGCAAATGCTCGACGAGGGCGACGGACAGAGGCGTGCCATAGAGATCGCCCTTGAAGTCGAAAATGAACGTTTCGAGGTTGGGTTTGTTCTCCCCGAACATCGGGCGCACACCCATGGAGGCAACACCGTGATAGCTGCCCTTGTGCGCGCCTTCCAGCACATCTACCAGCACCGCATAGACGCCGAAGGCGGGCGGATGCAGGCCGTCGATGCTCATGTTCGCTGTGGGATAGCCCAGCTCGCGGCCGCGCTGCTCGCCGCCGATCACGGGGCCCTCGATGCGATGCCAATGGCCCAGCATGGCGGCGGCATCGCGGGTGCGCGCCTCGCTCAGTGCGCGGCGGATGGCGGTGGAGGAAACGGTCTGCTCCGATTGCGCCATCAGGGGCGCGATGGTCACGCCAAAGCCCAGATCGGCACCAAAAGCCGCCAGATCCTCCGCCGTGCCCGCGCGCGCCTTGCCGAAACAGAAATCCGCACCTACCACCACATGCCGCAGGCCAAGGCCGCGGTGCAGGATCTTCTCCGCAAAGTCGAAGGGCGTAAGCGAGGCAAGCGCTGCGTTGAACGGCAGTTGATACAGTTTTTCCACACCTACCTTGGCCAACCGCGAGGCGCGCGCCGCACTGCTCATCAATCTGAACGGCGGGGCGTCTGGCGCAAAATAGGCGCGGGGGTGCGGCTCGAACGTAACAATGCCCAAGGGCGCATCGGGAACAGCGGCGCGCGCCATCTCAATCACCGAGCGGTGGCCGAGGTGCACCCCGTCAAAATTGCCGATCGCGGCGGTGGCACCGCGATCCGACGTTTCTACAAACTGATAGTCCGAAATAATCCGCATGGCCCTGTGAGTAGCGGCGCACGCGGATCAGTGCAAGGTCAGTCGAACTTGCGCGAAGGCGCTAGAACGGTGGCTTCGCCGATCAGTACCTTCTTGCCATCGACAGAGCAGTGGCAATCCATCTTCACGATGCGTTTGGCAGGGTCGATATCGGTCACTTTCACTTCGGCATACACCGTGTCACCGGGGCGCACGGGGCGCAGGAATTTCATGGTCTGGCCCAGATACACCGTGCCATGACCCGGCAGCTGCTCCCCAATCACGGCCGAGATCAGACCCGCCGTCAGCATGCCGTGCGCGATACGGCCCTGAAAAATGGTGTCCTGTGCGTAATCATCGTCCAGATGCACCGGGTTCCGGTCGGTTGACACGGTGGCGAACATCTCGATGTCCTCGTCTGTAACCTGCTTGCGCAGATAGCGGAACATGCCGATTTCGATGTCTTCGATGACGATGGTGCCGCGTGGGAGATTGTCCAACATTCCTGCCCTCATAGTAATAATAGTGCGGGCAAAGCGCCCTAATTGCAATTTAATTACTTTGCAGATGCAGAAAATGCAAGGAGAAACTCGCTCAACGCAGGTGTCCGATGGTATAAGTCGGGTCCATATTTTCCCTATCCAGAAAAGCGCTTAGCGCCTGCGCGTCCGGCTGGTCGATGGTTTTTGTCTCGGCTGCGGCCAGTCCACCGGTGATGAAGAGGGAATCAATACCTTCATCAACAGCGCCTTTTACATCGGTCATAATCCCGTCCCCGATCGCCAGGATCTTGCCATCCTCGATGGTATTGCCCAGCTTGTGCAGCCTGCGCCGCGCCAGATCATAGATTGGAGCATGGGGCTTGCCGAAGTACAGGCTCTCGCCGCCCATTTCTGTGTACATCCGCGCCACGGCACCCGCGCACCATTCGCGCTCCTCGCCACGGTCCACGACGATATCGGGGTTGGCGCAGAGCAGCTTGAGCCCGCGCGCAAGTGCGGTCTCCAGATCAGCCCGCCAGGTTTCAGGGGCGGCGAGCGAATCAAACGGGCCGGTGCAGACAATGCCGGTGGCCTCGTCAAGCGGAACGCGGGTGATCTCCACGGGGTTGTCCAGTATTTCCAGTGGGTCGAAAAAGCGGCTGTCCGTGACGGGACCGTAGTGCCAGACCTGTGTGCCCACCACGCCGCTGTACATTGCCGCGCGCGCGGAGTCGCCGGAGGTTGCCACCGCGTCATACGCATCATCCGGCACGCCAAAATGGACCAGCTGCTTGAGCACACCTTTGCGCGGACGCGGGGAGTTGGTGACGAGAACAACCTTCCCGCCGGTCTTGCGGTAGGCTTGCAGCGCGGCAACCGCACTCGGGATTGCGGTGACGCCGTTGTGCACGCAGCCCCAAAGATCGACGAACAAAGCGTCGTAGTTTGTCGAAACTTCAGCAAGGGAGGTGATGATGCGGGTCATGTGCGGCTCCAGAAATGCGGGTTACGCGCTGGGATATCCGAGCAAAGACAGGATGCAAAGACCGACAATAAAAAAGCCCCCCTGTGGATACAGGGAGACTCGGGGGCAATCGCGCCTGAGAACTCAGACCTTCAGGTTCGGAATGATCTGCTTTTTGCGGCTCATGATGCCGGGCAGCACAACTGTGTCACCGTTGACCGTCGCGCCAAAGGATTTCTCGGCTACGGTTTTGCTCAGCTCGTTGGGGATCAGCATCGTCGCTTCTTCGTTGAGGATATCCACGACGAACAGCAGCACCTGATCCGCGCCATCTTCGGTTGCAACGCCCGGCATCGCGGCCATCAGTGCATCCTTGCGGTCCAGAACGGTTGCAGGCGATGTCGTCTCCAAGACTGAGACGCGGAACTGTTTGCCACCGACTTCGTATTCCTTGCTGTCCATGCGCAGCAATTCGGCCTCCGAGAAGGAAGAAACATCGGATTTCGCCGCAAACATCTGCGCCGCGTAATCTTCGATGTTCACGCCAAGATCTTCGGCCAGCGACCATGCGATGGCTTTGTCTTCCTGCGTGGTGGTGGGCGAGCGGAACTCCAGCGTATCCGACAAGATACAGGTCAGCATCGCGCCTTTGACGTTTTCGGGCATCTGCGCGATGTCCTTGCCGATGATCTTCCACATGATCGTGGCGGTACAGGCCAGAGGCTCCATCACGATATGGATCGGCCCCTTTGTTTCCAGCCCGCCAACCAGTTTGTGGTGGTCGATGATCGCGTGGATGTCGGCATTGTTGATGTTGGCCGGCAATTCTGCCGGGTTGTTGGTGTCCACAATAACAACCGGCTGGTCGTCGGCCACATCCGCGATTATTTCAGGCTTATCAAGGTTCCAGCGCTCCAGCATAAAGAGCGCCTCGGTGTTCGGTTCGCCCAAAAGTACGGGCTTTGCTTCGACACCCTTTACGGTGTTCAGATACCACGCCCAGATGATCGGGCTGCCGGTGCTGTCGGTGTCTGGGGATCTATGGCCAAAAACGAGGGTCGTCATATTGCTCTCCTACTGAAAATACGCTCAATTTGCGCGCCTTATAGCAGGATCGCTTTCCGTGTCACGTGTCCATGACGCGCGGCAACCCTTCTTCATTTTGCCGCTAAACTCGATCCGTCCCTCACCAAACTCGCAGCCGTCGCAGATCAAGCGGATCAGCCGCTCACCAGCGCCGACAGTCTTTTGCACATTCGTATTGCCTCATTGAAACCCACAGTGTGGCATGAGGCGGGGCGGCGCCAAAAGGCGGCGATCCCGTCGCGGGTCTTGGTTGCAGCTTAAGGGGTCGCGCAGTCTTTGCGAATGATGGTATCACCACGCACATGAGCGTGCGCGAAACCGATCTCTATCCCCCCGTCAAAGCCTTTCTGGAGGACCAGGGGTACGTGGTGAAGGGCGAGGTGGGTGCCGCCGATGTGGTTGCCGTCCGCGGGGCCGAGCCGCCAGTGGTGGTCGAACTGAAGCTGGGGTTTTCGCTGGCGCTGTTCCACCAGTGCATTGAGCGGCTGAAGGTGAGTGACGACGTCTATCTGGCGGTCGCGCATAAGACGGGCAAGCCGTTCTACAAAGCGCTGAAGGCCAATACGGTGCTGGCGCGGCGGCTGGGGCTGGGGCTGATGACGGTTCGGGTGGAGGATGGTCTGGTCACGGTGCATTGTGATCCCGGCCCTTACGCGCCGCGCAAAAATGCCAAACGCAAGGCCACGCTGCTGCGAGAATTTGCGCGCCGTCAGGGCGATCCCAATGATGGCGGGCAGACGCGGGCCGGGCTGATCACCGCCTACCGGCAGGATGCGGTCAAGATCGCGGTCTATCTCTTTGAGGTGGGTGCCAGTAAAGGCGCCGATGTGGCGCGCGAAACCGGCGTGCCGCGTGCAACGGCCATGATGCGCGACAACCATTATGGCTGGTTCGAAAAGGTCGAGAAGGGCGTTTATGGCATCACCCCTTCCGGTGCGGATGCGGTGGCAGTCTCGGCGCGGGTGCTGGGGGCGGATTGATCCCGCTTTGAGCGCGCAAATTTTTATCAGCTTGTTGTTGACACGTGCACCGCGCACCCATACCTATCCCTCGTTAGCACTCGACTATGGTGAGTGATAACGGCGGGTCGCTTCAGGTGAAGGGCCTGTCCGACAAATAACTTTGAGCATCAAGGAGCTACAAAGATGGCATTGACACCGCTTCACGACCGCGTGCTGGTTAAGCGCACAGAGGGCGAAGAGAAAACTGCTGGCGGGTTGATTATCCCCGATAGCGCGAAAGAAAAACCCTCCGAGGGTGAAGTCGTCGCAGTGGGCGAAGGCGCGCGCAAAGACAGCGGCGAGTTGATCGCACCCGCGGTTAAGCCAGGCGACAAAATCCTGTTCGGCAAGTGGTCCGGCACGGAAGTCACCGTCGACGGCGAAGAAATGCTGATGATGAAAGAGAGCGACATCATGGGGATCCTGTCCTGATTTCAGGACGGGCGGGCTGCACAAGCCCCCTTTGAGACGCTGACCATCAACCAATTTTAGGAGATTTCGAATATGTCTGCAAAAGACGTCAAATTCGGTACCGACGCGCGCAACAAAATGCTCAAGGGTGTGAACATCCTGGCAGATGCCGTCAAAGTAACACTGGGCCCCAAAGGCCGTAACGTGGTTCTGGACAAATCGTTCGGCGCCCCGCGCATCACCAAAGACGGTGTATCTGTCGCCAAAGAGATCGAGCTGGAAGACAAGTTCGAAAACATGGGCGCACAGATGGTCAAAGAAGTGGCCTCGCGCACCAATGACGAAGCTGGCGACGGTACAACAACCGCCACAGTTCTGGCTCAGGCCATCGTCAAAGAAGGCATGAAATCTGTTGCTGCGGGCATGAACCCGATGGACCTCAAGCGCGGCATCGACATGGCGACAGCCAAAGTTGTCGAAGCGATCAAAGCGGCGGCCCGCGACGTGACCGACAGCGACGAAGTTGCACAGGTCGGCACCATCTCCGCCAACGGCGAAGCTGAAATCGGCCGCCAGATCGCGGATGCGATGCAGAAAGTTGGCAACGAGGGTGTGATCACCGTCGAAGAGAACAAAGGCCTCGAGACAGAGACCGATGTTGTTGAAGGCATGCAGTTCGATCGTGGCTACCTGTCCCCTTACTTCGTGACAAATGCTGATAAGATGACAGTTGAGCTGGAGGATGCGATCATCCTGCTGCACGAAAAGAAACTGTCCTCGCTCCAGCCAATGGTTCCGCTGCTCGAGCAGGTTATCCAGTCCCAGAAGCCTTTGCTGATCATCTCCGAAGATGTTGAAGGCGAAGCACTGGCAACGCTGGTTGTAAACAAACTGCGCGGCGGCCTGAAAATCGCAGCGGTCAAAGCACCCGGTTTCGGCGATCGCCGCAAAGCGATGCTGCAAGACCTTGCAGTTCTGACAGGCGGTCAGGTGATCTCCGAAGATCTGGGCATGAAGCTTGAGTCCGTTACAATGGACATGCTGGGTTCGGCCAAGAAAGTGTCGATCACCAAAGATACCACAACAATCGTTGATGGCGCTGGCGAGAAGGCCGAGATCGAAGCACGTGTTGCCCAGATCCGTAACCAGATCGAAGAAACCACATCCGACTACGACCGTGAAAAGCTGCAAGAGCGCGTTGCCAAACTGGCAGGCGGTGTTGCTGTTATCCGCGTCGGCGGCATGACCGAAGTTGAAGTGAAAGAGCGTAAAGACCGCGTTGATGACGCGCTGAACGCGACACGTGCTGCGGTTCAGGAAGGTATCGTTGTAGGCGGCGGTGTGGCGCTGATCCAGGCGGCCAAGACCCTTGACGGTCTGACCGGTGCGAACAACGACCAGAACGTGGGCATTTCCATCGTGCGCAAGGCACTGGAAGCACCTCTGCGTCAGATCGCCGAGAACGCCGGTGTGGACGGTTCCGTCGTTGCGGGCAAGATCCGCGAAAGCGACGATCTGAAGTTCGGCTTCAACGCGCAGACCGAAGAATATGGCGACATGTTCAAGTTCGGCGTGATCGACCCTGCCAAAGTTGTGCGTACTGCTCTGCAGGATGCGGCCTCCATCGCGGGCCTGCTGATCACAACCGAAGCCATGGTTGCCGATCGTCCATCCAAAGATGGCGGCGCCGGTGGCGGCATGCCAGACATGGGCGGCATGGGCGGCATGGGCGGCATGATGTAAGCATCAGCTCCGGCTGATGCGCGTTACCCGAAAGGGTAGCACATGCTCCCGTCCATACGGACACGGCAAAGGGCTCCTTCGGGGGCCCTTTGTTGCATTTGGAGGGCATACACCTGACTTGATAGAAACAGTGTTTTGCGCGATTGCGCTTGGCCGGTCGCGCGGGGCAGGGTAGTCGGCGGTATGCGACTGATTATCCTGACCGCCCTCACTATGTGTGCCTTTGCCGCGAACTCTGTGCTGACCCGTGCGGCGGTGGAGGGCGGGCATCTGGCACCATCGGCTTTCGCCCTCGTCCGCGTGGCCGCCGGCGCCTTGATGTTGGTCGCGCTGGTGGTGTGGCGGCGGCAACCGCTGCCGTTGTTTCGCCCTGCGCGCTTTGTCGGCGCGATCAGCTTGACCGCCTATATGGCGGGCTTTTCGCTGGCTTACCTGACACTGGACGCCGGATTGGGCGCGCTGATCCTGTTTGGGGTCACGCAGATTACCATGTTCGGACATGGTGCGCTTACGGGCCAGCCGCCGACTTCCCGCCAGTTGCTCGGCTCTGCCGTGGCATTCGGCGGGCTGGTGCTGGTGCTCTGGCCGGGGGAGGGCCGTGTGACTGATCCCTCAGGGGCCGCGCTGATGGTAGTCGCAGGCTTTGGCTGGGCCGTCTACAGTATTGCGGGGCGTGGCGCGGCTGATCCCTCTGCGGCGACTGCGGCGAATTTTATCCTCTGCCTGCCCGTGCTTTGCGTGGTTCTTTTTTTCTTCGGCCTCCGGCTGGAGGGGGATGCCTGGGGTGTGACCCTCGCCATAGTCAGCGGCGCGCTAACGTCTGGGCTGGGGTATGCGCTGTGGTATTCAGTTCTGGCGCGTATGACCGGCAGCACGGCGGCTGTGGTGCAACTGGCTGTGCCAGTGCTGGCGATCATTGCGGGTGTCATTCTTCTGGGCGAAAGCGCACCGCCGATCCTGATTCTTGCCGCAGCACTGGTCGTCGGCGGCATCGGCTGGGCCGTGACTGCTAGGCGATAATCGGCTCCAGCGGGTCGTACATCGGCGCATCGGGGTCGCCCCACGCCACAGCGGCCAGACTGTCCGGCTTGACGCGCAGGCCTGCCATCTCATCCCGCGACACCCAGCGACGGTTGGTCACAATCGCCTCCACATCGGTCCACGCGGGGTCCAGCGTCGCGGAGCCTGACAACACGCAGCGGAAATACACATCCACCTGATGGAAACTACCCGCCGGATCGTGAAATTCGTTCACGAGGCACGGCGCGCCTACAGTGATGTGCAGGCCGGTTTCCTCGAACACCTCGCGCACCAGATTGTCGGGCAGCGCGCTACCGCGCTCCACCCCGCCGCCCGGTGCGCACATCAGATCGCTTTTGCCCTTGGGCCAGGCGTTGACTAGCAACAGGCGGTTTTCGTGCAAGATAATGGCCCGCACGGCAAGACGTGGCGGCATTGTCGGCGTCATTTGACACTCCTTTCAGAGGAGGGGATTACATCGGCGCGGATTGGCATTACATAGCGGCTCATGAGATTGACCCTGATCATATGTGCCCTCTGGCTGACTGCAAGCGCCGCGCAGGCGCGCTGTGTCGTGCTGCTGCACGGGCTGGCACGAACCGAGACATCCTTCGCCCTGATGGAAGCGGCGCTGGAAGCCGAAGGCTGGCGCGTGGTGCGGCCCGGTTATCCCTCTACCGAAGCGCCCATCGAAGAGCTGACGCGGCGCACCTTGCCCGATGCGGTTGCGGCCTGCGGCACTGAAAAGGTGGACTTCGTGACCCATTCCATGGGCGGCATCCTGCTGCGTCAATGGGTGGCCGATGTCGGGCCGGAACGTGTCGGGCGCGTTGTGATGCTCGGGCCCCCGAATGGCGGCAGCGAGATTGTAGACGAGCTGCGCGACGTGGTCGTGTTCGACTGGATCAATGGTCCTGCGGGGCTGCAAATGGGAACAGGGCCTTCATCCTTGCCACGCGGCCTGCCGCCTGCAAATTTCGAGCTGGGTGTGATTGCAGGCACGCAATCGCTCAACCCCTATTTTTCCTCGCTTCTGCCTGGGCCGGATGACGGCAAGGTGTCGGTCGCGTCTACGCGACTTGCGGGCATGAAAAGCCATCTGACCCTGCCTGTCACCCATACGTTCATGATGAACAACCCCCGCGTGATCACCCAGACGATAAACTTCCTGCGCAATGGCCGCTTTGATCCGGAACTGACCCTGTTGGGCGCAGTGTTGGAGCAGCTCGGCTGTGCAGAGGGTGAATGCCTGCCGGGGATGGAGGCATCCGATGCTAAGCCTTGATTTTAAGGGCGCCGAGGTGCTGGGCGCGCAAGGGCTGCACCGTGACGGGCTGTCATTTGCGGAAGGTGTGATTGTGGATGCACCTGTGGGGCGGGAGGTGGACCTCACGGGCTATCTGGTGCTGCCCGGCATTGTGGATGTCCACGGTGACGGTTTCGAGCGGCATCTGGCCCCGCGCCGTGGTGCGATGAAGCAGATGGCAGAAGGCTTGGTCGCCGTGGAGGCAGAGCTGGCCGCAAACGGAATCACGACGGCGACGCTGGCGCAGTTTGTCAGCTGGGAAGGGGGTGTGCGCAGCCCCGAATTCGCCGAGCAAGTGTTTTCGCACCTGCGCGATGTGGCGCCGCAGATGGTGACCGACCTGCGTGGACAGTTGCGGTTCGAGACGTACCAGCTCGATCTGTTCGACACGCTGCCTCAGAAAATGGCGGAATGGGGTCTGCGCTATATCGTGTTCAATGATCATTTGCCGCACGACCGGTTGCAGGCAGGGGTTCAGCCCAGGCGGCTGGTGTCGCAGGCGCTAAAGGCGCGGCGCAGCCCCGAAAAACATCTGGCGATGATGCAGGCGATGGAGGCGCGCGCCGACGAGGTGCCCGCCGCACTTGATGCGCTTTGTGTGCGGTTGGCAGCGCAGGGTGTTGCCATGGGCAGCCATGATGACACGACCGCTGAGGGCCGCGCGATATGGGCCGCGCGCGGTGTGAACGTGGCTGAGTTTCCCGAGACGCTGGATGCGGCGGAGGCTGCGGCATCCCACGGAGGTATTGTCGTCATGGGCTCGCCCAATGTGGTGCGGGGCGGATCACACAATCTCAATGTATCGGCGGTGGATCTGATCGCGATGGGGTATTGTGATGCCTTGGCCTCGGACTACCACTATCCCAGCGCGCGGCGCGCGGCCCTGATGCTGTGGCAGAACGGTATGCGCGATCTGGCAGGGGCTTGGGCGCTGGTGTCGGCTGGCCCTGCGGCTGTGCTGGGACTGACCGATCGCGGTGTTCTGGAAGCAGGCAAGCGGGCGGATATGGTCGTGTTGGAGCGCGAGAGCCTTCGGGTGGCTGCAACATTTGTTCAGGGCCGGGTGAGCCACATGAGCGGTGATATTGCGGCGCGGTTTATGGGCTGAACGCAGGCTGGCGCGCCCGTGGATCATGTGATCCTGTTGATGTGTCCCATTTTGCGGCCTTCCTTGACGTCGGTCTTGCCATAGAGGTGAATAGCGCAATTCGGCTCGCGGGCGCGAGCGGGGATGGTGTCGACATCTTTGCCGATGAGGTTTTCCATCACCACGTCCGAATGGCGGCTGCCATCGCCCAAGGGCCAGCCCGCGATGGCGCGGATGTGTTGCTCGAACTGATCGACGGCACAGCCGTTCTGGGTCCAATGGCCGGAATTGTGCACGCGCGGAGCGATTTCGTTCACGATCAGCCCTTGCGGCGTCACGAACAGTTCGACCCCCATGACGCCGACATAATCCAGCGTATTGAGGATCTTGGCAGCGAGCAGGACGGCATCGGTGCGCAAGCCGGCGGGGATTTTGGCGGGGACGGTTGTGGTGTGCAGGATACCGTCGCGGTGGACATTCTCGCCCGGGTCATAGCAGGCGACTTCGCTCTGCGGGTTGCGGGCGGCGATGATGGAGATCTCCGCCGTGAAGTTCACGAAGCCTTCCAGCACCGCAGGCGCGCCCGCCATGTCGGCAAGGGCGGTCGCTGCGTCTTCAAGTGATTTCAGGCGCACTTGGCCCTTGCCATCATATCCGAAGCGGCGGGTTTTCAGAATGGCGGGCGTGCCGATGGTGGCGATGGCCGCATCGAGGCTGGCAGCATCGGTGATGTCGGCAAAAGGCGCGACGGTGAGGCCGATGCTTTGCAGGAATGTCTTTTCAACCAGCCGGTCTTGCGAAGTGCCAAGCGCGCGGCGGTTGGGGTGGATAGGTGTGATCGCCTCAATGATGTCGAGTGCTTCTGTCGGGATGTTCTCGAACTCGTAGGTTACCAGATCAACTGCCTTTGCAAAGGCGGTGAGGGCGGCGACATCGTCATAGGCGGCGGTGGTAACCTCATGTGCTACATCGGCGGCGGGCGGATTGCTGCCCGGCTCGAAGATATGGGTGCGCAGCCCGAGACGGGCCGCGGCGACAGACAGCATGCGGCCCAGCTGGCCCCCGCCCAGGATTCCGATGGTGGCGCCGGTGGGAAGGTGGTCATTCATCTGTTGGGGCTTCCGGTATTGAGGCTGAGAGGGCATCGCGCCATGCGTCGAGGCGGGCCGCAAGCACCGGGTCTTGCAGCGCGAGGATACCTGCGGCCATGAGGGCGGCATTCGCCGCACCGGGCGCGCCGATGGCCATGGTTGCCACAGGATAGCCGCGCGGCATTTGCAGGATAGAATAGAGGCTGTCTACACCCGAGAGCGCCTTGGTCAGCACAGGCACGCCGATCACTGGCACGCGGGTCTTGGAGGCCATCATGCCGGGCAGGTGGGCGGCACCGCCCGCACCTGCGATGATCACTTGCAACCCCCGCGAGGCGGCGGTTTTGCCGTAGTCCCACAGGCGGTCCGGCGTGCGGTGGGCGGAAACGATACGCGCCTCATAGGCGATGCCCAACTCATCCAGCAGAGTTGCAGCCTCGCGCATGGTTGGCCAGTCGGACTGGGAGCCCATGATGATTCCAACGGGGGGGGTGGGCATAGGGCTGGCCTTCCGGATCGAACGTTTGAGCGCGCACTATAGCCATTCGGTGGGGCGGGGCAATGTGGCGGATGGGTAAAATATGCGCCCTGCTCAGGCGATGATGTCCGGGGTCAAGCGGTCCTCGATCAGGGCGATCCGGTCCTTAAGCAGCAGCTTGCGTTTTTTAAGACGTTGCAAAGTCAGCTGGTCGGCAGTGCCGCGTTCGTTCAGTGCGCGGATGGCCTCATCCAGATCGCGGTGCTCGCGGCGGAATACTTCGAGCTCGATTCGCAGCACCTCATCGTTCTTCATGGACAGGTCTTTGGGGGCGTTCATGGTGTCTCTGATTCTGGCTGATATCCGGCATTTTGACTATAAGGCGTGACGGCTTTGACGCCTAGCCCTTGCGCGGCGCAGAAATGCTTCCCATATTAATGCGGTGAGGTTGCCGCACGCGGGGCCTCACAAGACTGTCGCTTGAAAAGATAAGGACGTGTCGCAGATGACGAAACTGACGCTTGCCTCATATCCCCATATGTTGGGATTTGAACAGCTGGAGCGGGTGCTGGAACGCAGCGCCAAATCCGGCAACGAAGGCTATCCGCCTTTTAACATAGAACAAACTTCGGAGCGGAGTTACCGCATTACGCTGGCTGTCGCCGGATTTTCCGAAAGAGACCTGTCGATCACCGTAGAAGACCGCCAATTGGTTATCCGTGGCCGGCAACAAGACGATAGCGAAGGCCGCGTGTTCTTGCATCGTGGTATCGCCGGGCGCCAGTTCCAGCGCAGCTTTGTGTTGGCCGATGGTGTCGAAGTGGGTGAGGCGCTGATGGAAAACGGTCTGCTGCATGTGGATCTGACCCAAGCCAAGCCAGAAATGGTCGTGCAGACGATCAACATTCGAAAGGGCTAAGAGATGGAAAATGCAGTAATGACAGAGCCACAGGATCGCACCGTGTACGTCAAGACTATTCTCGTGACGGATCTGCCCCGCGAAGTCCGCGATCAGGCCGAGGGGCTGGAGCAGCTCTATGCGGTTCACGATGCCGAGGGCCAGCAGCTGGCACTTGTGGGCGACCGCAAGTTGGCCTTTGCACTGGCGCGCGAGCATAACTATGCGCCTGTATTGGTACATTAAACCGGTTGACCGCATAGGTCAGTGAGAGATGTTGAGGGGGTCGCAGCGATGCGGCCCCCTTTTGCATGCGGAGACAAGTATGGCGTTTGAGTTCGATTGGGTGGATGCCTTCACCAGTGAGGTTTTCGGCGGAAACGGCTGTGCGGTGGTGCATGGCGGCGCGGCGCTGCCGGATGCGGTGTGCATGGCCTATGTGCGCGAGACATCCTTGGTGGAGTGCACTTTCACCGGCCCTTCGGATGTGGCCGACATTCGTGTGCGTTACTTTCTGGCCAGCCGCGAGATTCCCTTTGCCGGCCATCCGACCGTGGCCACCGTGGTGGCGATGCGCAGGCGCGGGATGATCGCGGACGGGCCGCTGGTGCTGGAGACTGCCGCAGGGCTGGTGCCGGTCGAGGTGCAGGGCGACCGCGTGACGATGACCCAGATCGCGCCGGTATTCGGCCCGCAGGTGGATGCAGCGGTGGTCGCCGCGGTCGGAGGTATTGCAGCCGCGGATATCATCCATCCGCCGCAGATCGTATCAACCGGATTGCCGTTTTGCATTACGGTTGTACGCGACCGCGCAACGTTAGAGCGGTTGCGTCTGGATCCGGATAGGCTGGCGGCCTATGGGGCGGCACTGGGACAGGAGGGCACCGATATGATGGAGCCGTTCTGGGTCACACTGCAAGGTGCGACAGCGGCGGGTGACACATTTGCGCGCCTGCTGTTGGCGCCGCCCAGCCCGTCCGAGGACCCGTTCACTGGATCGGCGACCGGCTGCATGGCGGCCTATCTCTGGGCGCAGGGGCTGATTGAAACGCCACGCTTTGTCGCGGAGCAGGGCCATGGCATGGGCCGTCCGGGCCGTGCGCAGGTCGAGGTGCTGGGACCACGCGACGCGATCACCGGCGTAAAAGTATCGGGGCAGGGGGCACTGGTGATGTCGGGGCAGGCGTATTTGGCATAGGCGGGCAAGGATGCGGGGCGCGCCATGCGGGCATGCCTGCGGTCAGGAAGGCCTCATACTCTGTTTCGAGCGTAGAAGTTTGAAACGGTTAGGCGCTAAAGTAGCTCAAGCAATGCGCTATGGAGCCGGCGAAATTCCTTAATCTCCCGAGCAACGCCCCCTTCCGCAGCCTCCTTGAAACCGAAATGCGATGGGATATTCCTCCCTCTACCGCAAAGCGTCATAAGGCGCGCCAGCAAGGTGATACCTTCCTTGCACGTTCCCGGTATCTCCCCACCTGTGCCCAGATAGTGCCCTGCCGGGTTGCCCTCGAAGTTCTTATATGGGCCTTTCCAGTTACGTTTGTCGCCCCCACCCTTTGCAAGGTTGTGTGCGAGGTGCTCATCGCGGAAAAGCAACAGAGTTCTGGTTTCTGTTTTCTTGATCCATTTGGACAGATCGACTTTCCACTCATCAAAAGCGCCGCGATAGTCTGGCGATTGCCATCTCTCTTTTCTTTCGTAGTCTGTAATAAATTTTCTGGGGGAAAGAACCAGAGTGCCGCCATCAGCTAGTTTCGCCACGCTCAGGTGCAGACTGTCGCTATAGGTCCAGAATATATTGTAGGCTGCCTGCTGGGCTGTGCTTGGGTCTGTGACGTCAAGAAGATTTTCCCGCGACAGGAATTCCTCCACGAAGGCATAGTCAACGCAGAGGGATCGAAATATCTGCTCAAACTTGTCGAGGTATTCAAAATATCCCGGGGTTTTCGCCGCATTTTCCGGCTTTTTACGTTTGGCCAATACTGCGCTCTCCTTGATCGGGAACACGGCCCGAAGCGGCTTGGATTCTAGGGTGGATTGAAATGACTTTTCTTAACTACTCGATATCGGGAAGCAAAACACTGCGACGTGCATTCACCCCGTCTGCCGCCATGTAGGCGTCGCGGCCGGATAAGGCGCTGTTTTGGCATTTTTGGGGGGCTACCGTCGGGGGAGATGGAAAAAGGCCAGCCCCCGAGCGGCTGGCCTTTGGTTTGCCTTTGCGGTGATCAGGCTTTGATCAGGCCCATGCTCTCGAGCTTGAGCAGCACCTGATGCGCGCAGTTGTCCACGTCCACGTTCTCTGTCTCGACCGACAGTTCCGGGTTTGCGGGGACGTCATAGGGGTCTGAAATTCCGGTGAATTCCTTGATCTTGCCTTCGCGGGCCAGTTTGTACAGCCCTTTGCGGTCGCGGCGCTCGCATTCCTCAATGCTGGTGGCAACATGGACCTCCACAAACGCGCCGAACTGCTCAACGTCCTCGCGCACTGCGCGGCGGGTTGTGGCGTAGGGCGCGATTGGCGCACAGATTGCGATGCCGCCGTTTTTGGTTATCTCGGAGGCGACATAGCCGATGCGGCGGATGTTCAGATCGCGGTGCTCCTTGCTGAAACCCAGCTCGGAAGAGAGGTTCTTGCGCACGATGTCCCCGTCGAGCAGCGTCACGGGGCGTCCGCCCTGTTCCATCAGCTTGACCATGAGGGCATTTGCAATGGTGGATTTGCCTGAGCCGGAGAATCCGGTGAAGAACACAGTAAAGCCCTGATTGGCGCGCGGCGGCTTGGTGCGACGCAGCTCGGTCACCACTTCGGGGAAGGAGAACCACTCTGGGATCTCCAGGCCTTCCTGAAGGCGGCGGCGCAGCTCGGTGCCGGAGATGTTGAGGATGGTGACGTCGTCCTTGTCCTTGATCTCGTCCATGGCCTCGTATTGGGCGCGTTCCTGCACCCAGACCATGTGTTTGAAATCGACCATCTCGATGCCCATTTCCTCCTGATGCTCGCGGAACAGATCCTGCGCATCATAGGGGCCATAGAAATCCTCGCCCTGGCTGTTGTTGCCCGGGCCTGCATGGTCGCGGCCCACGATAAAGTGGGTGCAGCCGTGGTTCTTGCGGATCAACCCGTGCCAGACTGCCTCGCGCGGGCCGGCCATGCGCATTGCCAAGTTCAGCAGTGACATAGCAGTGGTTGCCTGCGGGTATTTGTCCAGCACCGCCTCATAGCAGCGCACGCGGGTAAAATGGTCCACATCGCCCGGCTTGGTCAGGCCCACGACAGGGTGGATCAACAGGTTGGCCTGCGCTTCGCGCGCTGCGCGGAAGGTCAGTTCCTGATGTGCACGGTGCAGGGGGTTGCGGGTCTGGAAAGCGACAATCTTGCGCCAGCCCATCTTGCGGAAATAGGCGCGCAACTCGTTCGGCGTGTCACGGCGAGATTTGAAGTCATAGTGGACAGGCTGCTGGATGCCGGTAACGGGACCACCCAGATAAACTTTGCCCGCCTGGTTGTGCAGATAGTTCACCGCAGGGTGCGCGTCATCATCAGCGCCGAACACTTTTTCAGCTTCGCGGGATTTGTTCGGCATCCAATTATCGGTAACGGTCATGGTCGCAAGGATCACGCCCTCCTGATCGCGCAGCGCGATGTCCTGACCGATCTCAAGTTTGCCTGCAAATTCCTCGGACACGTCCAGAGTGATCGGCATCGGCCACAGGCTGCCGTCTGCAAGGCGCATGGTCTCGACAACGCTGTTGTAATCTGCCTCGCTCAGAAAGCCCTTCAGCGGGTTGAACCCGCCGTTCATCAAGAGCTCCAGGTCGCAGATCTGGCGTGGGGTCAGGTCATGACTGACCAGCTGACCTGCCTCGACCTTCAACTTCTGTGCGGAATCGTATGAAACGAAAAGCTCCGGGATCGGAGCCAGGTTTGGTAGCATTGTCATATGTCTTGGCCTCGTCGTGGGGCCGTTTTTGGCCCGTTCGGGTGTCTCGTAGGGGCGTAGTGTGGCGGAATTCCAGTGATCCGGAAATAAAACAATGTTTATCCGCGCGATTGTTGCCTTTTAACAGCAATGCCCCGCGCACAGAAGCGGGCCATTGCCGAAAACTGGAAAATTTCAGGCGTTGGACGTAACTTCCGCGCCATAGCCGAGCGGCAGCGATGTGTCCTTGCCCGAATCGTCGCCGACTTCGGCAAGAAAACGCTCGGCTTCCAGCGCAGCCATACACCCCATGCCAGCACTGGTGACGGCCTGCCGGTATTTGTGGTCGGTGAGGTCACCCGCGGCAAAGACGCCCGGAATGGACGTCTCCGTGCTGTCCGGTTTCGTCACAACGTAGCCGCCCATGTGGGTCTCAAGCGTGTCTTTGACCAGCTCGTTCGCAGGGGCATGGCCAATGGCGACAAAAACACCTTTGCAGGGAATATCCGTGATCTCGCCGGTTTTGGTGTGTTTCACCTTGATGCCTTCAACGCCCAGCGGGGCATCGGTGCCATAGACTTCCTCCAGCTGGTGAAACCACATCGGCACGATCTTGGGGTTCTTTTCCAGACGGTCGATCAGGATCTTTTCGGCGCGCAGTTCATCGCGGCGGTGGATCAGGGTGACTTTGGAAGCAAAGTTTGTCAGGAACAGCGCCTCTTCCACGGCGGTATTGCCACCGCCGATGACCACGATCTCCTGACCGCGGTAGAAGAACCCGTCACAGGTAGCACAGGCCGAAACGCCAAAGCCCTTGAATTTTTCCTCGCTCTCCAGCCCGAGCCATTTCGCGCGCGCGCCGGTCGCAAGGATCACAGCGTCGGCCACATATTTTGTTCCACTGTCGCCAGTGGCTGTGAAAGGGCGCTTGGACAGGTCCAGATCCGTGATGATGTCGCCGATGATCTCGGTGCCCATGGCTTTGGCGTGCGCTTCCATGCGTACCATCAGGTCAGGTCCCTGCACCTCGGTGTCGCCAGGCCAGTTTTCGACTTCGGTTGTCGTAGTCAACTGGCCGCCCGGCTCTATCCCCTGAACAAGGATCGGCTCGAGCATGGCGCGGCTCGCATAAACGCCTGCGGTATAGCCTGCGGGGCCGGAGCCGATGATCAAAAGCTTGGTTTTGCGTGTCTCGGCCATGATGTGCCCTCTTGGTGTGCTGGAATCTGTCTTGTTGGTGATATAGACCCGCTGCGTGCGCTCTTAAACCCCTCGGGACGCGCGTCTTCCTATGTGCCGCTTCTATAAATCAGAATGTTGCGCCGCAGTGAAACAATGTTGCGCATACTGGCATTGCCTGTATAACAATCGCAAATCCACAGGGGGCACTATGGCAGGCACACGTCTTGATCCGATTGATCGGAAAATTCTGGCCGAATTGCAAGCGGACGGGCGCATGACCAATGTTGAATTGGCCAAGCGGGTTGGAATCTCTGCGCCCCCCTGCCTGCGCCGTGTGCGCACGCTGGAGGAGCAGGGCTATATTCGTGGGTACCACGCGGAAGTCGACGCGCGCGAGCTGGGCTTTGAGGTGCAGGTGTTTGCGATGGTCGGGCTGAACTCGCAGGCCGAAGCGGATCTGTCCGCGTTCGAGGACCGCTGCCGCGCGTGGTCACTTGTGCGTGAGTGTCACATGCTCAACGGTGAGGTAGATTTCATGCTGAAATGCGTGGCGCCCGATCTGTCGAGCTTTCAGAGCTTTTTGACAGGTCAGCTGTTGACGGCGCCCAATGTGGCCAGCGTGAAAACCTCGTTGGTGATCCGGAACGCCAAGGATGACCCCGGCGTTCCGTTTGACGTTTTGGAGGAACGACTGCGCTTGCAAGCCTGAGAAGAGCTGCGCGCGCACTGAGAATTAGTGCGCGTCAGGCTCAGGCGCGCGCGGATGTGCCAGCGGGCCAAAATCCGACAAATTGCTGATGCGCGGAAACATCGAGATAAAGCGGTCGCGCAGCGAGGGCGTGATATCACGGGTGGCATCCACACCGGGGTGAAAGCTCTCCATCTCGATCCCGTCGACATTGATCACCGCATGACGTGACAGGCAAATGTGGAACAGACGCACCGCAGTGGGCGGGGTGATCTGAATGACGTTGACGCCGTCAACAAGCCGCGATGCAGCTGTCAGCAACTGGCGGCCATCTGCAACACCGCGAAGGGCTGCGGGGGTGTGCAGAATGCGCGCGCCCGGCCCTACGGTCAGCGACCGTTCCGGTCGCGACTGGCCCAATGCGTCGGGCATGATGCGGACCAGTGTCGTGCGCTTGCCTGTCTCCGCAGGGGAGAAGGTGGATGTGCCCACCCAGACCAGCTCTGCCGCCTCACCGGTGGCGGTGGTGACCATATCGCCGGGCTGGAGATCCTCTACAGCGACCGGACCCGTTGTGGTCTGTACGAGGCTGCCATGCGTCAGCGCCGAAAATGCATTTTCAAACAGCGGGATCGCAGGGGCCGAACTTTGGCCAATGAGCAGCGAGCCGTCCTCGCGTAGGGCGGCAACTTCGTAGTTGCGCTTGGCCATCTGAGCGGCGGCGGTTGGCTGTGAAGAGGACATCAGTCCAAAACCTGTGTTAAGTGGCGCCGAGCGTGCGGCGGCTGGATTAGCAGTCAGTGTCATGCGAGCAACCTATCTTGGTTTGTCACATCCTTCGTCGGCCCCCACCGACAACGACGGAAATAACGGGTGGATGTCATTTCGTGTCTTTCGTGAGAACCAATTCGCCACGTTTGCGCCGCATTGTCAAAATTTGATCTACATTTAGGCCAAGTTCACGCCCAATCTCTGTTTTTACAGTGTTTTGTTTCAACCGAACTGAAATTTCCCGCCACATTTGAGCCCGGAATCAGAAACCCTCCGAGCGAATCAACGCGCAGAGGGCTGGTTTTACAGGACCGTTCAGGGGGAGGAGCGGACTGTCCGCCTTCAGGGTAAAGGTTCAGGCGCTCTTGCGCTGGGTTGTAGTCTCCGCTGCGCGGCGCTTGGCGATGAATGCCGCGCGGCGCGTCCCGCGTGCCCAAGGCATGACGGTGTCATTCTCTGCGGCGGCTTTGGTGATTGACTTGATGAAGCGTGCGTTGGTTTTCATGGCTCTGGTCCTCGGTATCAGTTTGTTGTGGGGCGTTGCCCTTGCTTGAGGCTGAATATGACGAGGGATTCTGGCTCGTTTTTGGCCGTGCGGGGAATTCTTGGAAAAACTGTGCGAGCTTTGGATAACGAATGGGGCAAGATGGCCATATTCAGGAAATTGCACTGAATTATAAGCAATTGCGCAAATTGTGGCGCGTTTGGAAACAGTGGGTGTGGCCGTTTGCGGCGCGGGAATTGGTGAATGGGGCGCAAAAAGGGCGGCAGCCGCCCAGATTGCGCCGCGATCACAGGGTGATGGCGGCGATCAAGCGGCCATAGTCGGCCTCTTTGGCGCGGGTGGCACGGCGGTACGAGTAGAATCGCGCAGGGTCGGAAAAGGTGCAGTGCCGTGTCCACTCCGCATGGCGCACGCCCGCCGCGCGCAGCCGGTTCAGCCCGAAGCCGGGTAGATCAAACAACATGCGGTCGCCCTCGCCGTTGATGAAGTATCGGGCGTAGGCGGGGTCTTCGTCCAGAAAGCTGTCCAGAAATTCCGGGCCGACCTCATAGGCACGCTGACTGATGGCAGGGCCGATGACAGCGGTAATATTGTCGCGCGCAGCCCCCAGCGTCTCCATCGCGTCCACGGTGGCGTGCAGGACACCATCCAGCGCTCCGCGCCAGCCCGCATGGGCAGCCCCGATCACGCGGGCCTCGGGATCGGCAAACAGAACGGGCTGGCAATCCGCGCTGAGCACCGACAGGGCAATGCCCGGAGTGGCTGTCACCAGCGCATCGGCGCGCGGTTTCTCAGACAGGGGGCCGTCCACGGGCACTGCAATGGCCGAATGGACCTGATGCACGCCCAACAGGCAGTCAGGCTGGACCCCCATCGCCTGCGCCACACGCGCGCGGTTGATCGCCACGATTTCGGATTGGTCGGTGGAGCCGTGGCCGCAGTTCAGTCCGGAAAATACACCCGAAGATGCACCGCCCTTGCGGGTAAAGAAGCCGTGTTTCACGGGTAGGGCGTCGGAGGTGAGGATCTCTAGCGTCATGTTTCCAATCCGGGCAGCATGGCCGCACCTTTGGGGACGATTCCGAAAGTCTTGAACAGGTTTCCCATTTCCTGCGGGTGCGTCAAGCGACGATGTGCCGCCACATGGGCATCCAGCGCGGCACCGCTTAGCGTTTTGGCCAGCGCCTGCGCACGGGCGGTGATGCCAAGCCGTTCGAGGAATACCCCTTGGGGTGTAACGCGACTGGCGGTGCAAGGCACCACAGCGTGCAACAGCGCCTCGAAATCAACATGGGCGGTCAGGTCCGCTTGGCCGGGTGACACAAGTGGATCGGCCGACGCGTGGCCCCGCACCGCTTGCAAGGTGTCGCCCAGCGTGCGCCAGTCGCCATAGTCAAACACCAATGCCGCCCCGCCATGGCTGGCGATCCGGTTACTGATTGTAGAGAGCAGCGGTGCCGCGGCAGCGCAATCCTCGATCAGGTCACCGTCCTTCGTATCGTCCAGACGATGCATCAAGGCAGGTTGCGGCTGTGCTGGCCCCAAGCCGAAGGTCAGCTGGCCGTCGGTGACGCCTACATGCCGCTCTCGCCACTTGGCACCGTCACGGACAAACTGCCGGATGGGTAGCGCGTCGAAGAATTCATTGGCGATGAGAAAAGTGGGCTGCTCTGGCAGCTCGTCAATCCGGTCGATCCATTGAGGTGCATGGCTTTTCAGCGTTTGCTTTTGCACCTCGCGCAGTGCGGGCGAGGCCTCCAGCAGAACAATCTGCGCGCCTGCTATAAAGCCGGGGACACGGGAGGCCGCGCGCAACGCATCGGCCATCAAGGTGCCGCGCCCCGGCCCAAGCTCGGCCAATGTAAAAGGTGTCAGCGCGCCCTGATCCAGCCAGGCCTGCGCCAGCGCGAGGCCGATCAACTCGCCAAACATCTGGCTGATTTCGGGCGCGGTGATGAAATCGCCTGCGCTGCCGAAGGGGGTGGCGGTGGTATAGTAGCCATGCTGCGGATGCAGCAGGCAGGCGGAGATATACGCGTCCAGCCGCATCGGACCCTGCGCGCGGATCTGGGCGATCAGGATATCGCGCAGGCTCATCCGCGTCGCCTTGCACGCATGATCAAATAGAGCCCTACTGCGATCATCGGCAGGCACAGGATCTGCCCCATGGTCAGCCCGTAGCCGCCCACCTGCCAGGCAAGGCCCAGCGGATTGCCCTCGGACACGAACTGCGCATCGGGCTGGCGGACAAACTCGACCGCGAAGCGGGCGAGGCCGTATCCGGCCAAGAAGGTACCCATGACAACGCCGGGCATCTTGAGCGCGCCGCGCCGCCAAACCAGCCAGAGCAGCACAGCGCCCAGCAGCAGACCCTCCAGCGCGGCCTCATAGAGCTGCGAGGGATGGCGTGCGCAAATGCCCACCACATCGGGACAGAACTGTGCGGCTTCCGTCGGAAAGGCAACACCCCAAGGCAGATCGGTCGGGCGGCCCCAAAGCTCGGCGTTGACGAAATTCGCCAGACGACCCAGCAGCAGTCCCGGCGGGATGCCAAGCGCCACAAGATCCCCGGCGCTGATCCGTGCGATCCGGTGGCGGCCGGTATAGATGAAGGCGGCGATGATCACACCCAGCGCACCGCCATGAAAGGACATGCCGCCTTCCCAGACCCGCAGGATTTGCGCGGGATTGCTGAGGTAGAACCCGGGTTGGTAGAACAGCACATAGCCGATGCGCCCGCCAAGAATGACGCCCAGAATGACCCATGTCAGCAGATCCTCGATCTGCGATGCCGTCATTACAGGGGTTTCATTGCGCCAAAGCCGGGGCGTTCTGGCAGCCCGCAGAACCAGCCGCCAGCCGGCAAGGATACCGACGATATAGGCCAGTGCGTACCAGCGCAGGGCAAACGTCATGCCGAAAAGCGAGACGGAAAAAATCTCGGGTGAGATGTCGGGGAAGGGAATTAATGCATGCATGCGGTGATTGAGCGCGCCCGCGCGCGGAAGTCAACCTTGCATGGCGTGGCATCCCGCCCCATATACATCTTGTAGCCAGTGGAGAAACCCGATGCAGACGCGCAACAAGATTTTTGACGACCTCAGCAAGATCATGACCAACGCGATGGGCGTGGCGCAGGGGGCAAAGGACGAGGCGGAGAATGCCATGAAAGGCATGATGGACCGCTGGCTCGCGGATCGTGATTTTGTCACGCGTGAGGAATTTGACGCCGTGCGCGCAATGGCGCAAAAAGCGCGCGAAGAGAACGAAGCGCTGAAGGCGCGACTGGACGCGCTTGAAGCAAAGTAAGCGCCCAAACAGGATTTGAACACGCGCCTCCGGTAGCTTCCGGGGGCGTTTTTTGTGGAATTGTATTAAGAAACCAATAGGTGAACCGTGTATTTGCGGAGAAAAACGCAGTTATCCCCGCCTGATTCGGGTTATCCCCAGAAAAAAGCTTGCCACACCCTTTAAGCGCCGCCACCATATATTGTAGGACGCACAGGCAAATCCGCGTTCTATAGCGTAAGCACCCAAAGTCAGGGGGGCGGCGACAAGCCCCACCGCTTTGAGCATAAAAATGAGGTGGCGAAATGGCCCTGTCCGAGCAGTATATGGACGACGATATTCATCCGATCGACATTGTCGAGACGTTGGCGGAGCACCACGACTGGGTGTTCGACCGCATCTCGGACGAGCAGATTTCGATGGAGGTGGAAGGACAGTGGCGCACCTATGCGGTGACACTGGCGTGGTCGGCGTATGACGAGACGCTGCGCCTGATCTGTACATTCGAGATGGAGCCGCCAGCGGACAAGCTGCCCGCGCTCTATAGCCTGCTGAACGAGGTGAACGACCGCTGCTGGGCCGGTGCCTTCACCTATTGGGCCGAACAGCAGATGATGGTTTACCGCTACGGGCTGGTCCTGTCAGGTGGTCACGTCGCCTCGCCCGAGCAGATCGACACCATGATCGGCGCCGCCGTGATGAGCGCTGAGCGGTATTATCCCGCCGTGCAGCTGGTCGTCTGGGGGGACCGCACGCCACAAGACGCGCTGCAAGTCGCCATTGCAGAGGGCTACGGGCGCGCGTAACTCTGGTCCCCGAACATGATTGGGGGAACAGTATGAAGAATTCACGCATAGCGGCCGATGGTCTGGTGCTGTTGGGCTGCGGCAAGATGGGCTCGGCCATGCTGGAAGGCTGGCTGGCGCGCGGATTGCCGAATACATCCGTATGGGTTCACGATCCGCACCCGTCGGACTGGTTGCGCGGCACTGGCGTGCAGATCAACGCCGAACTGCCCGCCGCACCCGCGATTGTGCTTGTCGCGGTCAAGCCGCAGATGATGCGCGAAGCTTTGCCGTCCCTGCGTGCGATGGGCAATGGCCAGACACTATTCGTCAGTGTCGCAGCGGGCACACCGATTTCGTTTTTCGAAGAGTCACTGGGCGCAGACACACCCGTTGTGCGCGCGATGCCCAATACCCCCGCCGCGATTTCCCGTGGCATCACGGCGATCGTGGCCAATACCCGCGCAGGCACGCAAGGGCTGGATGAGGCAGAGGTTCTGCTGTCCGCCGTCGGCGAAGTGGTACGGCTGGAGGATGAGAGCCAGATTGACGCTGTCACCGGCGTCAGTGGTTCAGGACCTGCGTATGTCTTCCACATGATCGAGGCTCTGGCGGCTGCAGGGGTAGAGCAGGGGCTGCCTTCGGACATGGCAATGCAGCTGGCCCGCGCCACGGTGGCGGGTGCAGGGGCGTTGGCTGTGCAGTCAGGTGAGGACCCAACACAGCTGCGGATCAACGTGACCAGCCCTAATGGCACGACGCAGGCGGCGCTCGAGGTGCTGATGGATGAAGAAAACGGCTTTCCCGCCTTGATGCGCCGCGCGGTCGCAGCGGCGGCGGACCGTTCGCGGGAGTTGGCGCGTGGATAACATCTCTTTCGACGATTTCATGAAGGTTGATATCCGAACCGGTCGCGTGATCAAGGCTGAAGCCTTTCCCGAGGCGCGCAAGCCTGCGATCAAGATGTGGGTGGATTTTGGTGGCGATATCGGTGTGCGCAAGACGTCGGCGCAAGTGACGGTCCACTACACCCCCGAGAGCTTGATCGGGCGGCAGGTGATGGCGGTGGTGAATTTCCCGCCGCGCCAGATCGGCCCGTTCATGTCGGAGATCTTGGTGTTGGGCGTGCCGGATGCGGACGGCGCAATTGTGTTGGTCACGCCTGACCTCGAGACCCCGATCGGAGGACGAATGCATTGAAAAAAGTATTGATTGGCCGGGTGTTGCCGGACGAAGTCTATGAGGGTCTTACAGGTCTGGACGTGGTGCGCCGTGACCTCACCACACCGCTGAGCGGGGACGAGATGCGTGCCGCTCTGCGTGATTTTGATGGCGTGATGTGTACGCTTGGGGACGGATTTTCAGCTGCGGTGTTCGCCGAAGTGCCTGCGCCGCGCTGCAAGGTTCTGGCCAACTTCGGCGTAGGCTTTAACCATATCGATGTGGAGGCGGCCCAAGCCGCAGGTGTCATTGTGACAAACACGCCGGGTGCGGTGACCGATGCTACCGCAGACATCGCCATGACGCTGATGCTCATGAGCGCGCGACGCGCGGCTGAGGGCGAGCGTCTGGTCCGCTCTGGTGCATGGGAGGGCTGGCATCCTACACAAATGTTGGGGCTGCACCTGACGGGGAAGACCGTGGGAATTGTTGGCATGGGGCGGATCGGTCAGGCCATCGCCCGGCGGTGCCACTTCGGGTTCGGCATGCCGGTCCACTACTTTGGACGCAAGGCAAAGGAGCTGGACTTCAATGCGGTTTTTCACGGTGATTTAAGCGAGATGGCAGGCGTTGTTGATATCCTTGTCATCTCTGTCGCCAGCACGCCGGATACGAGGCATATAATCAACGCGAAGGTTTTGGAGGCGATGCAGCCCCACGCGCGGCTGATCAATATCGCCCGCGGCGATGTGGTGGACGAGGCAGCGCTGGTCAAGGTGCTGCAAGAGGGTCGTATTGGCGGTGCCGGGCTGGATGTCTATGAATTCGAACCCGATGTGCCGCAGACGTTGCGCGATCTGGATAACGTGGTGCTTTTGCCGCATTTGGGCACGTCAACCCAGGAGGTTCGTGTGGATATGGGGCATATGGTGGTTGAAAATCTGCAAGCCGCTTTGCGCGGGGATGCGCCGCCAAACGTGGTTTAGACCTCGCCGATTGCCTCACGCCAATGTCGGCGGCACAGCGACAGATAGCTCTCGTTGCCGCCGATCTGTACCTGCGCGCCACTTCGCACCACGGCGCCACTTGCGTCCATGCGTATGACCATTGTCGCCTTCTTGCCGCAGTGGCAAATTGTGCGGATTTCGCGCATCTCGTCCGACCACGCCAGCAGGGCGGCTGAACCGGGAAACAGCTTTCCTTGGAAGTCCACACGCAGACCGTAGCACATGATCGGCACGCCCAGATCATCCACCGCGCGGGCCAGATCCCAGACCTGAGCATCGCTCAGAAAATGCGCCTCATCCACGAAAATACAGGCGCATGGCCCTTCTGCGAGGCGCAATGTAATCTTTTCGTAAAGGTCCTCGTCACTCGCGTAGGTATCGGCGTCTTGCCCGATCCCTATCCGTGACGCGATCCGCCCTGCGCCCGCGCGATTGTCCAATTGCGCTGTCATCAAATACGGCACCATTCCACGCTCGCGGTAGTTGTGCGCAGCCTGTAGCAGAACGGTTGATTTGCCTGCATTCATTGTCGAGTAATTGAAATATAATTTTGCCATGCAGGTGTTTATCCGTCGCAGTTGCTGGTCCGCAAGGCACCTTAGGATCATTTTAAGCGCTGCAAACAGATTGCGCTATGCCCGTCGCACTATGCGCTATATGGTATCGCAAATATTTTTCGAGTAAGGGTTACGAAAATGGATGCAGCAGGCAACTATTTGAAAAAACATACAGAAACCTTGGTGAAAGCTGTAGGTGTAGAAGCCGCCTGTGAAGTGACCGGCAAGTCGAAGGCGACGCTGGGCCGCTATTATTCGGACCATGACGAGCATGCAGACCGGTTTATGCCAATTGACGCCGTTGCAGCGCTGGAAGCGGCGGCAGGTTATCCTCATGTGACCCAAGCGCTGGCCGAACTGTCAGGCGCGCACATCGACTATGACGGGCGGCGACCGAACGATCAATCCAAGGGCGGTGTCAACGCTGACGTCATCGCATTGAGCCAGCGTTTTGCCATGTTGATGGCTGAATACCAGCAGTCCATCGCCGATGGAAAAATTACTGTAAATGAGGCCAAAAGGCTGCTCAAGGAAACCACTCTTCTGCAGCAGGTTCTGGTGGATATGAAACTGCACCTCGAAGACGAGAGTGTATAAGGAAACAACCTGTTCGTTGCGCTCCACCGGGTTTTGACTGTCGCCTGCATTGTAAGTTAGAGGCCTAAATCGCTACCTAGTCGTGCTTTTCAACAATAACGGACCCTACAGAATACCCCGCACCAAAAGAGCAGATGAGACCGGTGTCGCCATCCTGAAGATCATCCGAATACTTCGAAAAGGCGATGATGGAGCCCGCAGAGGACGTGTTGGCGTAGTCTTGAAGAATATTCGGTTGCTCCCCTTTGTCCGGAGTGCGCCCAAGAACTTTTTTGCCGATAAAATCGTTCATCGATTTGTTGGCCTGGTGGAGCCAGATACGCTTCAAACCAGCCGCCTCTATGCCCTCTGCTGCCATGTGATTGGCGACATGCTCGGAGACCATTGGCAGCACTTCTTTGAAGACTTTCCGACCATTTTGCATGAATTGCATGTCGCGGCGGTCGGCCACGCCGTCCGGGCGCGAGCGGCGTAGGAAGCCGTTGTTGTTACGGATATTGTTGGAGAACTCGGTAGCGCAACGGGTTGATTTGATTTCGAAATACGGACCGGTGGCGTCTTCGGCGCGCTCGATCAGCGTGGCAGTTGCGACGTCTCCGAAGATGAAGTGGCAATCGCGGTCACGCCACTCCAGATGGCCTGAGCAGATTTCGGGGTTAACGACCAGTGCGCTGCGGATAGATCCGGAGCGGATCATGTCTGCGGCGGCCTGTATTCCGAAGGTGGCGGAGGAGCATGCGACATTCATGTCGAAGGCGAAGCCATTGATATTCAAAAGATCCTGGATCTCGATGGCGACGGCGGGGTAGGCGCGCTCGAGGTTGGAGGCCGCGCAGATGACGGCATCTACGTCGGCGGCGGTTTTACCTGCGGCGGCGAGGGCCTTGTTCGCGGCGTCCAGTGCCATTTCGGCCATCTGTGAGGGTTCATCATCACTGCGCTGGCGCAGCATGGGGTGCATCACATGGGGGTCGAGGATGCCTTTTTTATCAAGTACATAGCGTTGGTTGATGCCGGAGGCTTTGTAGATGAATTCCTCGGAAGAATACTCTTTGGCAGGCAGTTCGCCAGCAGCGATACGGTCGGCGTTCTCGGCGTTGTAGATGTCCACATAGGCGTTGAAAGACTCCACCAGCTCGGCGTTGGTGATGACCTGAGAGGGCGTGAAGACGCCTGTGCCTGTGATTGCGGGTGTGTACATCTTGGATTCCTCTTTAATCGTAGTGCCTTGGCGTGGTTAATGCCTGTGGATAACCGCATGGGTCGCGGAGATGTCACACAGTGTACACCGCGCGTGCACTGCCCGTGCATACGCTGTGTTTGGATGTTTTTAACGATATTTTCGGAGGCTGCCCATGGGAAACTTCGGAAAGGTTAAATCATGGCGGCGCGCGGCAAGGTTCAGCAAGAACATTTTAACTATTATGTGGATCTCATGAAGCAGATCGAATGGGATCTGCACCGCGAGATGCTGGACGCAGGCCGTGTGCCGGAGGCGTGGCACGAGATTGCGCGGGGAAAGGCGCGGCAGGCCAAGACGCGGGTGACGATCCGGCTGGAGGAGGACGTGGTGAAGTTCTTTCGCAAGATGGGGCCGGGGTATCAACAGCGGATGAACGATGTGCTGTCGGCATGGATGCACGGACGGCTGGCGGCGGTGATCAAGGGACCGGACGCGAGCGACATTGATCTGGAGCTGATGCGCGTGGACTGGCGCGCCCGGTTGGGGGATCAGGAGTTGAGCGCGCGCAATCTGGTGCGGGGGAAGGACGGGCGGATTTTTGATGTGGAGGGGAAGCGGTATTTGGAAGAGGAGTGGGGGTGAGTTAGAGGTCTGCTACGCGGACGAAGCGCAAATTCCCTGCGGCTGCGCCAAAGTCGGCTCTCGAGAAATCTGGCCCGGCAGAAACGGTCGTTTGTGGCCATTCGCAGATAAGCTTAGGCTTCAGAGAAACGATGACACTTACAACTCATGGTTTTCAGTTGCGAAGTTGACGCGCTACAATTTTTGACGTCTATAACAACCACAGCAGTCCTGATCAGGTTTCAGATAGCTTATTCTAATAATGAGGTAATTACATATTATGAAACGAATTTTGATGGTTTCAGTTTTGATGCTGGTGACGGGTTGCGAAGTCCAAGACCCACAGACGCCAGAATTTATCGCCCTGCAACAGGCCTGCCAAAATGGCGATACTCAAGCCTGCTTTCAAGTTGAACAGATAAGAGCTGAACGGCAGCGGCAACAGAACGAAATTCTCTTCGGCGGCGATACGGTCATTGTGTATTAGTAACCAAGACCAGAGCACTCGAGTTGGCCAATAGCCACTGCCCAAAACGGTTTTTTTGTCGCTCGCGTCATGATCACATTAAACGTTGAAAAATCTTGTGCCACAAACCCTTGGCAAAACTGACTTAGGTTCTGTCACCTTTTTGACTTGCCAATGAAGAGTGGACGTTCGTGGGCCGCTCAGCATCAGTAACATTAGGCTCAAAGCGGCCATCCGAAAACAGCCGCCATCACCCCTGCAACGATTTCACCCCGATCTCGTCCTCTGCCTGTGCCTTGATCGCCAGTGCGGCGGCGTAGGTGCCTGCGGCGGTCGTGTAGTAGGGGATTTTGTCATAGAGGGCGATGGAACGGATGGATTTGCTGTCTTCGACCGCTTGCGCGCCTTCGGTGGTGTTCATGACGAGGTGGATCTGGCCGTCTTTCATCATGTCGGTGATGTCAGGGCGGCCCTCGTAGACTTTGTTCACGATTTGGCAAGGAATGTCGTGCGATGATAACCATGTCGCCGTCCCGCGGGTGGCGACGATGGTAAAGGTCTGGTCGACGAGGATGCGGGCGGCTTTGAGCACGTCGTCTGTCTTGTCCGCGTCCTTGATGGAAAGGAACACATTACCTGTGCGCGGCAGCATGTTACCCGCGCCCATTTGCGCCTTGAGGAAGGCGCGGGGGAAGTCGCGGTCCCAACCCATGACTTCGCCGGTCGAGCGCATTTCGGGGCCGAGGATGGTATCGACGCCGGGGAAGCGGGCGAAGGGGAGCACGGCCTCCTTGACGGAGAACCATGGCATGTTGGGATCGGCCAGTGTCATCGGGTCGCCCAGCGGCAGCACGTCGTCATAGGCGGCATCCGCGTCATAGGGGGCGCGGAGAGGGAAGTTGGACAGCGGTTCGCCGGCCATGATACGCGCGGCGATGCTGGCGATGGCGCTATCGGTCGCTTTGGCGACGAAGGGCACGGTGCGGGAGGCGCGGGGGTTGACCTCGATGAGGAAGATCTCCTGCTCGCCTGCGTCATTGGCCTTGATGGCGAACTGGATGTTCATCAGGCCGACGACGTTGAGGGCCTTGGCCAGGGCTTTGGTCTGGACCTCGACCTGCGCGATGATGTCGCGCGAGAGGGAGTAGGGCGGCAGGGAGCAGGCGCTGTCGCCGGAGTGGACGCCCGCCTCTTCGATGTGCTGCATGATGCCTGCAACGTGGACGTTTTCACCGTCTGAGAGGGCATCGACGTCCAGCTCGACCGCGCCTGACAGGTAGCTGTCGAGCAAAACTGGGCTGTCACCGGAGACGACGACGGCCTCGGAGATGTAGCGCTCGAGCTGGGACTGGTCGCGGACGATCTCCATGGCGCGGCCGCCGAGGACGTAGGAGGGGCGGATCACAAGCGGGAAGCCGATCTGTTTGGCGATCTCGAACGCCTCGGCGTCGGAATGGGCGATGCCGTTGTTGGGCTGTTTCAGGCCGAGGGATTTGACCAGATCGGCGAAGCGCTCGCGGTCTTCGGCGAGGTCGATCATGTCAGGCGTGGTGCCGAGGATCGGGATGCCTTCGTCGTGCAACGCTTGCGCGATCTTCAGCGGGGTCTGACCGCCAAACTGGACAATAACGCCGTGCAGCGTGCCGTTCTCCTGCTCGACCCGCAGGATTTCCATGACGTGCTCGAACGTCAGCGGCTCAAAATACAGGCGGTCCGAGGTGTCGTAGTCGGTGGAGACGGTTTCGGGGTTGCAGTTGACCATGATCGTCTCGTAGCCCGCGTCGGTGAGGGCATAGCAGGCGTGGCAGCAGCAATAGTCGAACTCGATCCCTTGGCCGATGCGGTTGGGGCCGCCGCCGAGGATGACGACTTTTTTGCGGTCACTCGGGCGCGCCTCACATTCCACGTCGCCCATCATGGGGGTTTCATAGGTTGAGTACATGTAGGGTGTCTGCGCCTCGAACTCGGCGGCGCAGGTGTCGATGCGTTTGAAGACGGCTTTGACGCCGAGGTTCAGGCGCGCGCGGCGGACGTTGTCTTCGTCGCGGCCGGTGAGTTTGCCAAGGCGGGCGTCTGTGAAGCCCATCATCTTGATCCGGCGCAGGCCGTCTTCGGTGACGGGGAGGCCGTTCTTGCGGATGCCTTCTTCGGCCTCGATGATCTCGCGGATGCGGGCGAGGAACCACGGGTCGAACATGGTGGTGGCGTGGATGTCCTCGTTGGACATGCCGTGGCGCATGGCCTGTGCAATCGTGCGCATGCGGTCGGGGGTGGTTTTGGAGATGGCTTTGGTGATGGCGGCCTTGTCGGGCGCACCGGGGATTTCGATTTCATCAAATCCGGTCAGGCCAGATTCCATCGACGCGAGCGCTTTTTGCAGGGACTCGTGGATGGTGCGGCCGATGGCCATGGCCTCGCCCACGGATTTCATGGCGGTGGTGAGGTAAGGC
>TARA_R110002020_G_scaffold131108_2_pt1 | contig 60239 bp, 42 predicted proteins | sample TARA_R110002020 | Tara Oceans TARA_R110002020 (sample SAMEA4396489) | marine metagenome | biome: Westerlies Biome; feature: [MES] marine water layer (ENVO:01000295) within the mesopelagic zone...; material: water (ENVO:00002006), including particulate matter (ENVO:01000060) such... | reverse complement strand
AACCAATTGGTCGTAGGTTCGAATCCTACACGACCCACCACTCAAAGCCGCCTCTGCAGTTCAATCAGTTCAGCTTTACCTCTAGAGTTACTCTTCTCCTTTGTTGCACCCCAGATCCTGGCTATCAGCCTGCTTTGATATCGCCGCACGCGTGGCTACTCGGCTTGTGCACGTGCCGCCCAGGCTCTATGGTATGAGCTGCTTCGGCGCAGAGAGATTATCTTGTTACCCGCCCCTTTGATTACCGATGGATCATCATGTCCGCATTGACGCCCGATATGGCCAGCCGCTTCGCGCGTATCGCGCTGGGCCATGTGCGCCGCGAGTTTCCGCATTCAGGCAGCCTTAGACTCAACAGTGCAGCCGATCTGGCACTGCCCCACCAGCATCATCCGATTTTCTATGGCAGTTACGACTGGCATTCCTGTGTGCACAGCTATTGGCTGCTGACGCGGCTGCTGAGGACCTGCCCGGCGTTGCCTGAGTCCGAGGCAATCCGCGCGCTGTTTGATGAGCAGTTGACCGCTGACAAGGTCGCAGGGGAACTGGCGTATTTCATGGCGCCGGGGCGTCAGGGCTTTGAGCGGCCCTATGGCTGGGCCTGGTTGCTCAAGCTGGCGCATGAGCTATCCTTGTTGCCATCGGCGCCTGACGCTCGCTGGAGGGCCAGTCTAGAGCCTCTGGTCGGCGAGATCGCGGGGCGCCTGGCGCGCTATTTACCAAAACTCGGTCGACCTATTCGCACCGGTAGTCATTCCAATACGGCTTTCGCGTTGATGCTGGCGCTGGAGTACGCGCGCGGCGCTGACGACCTTGATTTGCAGCAGGTCATCGGGGACCGCGCGCTGGTGTATTTTCAGGATGATAGTGACTGTCGTCCCTGGGAGCCCGGCGGAGAAGACTTTCTCTCACCGAGTTGGCAGCAGGCATTGCTGATGCAGCAACTGTTGCCAGGCGAAGATTTCCATCTGTGGTTCTCGGCCTTTCTACCCGGTCTTGCCGAGGGTGAGCCGGCTTGCTTGTTGCAGCCAGCCAGCCCGGCAGACCGCACGGACGGCAGGCTGGCGCATCTGGACGGGCTGAATCTGAGCAGAGCCTGGTGCATGCGCGTTCTGGCCACTTCGCTGCCGGAGGCGGACGCACGCAGGCACATACTCGACAAATGCGCACAGGCGCACTTGCAGGCGGGTCTGGCGCATTTGCAGGATGATTATATGGGCGAGCACTGGCTGGCCACCTTTGCTCTGCTCGCGGTGGCGGAGTAGCTCCGCCACCAACAGGCTCAGTGCAGCTTGAGGCGTGGTTCGGTGCTGCGGCCTATGCGGTCGCTGAGCATCAGCAGCAGCGTGCGTGGCACGCCGTACAGCGCCATCTGATGCATGCGGTAGAGTGACAGATAGAAGATGCGGGCCAGCTTGCCCTCCAGCATTACACTGCCAGTCAAATTCCCCATCAGGTTACCCACGGCGCTGAAGCTGGCCAGGGAAATCAGCGAGCCATAATCGCGGTAGCGATAGGTCAGCAGGCTCTTGCCCTCGATCAGCCGCCCCAGGTTCTTGGCCAGCAGGGTGGCCTGTTGATGCGCGGCCTGAGCGCGCGGTGGTACAAATTTGCCTTCCTCGCCAGAAGGGCAGGCGGCGCAGTCGCCGAAGGCAAAAACATGGTCGTCGAGCGTAGTCTGCAGAGTGTTGTAGACCGCGAGCTGGTTGATCCGGTTGGTCTCCAACCCCAGTTCAGTCAGAAAGCGTGGCGCACGAATACCTGCGGCCCATACCTTGAGCGAGGCTGGAATGCGCTCGCCATTGTCCAGCAACAGGCTGTCTGCGGTGACTTCCTTTACCGGTGAACCGGTATGCAGCTTCACTCCCAGCTTGATCAATGTGCTGGTCACCGGGTCACTGATGCGCTCGGGCAATGCAGGCAGCACGCGACCACTGGCTTCGATCAGATTGATATTCAGATCTTCCGGGCTGATGCGGTCCAGGCCGTAGGCTTGCAGCAAGCGCGCGGCGTGGTGCAGCTCGGCAGCCAGTTCAACGCCAGTGGCGCCGGCGCCAATAATGGCCACGTTGATTTTCTCGTGACCATCTCCCCGTTCACCTATGGGCTGAACATTGACCTGCTCACCGCTGGCCTGGGCCTTCATATATTGATTGAGCAGCAAGCGATGAAAGCGTTCGGCCTGGGCGCGCGTATCCAGAAACAGGCAATGCTCTGCTGCGCCGGGGGTATTGAAATCATTGGTGGTGCTACCCACGGCCAGGACCAGGTAGTCGTAGCTGATGTCGCGCTCGGGAATCAGCTCCTGGCCATGTTCGTCTTCTATGGCTTTCAGGCGGATGACGCGCCGCTCGCGATCAAGGTGAGTCATGGCGCCAAGCTGAAAATGGAAATGGTTCCATTTGGCCTGGGCGACATAGTTCAGTTCGTCGTCGGAGGAATTCAGGGATCCGGCAGCGACCTCATGCAGAAGCGGCTTCCAGATATGCGTCATGTTGGCGTCGACCAGGGTGATACGGGCACGTTTCTTCTTGCCCAGCCCACGGCCCAGCCTGGTGGCCAGCTCCAGGCCTCCAGCACCACCACCCACTATGAGTATGCGCGGTAACGCGGCCGGGAGTTCAGCTTGCAACGATTCAGCTTGCGACATGGATATGACTCAGTAGGAAATAATCCGGGCGTCAGTGCAAGCGGGGTAAGGGTTAACCCAGTACCAGGCCGCCGAGCAGGCGTGAAAGCAATCCCATGCCGATAACGGAGCCTAGAATCACCAGTAGCAAAAGCCATACCTTGAAGGGCCTGCGCTCGACCTTTTGCGCAGGCAGGTTGAGATATTCATCGACCTTCTTCTGATCTTCGGGATATAGGCGGCTAGGCATGCTGGGACCTTTTTTATCTATGACGCAGTACGGTGCTGCGGTTAGGCTTGACTGACTATGAGATCATTCTAGACCCTGGCGACGCGGAATGCATCCGTTGCTTGAGAGTGTTTGCCAGCAGTGACATCTGCCTGTCTCCATACTGATGGCCGACGCCGCCTGCGACATCCTGTCCGTGAGATGCGTCACTGGTGCTGCTATGATCCGCTGCTAGGCAAGCGGAGATTCAAGCATGTTGGCAGCCAGTTTGTTGACCCCCCTACAGTGCATATTGGCACTGATCCTTTACGCGGGGGTGGTGCTCTGGGCGCTGCTTCGGGTGTCGTGGATCGAACTGCTGGCTGACACCCGGCGTCAGCACCTGCTGTTTGGCAGTGTATTTATCATTGCCGTGCTGTGGCTGGTACGGCGCGATTTTGATAATGGGCTGACCTTCCATTTTATCGGCCTCACAGCCGTTACCTTGCTGCTTAACTGGCAGCTTGCGTTAGTAGCGGGCACCTTGGCGCAGTTGGGCATGCTGATTATCGGCTGGGACGATGCGTCGGCCTTTGGGGTCAATGGATTGCTGCGCGTACTCCTGCCGGTGCTGGTCACCGTGTTGGTATGCCGTGCACTGGAGCGCTTCAAGCCGACCAATCTGTTCCTGTACATCTTTATCAGCGGTTTTTTTGCTGCGGGTTTGAGCGCGGTGGTGACCATTCTCGCGGGTATGGGCTTGCTCGCCTGGTCAGGTGAGTTGGCCATGCCGGCGGGATTGCTGGAGGTTTTCGGCTATCTCTTGCTGGTAGCCTTTCCGGAGGCTTTCATCAATGGCACGGCAGTGGCAGGGCTTGTGGTTTTTTACCCTGACTGGTTGGAGACCTTCGAGAGTGACAGATATCTGCAGGAGCCCTTCGATTCGGACAAGAAAGGCTGAGCCAGATCAAGGTTGCAAGCAGGGATTCTGTGCTGAAATGGCATTTTTCAACAGGAGGGCAAATCATGTCGGTATATAAACTGGCGGCGCAGTTGATGCAGGACAATCTCGCTGCGGCGCAAGCGCAGGGGTACAAGGATCAGGAACTGGCCAAGGCCATGATGAATGAAATCATCGCGGTATATCGGCGAGAGAGGACGATCGCCGATATAGGCCATGAACTGCATTTCCTCGCCGAGAACCTCGACGAGGATGCAGATTACGGCTTTATGCGGCCCTGAGGGCCGCATAAAGCCTTGTTCAAGGCAGATTGACTTCGATAATGCCGTCTGCGCTGACGGTCACATCGGCTTGCCCGCCCTCGACCGACGGGCTGGCTGATTCGGCGTCGGCCATCATGGCTACCTTGGCGCCACGATAAATCGGCGGCTGCATGAACTGGCTGTTGAGATTCAGATTGACGATCTTGTAATCGGACCCACCCAGGCTTCGCGTAGCAATATCGGCGCGTGCCTTGAAGGCTTCTATGGCTTCGCGGATCAGTTCATCTTCGGTGCTGCGACGGTTTTCCGGCGACAGGCTGAACTGCATGTCGTCCAGATTGAGCTCGCCGAGTAGCTGGCCTGTCAGCGTCGACAGGCTGGCGAAGTCGGTACTTTCCAGAAGAATATCGCCACGCTCGCGCCAGGCCACGATTTTCTCGCCCTTTTCGTCGTACACCGGCTGGCTGCTGCGATTGCCGCTCGACACGCTGACGCCTTCGGTCTGGCGGGCAACATCCAGCGCCTTGTTCAGCCGCGCTGTTATCCGGCCAGCCAGCTTGCCGGCGTCCTTGTCCTGATCCTCGGCATACAGACGGACCTGAAGCGTGTCGTGGCTTACGGCTTTCTGCACTTCGGCGCGCAGTGAAACCTGGTTGTAGCGAGGCTCTTGTGCCAGCAGGCTGGTGGCTGTCAGAGCCAGACCCAGGCCGACACAAACAGGGGCAATAAAGGGTAAACGCATAGTGACATTTCCTTTTCAGACGAGAAACTTCAGGCGCGAGAGCGACCGCTCTGGTGCCTCGCATAAGACCGACATGGGCGCTTATAATTCCGTGTACCCGGCGCTAGCTGGAGCGTACCCTGTCGGACGATTTTATGCGACGCTGTCGGTTATCCAGCGAGCTTGATACTCGTCGTCCATTACCGGAGTTTTGAAGCGTGTCACAGCGATTTTTCATCAGTCCCAATACGCTGGCATTATCGCCGAGCAGGCAGAACCTATGGCGTCTGATACTGATTCGCCTGCTGGTGCTGTTGGTGCAAAGCCTCTCGGTGATGGGGGCTTATATCAGTGGCTGGTTTCCGCTGCCCTGGACGCCGCTGCTTTTGACCCTGGGCGTCTCGGCGTTGATCAGCATACTGACGCTACTACGCCTGTCCAGACGCTGGCCAGTGACCGATTTCGAGTATGGCCTGCAGTTGTCCTTCGACATGCTGGTGCACAGTGTGCTGCTCTACTATTCGGGCGGTCCGACCAATCCGTTCGTATCCTACTACCTGGTCCCCTTGACCATCGCGGCGGCTACCTTGCCCTGGTTCTATACTGCCGTACTGGCCGGGCTGTCGGTTTCTGCCTATAGCGTGTTGCTGATCTGGTACGAGCCGTTGGCGGCCTTCGAGTTCAAGCTCTCGACCGGGCTGATCAATCTGCACATGATCGGCATGTGGCTGAACCTGGCAATGAGCGCCGGTTTGATCAGTCTGTTTGTGGTGCGTATGGCGGCAGCGTTGCGCCAGCACGCTGAACATCTGGCAGAGCGTCGCGAGCAGAGTATCCGCGATGCCCAGTTGCTTGGCATTGCCAGCGTGGCGGCGGGCGCGGCGCATGAACTCTCCACACCGTTATCGACCATGAGCGTGCTGCTCAAGGATCTACGCACCGACTATCCTGATCCGCAATTGCAGGAAGACCTTGCGGTGTTGCAGGAACAGGTGAAGATGTGCAAGGACAGCCTGCAGCATATGGTCCGGCGCGCCGAACATACGCGCCATCAACCGCTGCATTCCGAACAGGCTGATATCTGGCTCAAGGGGCTGTTGGCGCGCTGGCAACTGATGCGTCCGGAAGCCTCCTGGCAACTGCTGCCATTGCCTGATAACGCGGCACCCCTGGTCAAGGCTAGCCCTGAACTGGGTCAGGCGGTATTGAATTTGTTGAACAATGCCGCCGATGCCTGTGCCGAAGGAATACAGATCTCCCTCGAGTGGGATCAGCGGCGTTTGAGATTGGCGGTTAGGGATTTTGGGCCCGGCGTACCTTTACATATCGCCGAGCATATTGGTACGGCGTTCGTCACCACCAAAGGCAAGAAGGGTTTTGGTCTGGGGCTGTTTCTCAGTCACGCGGCAGTGCAGCGTCTGGGCGGCAGCGTCAAGCTCTTCAATCAGGATGGTGGCGGCACCTTGGCCGAAGTGATTTTGCCTATTGCATGGGAGAAGGTAAATGAATGACATGACCGAGCAGGAAGAGCAGCCGTTGCTGTTGCTGGTTGATGATGACCCGACCTTCACACGGGTCATGGCCCGTGCTCTGTCGCGTCGCGGGCTGCGAGTCAATACCGCAGGGGATGCCGATGAGGCCATGCAACTGGCTCGCCAAGAGCAGCCTGACTATGCGGTGCTGGATCTGAAGATGGAGGGCGATTCCGGTCTGGTGCTGTTGCCGCGCTTGCTTGAGCTGTATCCGGATCTGCGGGTAGTGATTCTGACCGGCTACTCGAGCATCACCACTGCGGTCGAAGCCATCAAGCGTGGCGCCTGCAATTACCTGTGCAAGCCTGCTGATGCGGATGATGTGCTCACCGCGCTGCTGTCCGAGCAGGCCGACCCGGACACCCTGGTGCCTGATCACCCGATGTCGGTGGATCGGCTGCAGTGGGAGCATATTCAACGTGTGCTGGCCGAGCATGAAGGCAATATCTCGGCCACTGCGCGGGCACTTGGCATGCACCGGCGCACCCTGCAACGCAAACTGCAGAAGCGCCCGGTCAGGCGCTGACCGGCGGTGCTGTCTCACGGTTTAACTTGGGGTTTGTTGGCAAAGCAGCTAGGGTGATAGACAGGTTCCGTGCAAAAAGGCAGTGCAATCATGTTTGCAGCAATGCGTACTGACAGGATGCAGGCGGTGCATCTGTTTGTGGATGAAGCCACCGGCCTGGAAGCGGTGATCGCCATACACAATACCCGGCTGGGTCCGGCGCTGGGGGGCTGCCGCTATATGCCCTATGCCAGTACCGAGCTTGCGGTAGCGGATGCCATCCGTCTGGCCCGGGGTATGAGTTACAAGGCTGCACTGGCTGGGCTGGAACAAGGCGGCGGCAAGGCGGTGATCATACGTCCGGCCCATGTGCCGAACCGGGCGGCCTTGTTTGAAGCTTTCGGGCGCTGTATCGAGTCACTGCGTGGTGGCTATATCACCGCAGTCGACAGCGGTACCAGCCCTGAGGACATGGATTGCATCGCCCAGCAGACCGGGCACGTCACCAGCACCACCCAGGCCGGCGATCCCTCGCCGCATACCGCATTGGGTGTGCTGATGGGGATCCGCAGCCTCGCGCGTGCCAAGCTCGGCCAGGACGACCTGGGTGGCGCGCGTATCATGCTGCAGGGTCTGGGCAATGTGGGTTATGCGCTGGCCGAACTCCTGGTGTCCGAGGGTGCCGATGTGATGGTGTCTGATCTGGATGCGGGCAAGGTGCGCCTGGCGGTCGATGAACTTGGCGTCAAGCCGGTAGCCGCTGATGCGGTTTATGAAGCGCCTTGCGATATCTTCGTGCCCTGTGGTCTGGGCGGCGTACTGGACTCGGTCACCATCAACCAGCTGCGCTGTGCCGGGGTAGCAGGTGCAGCGAACAATCAACTGGCTAGCGCCGAAGCCGCCGATCTGCTGGATGCACGGGGCATTCTTTACGCGCCTGATTACGTGATCAATGCCGGTGGGCTGCTGTATGTGGCCTTGACGCATCGCGGGGTGGCGCCTGGTGATATCGCCAGACGCGTCAAGTTGATCGGCACGCGCCTGGACAGTATTTTCCGTCAGAGTATCGCCGAGGGCCGTTCGCCCTCGCAGATCGCTGATCACCAGGCCGAAGCCATACTCTACGCAAGCTAGCATTGTGTTCCTGGGGTTTGCTCAGGGTTTACTCAAACCAAAACGTTTGAGCAGCCGGGCATCCAGAATGGAGGTAGGCAACCAGCGCTTCAGGCGCACCATGCTGCGGCTGCTGGTACCGATCAATACCTCTTCAGGGCGTAGCGGATTTTTCACGTAGGTCATCAATTCCCTGGCGAAATCCCCTGCGGTGGTGGACGTGGCTTTCTGCGAGGCCTTTGCGCGTGCCTGCACGGCCTTTTCCCAGGGTTTGTACCAGGAGTCTTCAGCCAGCGTAATGGCCGCGCTGGCATTGTTGCCAAAATCCGAAGCAATAGCGCCGGGCATCACCGTCAATACCCCGATCGAGAAGGGCGTGAGCTCCAGGCGCAGAGCATCGGATATCGAATGTAGAGCCGCTTTGGACGCGCAGTACACGCCGGAGAAAGGCGTCGTGGTAACGCCTGATACACTGCCGATATTGACGATCAGGCCTTTGCTGGCCCGCAGTAGCTCGATGGTGGAGCGGACCATTTGTACAGGCGCGAACACATTGGTATCGAATTGCCTGAGCAGGGTGGCTCGATCTGCATCCAGCATCGGGCCCATGGCGCCGTAGCCTGCGTTGTTGACCAGCAGGTCCAGGCGGCCTGCCTCCTGACGCAGCCGCTCGGCGCACGCGGCAATCTGCTCGGCATCATTTACATCCAGCGCCACCGCTATAGCGCCCCTGGCGACCAGAGGTTCGAGGCTGGCTGGATTACGGGCGGTGGCCCATACATGATAGCCCTCATCCAGGCAGGCAAACGCCAGGGCCTGGCCAATACCGCTGGAGCAGCCGGTAATCAATGCAACGGGTTGGGTCATTGTCTTTTAGCCTTGTTGTATGACGATCACTATTGGAAATCTGCGCGTATTCTGTCCATGCGGTATTCCAGGTCGGGTGCCCGTGCGCCACTGCGCAGGCGCGGTACGGCATAGCAGCCTTGCCATTGCTGACCCGGCGCTATTGCCTGGTCAGTCTGGTAAGTGGCGTCGCTGACACTGATATCCAGCAGGTTGGTATTGTAGTCTGGCTCCGTGGCCATCAACTGCCAACTGATCTGGTTCACCGCTCGCTCACCCTGGTTAACGACCAGTACACGCAACGGCTTGCCGAAGTCGCAGCTGTCGGGCTGATAGTCAATGCTGATATCCAGCTGGTCGATCAGGCCACCGGTGTACCACTGGCGCAAACCTAATGCCGCAGCAAGCAAGAGCGCCAGGGCGGCAAGTACGCCGCTGAAAGGCAGCATGATTTTCGGGAAGCGCAACAGCAGAACCAGCCAGATCAGAAACAGGGCAATGCCTAAGAGCATGCGACCCTCCTATGCGAGGTTCATTGAGTGTTGGGTCTTGTTCCCATCAGCCCTGACTCTATCAAATCGAGCCCCTCAGGTCACCGCAGCGCACGGCCAGCCGAATAATTCACAGCTGTTATGCAGACAGGCCTGAGCCAATACATTGGCCGGCTCGCCGCGCACTGCCGCCAGTTCCTGGCAGATCTGTGGCAGAAACTCCGGGCTATTGCGCTGGTGCGCGTGAAAGCTGGGAGCCATGTCCGGGGAGTCGGTTTCCAGAACCAGACTATTGATCGGAAGCGCTGCCAGCGTTCTGCGCAGCCTTTTTGCCTGAGGCCAGGTGGCGGCTCCGCCGAGGCCGAGCTTGAACCCAAGCTTGATGTACTCTCGGGCTTCTTCCAGGCTGCCGGCGAAGGCGTGCACTATGCCGCCACGGCGCAGGCGGTGGCGTTTGAGCAGGGCGATGGTGTCCGCATGGGCGCGGCGCACATGCAACAGGGCGGGCAAATCCACCTCGGCGGCCAAGCTTAACTGGTTGTCGAAGAGTTGCTGCTGACGCTCGCGGTCCAGTTGCGCAAGAAAATAATCCAACCCGATTTCACCTACGGCACACAGCTGCGGGTGACCGACAAGCCGTTTAAGGCGGTCTGCCAGTTCGTCCAGATGGGCGCTCTGGTGTTGCTCCAGATAGACAGGGTGCAGACCGAAGGCCGCGAACAGACGGTTATCGGCTTCGACCAGCCGCCATAACCGGTCCCAGTTCTGCTGATACACGCCAAGTATTACCAGACGGCCGACACCCACCTCTGCGCAGCGTGCCAGCACCTGTTGGCGATCCAGGTCGAAGTCAGGAAAGTCCAGATGGGTATGGGTGTCGATATAGCGCATGTTTCAGGCGGGCTTGTGCTGGGCCGGCACTCCGGTGGCCGGCAGACCGGTGGCCGGCATTCCGGTGGCCAGAAGGTTATCCAGCAATGACGGCTTGCCGATGTGGTAACCCTGTGCGTAATCCACGCCGATCTCGGTCACCAGCTCGAGAATCTCCTGGCTGGAGACATACTCGGCGACGATATGCTTGTCGAGGAAATGGCCCATCTCGGTGATGGAGCGCACCAGCGCGTAGTCGAAGTTGTCTTCGGTAATCTGGCGGATAAAGGCGCCGTCAATCTTGATGAAATCCACCGGGAGCTGCTTGAGGTACGCGTAGGAAGACTGGCCAGCACCAAAGTCATCCAGCGAAAAGCGGCAGCCGATTTCCTTCATTTCATTGATGAAGTCCGCTGCGTCCGCCAGGTTGTCGATGGCCGCCGTTTCGGTAATTTCGAAAATCAGTTTGTCCCGCGGGACGTCGTAGCGCACCAGCATCTCGAACACGTAATCGAGGAAGGATTCATCATTCAGCGAACAACCCGACAGGTTGACCGAAAAGCCACCGAACTGGGCAAGCTTTTGCGGGTTGGCAACCATCCACTGCAGCACGGTTTCAATAACCCAGCGGTCGACCGCCCCCATGCGATTGTATTCCTCGGCCGCCTTGATGAAATCGGTAGGGGCCAGGTGCTCGCCGTTGTCATCGATGACGGTCAATAATATTTCATAGTGGGTATTGGCCAGATTGGTATCGCCAATCGGTTGAATCTTCTGGCAGCGGAGTTTGAGGCGGCTTTCGTCCAGCGCTCGATTGATCCGCGTTACCCAGGAGATCATGTCATCGCGCTCCTGAAAGCGCATGTCGCCCGGCTTGATAACCTGAATATCCTTGTGCCCGGACTTCTTGCTCATATCCGCGGCCGACTCGACCATGCGCAGAAGTTCCATCGGCTCGGGGCTTTTGTCATCGACATTGATCAGCGAGACTGCCGAGGAAATAATGAAGCTGTGCGTGCCGCTTTCGAAGCGCTGCGCCTCTATAGCATCCTTGATCTGCACGGCCAGCATAAAACCATCATTATGGTTCTGTGCCGGCACGAGCACGGCGAACTGATCCACGCCAACGCGCCCGGCAATGGCATGCTTGTCCAGCCGGCTGAGGATCTGATCGGCGATAGTGCGCAGCAGCGTATCCCCGGCGTCATAACCGCAGGTGTTGTTGATCAGCTTGAACTGCAGAATGTCGATAAAGATCAGCACAAAGCGGTCACTACTGTCCCGGGCGCGGGTGACGCTCTGGGTCAGCCAGCGAAGAAATTCGCGGCGGGCCTTGAGGCCGGTGAGCTGGTCCTGCGCTGCGTCCTGGGCCAATTTGTCGTAGACCTTCTGCACCAGGGCGTCCAGGCCCTGTTCCAGAGCAGGTGCGCCGGCATCGTTGAGTACCGTCAGGTTGCCATCGCGGAGCAACTGTGCGACCTGCTCCAGCGACATTTCCTCGGCTTTCATGCCACGGTGATTACTGAACACATAGCGGGCGAACTCGTCGGCCACCCAGGTCAGATAGTAAAGCTGTGGCTCGTTACCCAGCACATGCCGCTGCAACCATTGGCCGACTTGCAACCCCTTGGCGCGCTTGATCCAGCGCTGCAGGGTCTTGTCGGGCTCTGCAGCGGCGCCGAGTAGTCCAGCGTCCGGCCTGGAGGCGGCCAACGGACTGATGTAGTGCACGCTGGCGAAATCGGTGCTGTGCGGGTAGTCCAGCAACTTCTGCAGATTCTGTACTACGGTCTTGTGGCTGGCATTGGAGTCGGGGATTTTCGACAGGCCCTTGCGAATCAGGGTCAGCAGTTTCTGGCTGCTGAAACGTAATCTGGATTCTTCCCAGGCACCGGGTACCGTGCGCACGATCAACTGGTCGAGCACCACCAGGGTCATTTCCCAGGCCAGGCTGGAGGTGCCTTCGCGGAAATAGCTCAGGCGCATCAACTCCTTCCAGCCGTGGTTGACCAGATCCAGAATAGGCTTGGCAACCGGTTGCGGTGCCAGCAGGCGCTCCAGTTCCCATTCGATCAGCAGGTTGGCCTGGGTGATTCGCTGCTGACCTTCGCAGGCTTCGGTCACACGGGTGAGGTTGCGTTCGAAATAGTGCTTTTCGCGGCCGACCAGCTCATCCAGCCCCCCGAGTACCTGCTTGAAACCTTCATTGTCCTCGCCATCACTTCCCAGGATGGTACTGATGGCGTCCATGATCGCCGGACGGTTTTCGCTGACGTTGATACTGCGCCGGTCCGACAGCAACGCCAGATAGTTCACCGCTTGCCGGGCCGGGTGATATTCGGCGGAGAACAGGCTTGGATCGCGCAGCATGACCTTGAGGATGGGTACTTCCAGCTTGCGCAGCTCCGAGCGCAGATCCTCAAGCACGCGCTCGTTGTGCACGATATTGTCGAACAGGCTCTCGACCATGTCGGCCGAGTCCTGTTCATAGTCGCTGATGCCGCCAGCGTGTTCGCCTGCTTGCATCAGGTAATGCTTCAGCGCTCCGGGTGTGCCCAACTGGGCGTCACCGCTGAGCAGGCGGCGCTGGAGCTGATGCAGGGCGTCCTGGGTATCGATGGCGGTGATGCGTTCAGGTAGCAGGCTCTCGGTCTGGCGCACACTTTCGGGATGCTCACCATGCAACTGGCGTTGCACGCTCCACAATCTGGAGACCGTACTGAAGGCGGCTTTCAGTCTCTGGATGCCGCGCTTGCCTGTGGGAATAACCTCGTTATCGGATAGATGCTGTTCGGCTGGGGATAGGTTTGCATCGCTGCGCGTCGGCTCGACGTTCGGTTGTGTTGCTTCTGGCTCTCGCGGCGGCGGATCAGTTGCCGCCGCGGCATGGTCACGCTTTAGTTTCTGGTTGGCCAGATAGCGAGTCACATCAATGTCAGGAAGAATGCCGGTGTCGATAAAGAGTTTGTTCAGTGAGACATAGGCGCTGTCCAGGTGGGCCAACACCGTGTCATGAAACTGTTTGAAAATAACGCGTAGCAGATCATTGCCCAGCAGTAGCGGGCGCAGCCCTGTCGCCCAAGCGGTGGCCAGTGCGGCGGGCGAGTAGGGGTTGTAAACGGCGGCGGCGCCGTCAGTCGCCAACGCGGCGTCGAGTCTCAGTTGCAGCTCCAAAAGCAGCTCGCGCAGCTGGACCTCGGCCTTGGAAATCGACACCCGAACCACTAGCCAGTCTTCGAATTCATCTTTTTCAACCAACGCCAGGGGTACGGCTGGGCCGCTGTCGGAAAGGTCAGAGGCCATATCGCCCAACGGCTCCGGGCCCTGGCCACGCGCCACCGCATCGGCGTTTGATGTGATGCTGGCGATACACTGACGAGCAAGCCGGGTCTTCTGCGCACGGATCAGGGTCATCGCATCCAGAAAGGCTTGCTGGGTAGCGTGGGTTTTCTTGTGGTCAGCCTCCTGAAGCAGTGCTAGCTCCAACTGCTGGAAAAGCGTTTCAAACTGAATGTCCAGATAGCGGCGAATGACCTTGTTGGCGGAACTGATCAGGCTGATTTTCTGCGCTTCGGTCAACGCCGCCTGGCCGTTGGCTGGCTGCCAGGACAGGGGTGTCTGGTGCTCGCTGGACTGTTGCGCGGCCTGCTGCAATATGGCCAGATCGGCCGGCCGGTGTTCGCGCATGCGCAAGCCAATACCGTGCTCCGAGATGTGGGCGACCAGCACATCAATGGCAACGCGGCGGTTGTTCAGTACAAAGCTGACACGGGCGGGAGCGCCCTTGCGCTTGGGCAGTACCAGCAGGGGATCTGCCTGCGCCGGCAGATCGAGGGTGATAAGCATGCCGCCCTGGCTGAAATCGCGGATGCGACAACTGCGGTCATTTCCTTCGCCGAAATGACACTCTGCATCGATAGAGACACTTTGACGGGCGAATTGGCGCTTATCCACAGCTCAACACCTTGATTTGGGCTCACTGCCGCGAAACTACATTGCAGGAGTTTAGACCCATTGCCCGAAAAAATCAGCGCATAGGGCTCTAAACGCTACACAGCTCACCCGAATGGGTGAGGCACTTCAGGTCTCAGTGATGCTCGCGGGTAGACAGGAATCGAATGTCCGGCCAGCGCTCTTCGGTCACGCTCAGGTTAACCCTTGTGGGTGCCAGGTAAGTCAGATGGCCACCACCGTCTATGGCGAGATTCTCCATCGCCTTGTTGGTAAATTCTTCGAGCTTTTTCCGGTCGCTGGACTCGATCCAGCGCGCCGACCACACGGTCACCGGTTCATACATGCACTCGACCTTGTACTCTTCTTTCAGCCGGCTGGCCACCACATCGAACTGCAGCACACCGACGGCGCCAAGAATGATGTCGTTGCTGCGCTCGGGGAAGAACACCTGGGTGGCGCCTTCTTCGGCCAGCTCCTGCAAACCCTGGCGCAGTTGTTTGGATTTCAGCGGGTCCTTCAAACGTACACGCCGAAAGAGTTCCGGGGCAAAGTGCGGAATGCCGGTGAAGCTGATGCTTTCGCCCTGGGTGAAGGTATCGCCAATCTGGATGGTGCCGTGGTTGTGCAGGCCGATGATGTCGCCGGCCCAGGCTTCCTCCAGATGTTCACGCTCGGCGGCGAAGAAGGTCAGGGCCTCGGCGATGCGCAATTCCTTGCCGGTCCGCACGTGGTGCAGCTTCATGCCTCTTTCATATTGCCCCGAACAGATACGCATGAAGGCGATGCGGTCGCGGTGCTTGGGGTCCATGTTCGCCTGGATCTTGAACACGAACCCGGTAAAGGGCTCTTCAGTTGGCTCGACGGTCCGCTCGTTGGCCGGACGCGGCAGCGGGGCAGGGGCCCAATCAACAATCGCATCCAGTACCTGGTCAACGCCGAAGTTGCCCAGCGCAGTACCGAAGAATACCGGCGTCATCTCGCCGCGCATGAAGGCCTCGCGCTCGAAGGTATGGCAGGCGCCCTTGACCAGTTCCAGTTGATCGACAAAATCATCGTACAGGTCATCCAGGTGCGCTCGGGCTTCGTCCGAGTCCAGATGGCGGATGATCCTGGCCTCGGTACGCTCGTGACCGTGACCACTGGCGTAGACGATGATCAGATCCTGCTCGAGGTGGTAGACGCCCTTGAAATCCCGGTAACAGCCGATTGGCCAGGTGACAGGCGCGGCCTTGATGTTCAGTACCGCTTCAATCTCGTCGAGCAGCTCGATAGGGTCGCGGATATCCCGGTCCAGCTTGTTGACGAAGCTGACGATAGGCGTGTCGCGCAGGCGGCAGACTTCCATCAGCGCAATGGTCCGCGGCTCTACACCCTTGCCGCCGTCCAACACCATCAGCGCGGAGTCGACCGCCGTCAGGGTGCGGTAGGTATCCTCGGAAAAATCCTCGTGGCCGGGGGTATCGAGCAGGTTGATCATGCAATCGCGGTAAGGAAACTGCATGACCGAGGTGCTGACCGAAATGCCGCGCTGCTTTTCCATTGCCATGAAGTCCGAGGTGGCATGGCGGTCGGATTTACGCGCCTTGACCGTGCCCGCCACGTTGATCGCCTGGCCCATCAGCAGCAGGCGTTCGGTAATGGTGGTCTTGCCCGCATCCGGGTGCGAGATGATGGCAAAGGTACGGCGTTTGGCGACTTCAGCAGCGTTGTTGCTCATTGAAAACCTTGACGATTGAATTACGGATGGGATTCGACCCGTGATTATACTTCATTGCCGCGCATGATTCGTCGGCAAAGCGTTACGGATCCGCAGTCTCTGCTGCCGTTGTCAGGCACGCGCCGGTCAGTTGCGTAATGCGGCGTTGCAATGCCGCGGTGTCGATCTGCTGCAGATGCAGACCCAGCTTGGTGCGCCGCCAGAGAATGTCCTCTGCGGTAACCGCCCACTCTTCACTGATCAGGTAGACCACTTCCCGATCGTACAGGCCTGCGCCGTAATCTTCCCCGAGGTGCTCAATGCCAACGCCACCTTCGAGCATATGCCGACACAGCGTGCCGTAGGTGCGCACCCAGCGCTTGAGCGTTTTGCCAGGTAGCCAGGGAAACTGCTCAGCCAGTTGCCTTTGCAGGCTCTCATGGTTCTGGAAGTCACCGCCAGGCAGGGTTGCTTGCCGGGTCCATGCGGGGCCCGCATCCGGGAATAGGTTGCTCAGGCTCTTGACCGCCGACTCGGCCAGTTTGCGGTAGGTGGTGATCTTGCCGCCGAATACGGACAGCAGCGGCGCTTTGCCGGGGATGCTGTCCAGGTCGAAACTGTAATCACGTGAGGCTTTTTGCGCAGTGGCCGACTCGTCATCCATCAGCGGCCGGACGCCGGAAAAGGCCCAGACGATATCGGCTGCACTGATCGTCTGGCGAAAATGACTGTTGACCACCGCCAGCAGATAATCGGTTTCCTGGGTTGAAATGCTGACCTGGGAGGGGTCGCCCTGATAATCCACATCGGTCGTGCCGATCAGGGAAAAGTCGTCCTCATAGGGAATCACGAAGACGATCCGCCCGTCGCTGTTCTGCAGAATATAGGCGTGCTCGCCGATGTTCATGCGCGGAACAACGATGTGGCTGCCCTGCACCATCCGGATCTGTTTGGCGCTTGCCTGGCCGATGGTCTGGGTCAGTACCTTGCTGACCCAAGGGCCAGCAGCGTTGACCAGCGCACGCGTGCGGTAACGGGTGCGCTCACCGCTGCGTGTGTCTTCTAGCGTTACCTGCCACAGCTCGCCATCGCGCACGGCGCTGATGCAGCGTGAGCGGGTCTTGATCTGCGCGCCTTTGGCGGCCGCCGCTTTGGCGCAGAGTACGACCAGGCGCGCGTCATCGACCCAGCCATCGGAATACAGAAAGCCACGCGTGATGCCGGCAACCAGGGGGCTGCTCTGGTTGAAGCGTATTGCTTCGGAGGCCGGCAACAATTCACGGCGTGCCAGGTTGTCGTAGAGGAACAGCCCAACGCGGATCATCCAGGCGGGGCGCAGATGCGCCTGATGCGGCAGACAGAAGCGTAAAGGCCACATGATGTGCGGCGCGTTGCGCAGCAGCGACTCACGTTCGGCGAGCGCCTCGCGCACCAGCCGAAACTCGTAAAACTCCAGATAGCGCAGGCCGCCATGGATCAGCTTGCTGCTGCTCGATGAGGTGGCCGATGCCAGGTCATTCATCTCGCAGAGCAATACCTTGAGCCCGCGTCCGGCGGCATCCATGGCAATGCCCGTGCCGTTGACGCCGCCGCCAATGACCACTACGTCATACACAGGTTGTTGTTCGGATATGTCGGTCATGGCTCGGCTCTGGAAAGCTCAGCGCTGGAGGGCTCAGCTCTTGAAGGACAGGGGAACTGACTTAATAGTACACAGCCAGCCGCTGCCGGTCATGCGGGCAGCGTGCTGGCGTTCAGGTTCAGATGGTCGAGCAGGCCGGGTTTGCCGTGCACGTGGCCCTGGGCATAGTCCACGCCAATGCTGCGCACCGTGTCGAGCGTATCCTGGTCCCCCACGTACTCGGCGATCACCTGCTTGTTCAGATAGTGGCCCATCTCGGTGATCGAGCGCACCAGCGCAAAATCGACATCGCTGCGGGTGATGTCGCGTACAAAGGCGCCGTCAATCTTGATGAAATCCACCGGCAAGCGCTTGAGATAGGAATAGGACGACTGGCCGACGCCGAAGTCATCCAGGGAAAACCGACAACCGATGCTGCGCATCTCGTTGATAAAGTCGGCAGCATCTTCCAGGTTGGCCACGGCGGTGGTTTCGGTAATCTCGAAGATCAGCTTGTCGCGCGGCACCTGATAGCGCACCAGCGCGTCAAAAATATAATCCAGAAAGGAATCGTCGTTCATCGAGTGGCCGGACAGGTTGATCGAGAAGCCACCGAACAGGTGCATCTGGTCCTGGTGCTCCATCATCCAGCGCAGCACGGTTTCGATCACCCAGCGGTCCACCGAGCCCATACGGTTGTAATCTTCCGCCACCTTGATGAAGTCGGCGGGGGGCATATGCTCGCCCTGTTCATCAATGACCGTCAGCAGCACCTCATAGTGGGGCAGGGCATCGGTCTGCTCGCTCAACGGGGCGATCTTCTGGCAGCGCAGTTTGAGGTTGTTCTCGTCCAACGCGCGGTTGATCCGCGTTACCCAGATCATCACCTCGTCCAGCTCCCCCAGACGTTCGTCGCCTGGCAGCACTACCTGAATATCCTTGTGGCCTGAGCGTTTGGATATTTCCGCGGCGGTTTCTACCGAACGCAGCAAGTCCATGACTTTCTGGTTGTGGTGGTCAAAACCGAGCATGGCCATGACGGTGTTGATCACGAAGCTGTGCTGCTCATGCACAAAGCGGGTGGTTTCAATCGCGGTTTTCAGATCCGAGGCCAGCCGGTAGCCGGATTTGTCCGCATCCATAGGGGCCAGGATGGCAAACTGATCAGGCCCGACCCGGCCAACGATGGCCTCATCGTCAACAAAGCTGCTTATGCGGCGCGCCAGATCACGCAGGAAGCGGTCGCCGGTTTCATAACCACAGGTATTGTTGATCACCTTGAACTGCTGGATGTCGAGGAAGAGCAGCGTGTGCGCCGTCTGCTCCTGTTGCGCCTGTGCCACGCACTGGGCCAGGCTGCGGGAAAACTCCTTGCGCGTCAGTAGGCCGGTGAGTTGGTCGTGCGAAGAATCGAATGCCAATTTGTCGTAAATTTTCTGCACCAGGGCATCCAGGCCCTGTTCCACTGCAGGCATGGCGGCGTCATGCAATAGTTCCAGGTGACCATCACGCAGCAGTTGAGCGACCTGTTCCAGATTCAGGCCGGCAGTTCTGGTGCCATGGTGGTTGGCAAACATGAACTGGCTGGCGTCATCGGCAACCCAGACCAATTGATAAAGCTGGGTCTGCTCGCCTTGCTGGGTCAGCTCGAACCATTGCGACACCTTCAGGTTGCGTGCGCGCTTGAGCCAGCGAATCAGCCCTTTATCGGTATCTACCTGAGAGACCAGGCGTGCTTCAACCACATCGCTGTCCAGTTCGGCTGAACTGTAGAGCGCCATGGGTGTGGTGTCCTGCACGCCGGTGGCCAGAAGTTGGGATAGGCGTTCCAGGAGTTCGGCGTGAGCATGGCCGTCCTCCGGCACTTTCGACAAGCCCTTGTCCACCAGTTTGAGCAATTGATCGGCTGTGTGCGGTGGCTGCTGCCTGCTATTGGTTTGCGGCAGCAAACGCCAGAGCAGGTTTGAAACTACCGTCTGCGTCATGTTCCAGGAAGCGCTGCTGATGCCCTCGCGCAGATAGCTCAAACGCATCAGGTCTTTCCAGCCATGGTTGACCAGGTCGATCAGGACGGCGGGCACCGGGCGGTCAAACAGCTCGCTGAGCTGGCGTTCGATCTGGCGGTTGGCCTGGATCAGACGCTGCTGGCCGGCGCAGGTTTCGCGAATACGCGTAAGGTTGCGGTCAATAAAGCGTTTTTCACGGGTAACCAGCGTTTCCAGGCTTTCCAGGCTCTGGCTGAAGCCCAGCGTATCGTCCTCGCTGGCGAGGATATGCCGAATACTGTCGCGTATCGCACCTTTGTTGGCTTCCAGGTTGATACTGCCCTGATCCGACAGCAGGGCCAGGAAATTGACCGCTTGGCGTGCCGGATGGAAGTCCCCGCTGAACAGCTCCGGGTCCTTGAGCATGATTTTCAGCAGCGGCACCTGCAATGTACGCAGCTCCTCCTTGAGGTCCTGAGCCACGCGTTCGTTCTGCACGATGCTTTCAAACAGCGTTTCGATCATCTCGACCGAATCCTGCTCAAACTCATTCAGGTCGACGCGCGCCCCGCCGGCGGGATGCATGAGCTGGGCTTTCAGTGCCCCAGGCACGGAGAAGTTGACCTGGCCTTCGAGTACGCGCGCCTTCATGTTGTCGAGCGCGGTCATTGCTGCCCGCGAGGGCTGCGCTAGCGCGACGCTGCTGAGTTGGCCGGCGGCCGATTGCGCTGCACCGCCGACCAGTTGGCGCTGCAGGCCCATCAATTGGCTCGCGGCGGTATAGGCCTGAGCGGGTGCCTGCGCAGGGTATTGGGCCGGCTGTTCTGCGGCCCTGGCTGCAGTAACGTTGAATGGCGCCGCCGGGGTGTTTGCCGGCGCCTGGTCAGTAAGCTCGGGCTCCATTGGCGCGACGGCGGGCGCGGGCCGCAGCGGTCGGGTCTGCTGTGCCTGCGCTGCCAGGTAGTTGTTGACGTCCAGCACCGGCAGGATATCGGCCTTGACGAAGAGTGCATTGAGCTCCTGATAGGCGCTCTCCAGGCGCGCAAGGATAGAGTTCTCCAGCGCTTTGAATACCACCTCGACAACCCTGTTGGTCAGACCAAGGTGGCGGATCACTTCGAAAAAGGTGTTGCACAATGCCGAGGGTGAGTAGGGATTGAAAGTTCGGCTTGCGCCTCGATTACCAAAGGCGGCATCAATACGCAGTTGCAGCTCGATAAGGCTGTCACGTAATTGCAGTTCGGCGCGTGAAATAGCCACCCGCACCACCAGCCAGTCTTCGAAATCATGTTTGTCGACCAGGGACAGGGTTTGGGCCTTGCCTGCGCCCTGTTCGGCCATCTGCTCGGCGACCTGCCGGCCCATTGCGACATCCATCGCGGTTTCGCCAATCCGGTTTACCGTTGCCCCGAGTACCCGTTGGCGCTGCTTGCGAAACAGCGCAATGGCATCAAAGAAAGGTTGTTGCAGCGCCTGGGTCTTCTGCTGATCTGCCTCGATCAGCAGCGCGGTTTCCAACTGGCCAAAATAGCCTGTGAAATGATCTTCAAGGAAGAGTTTGAATGCCTGGTTGGTGCTCCGGGCCAGCGTCTGCCGGAGCTCGGGGCTGAGCTGCGTCTGATTGGCGAGTACTTTGCGCGGCAGCGGCGTAGCGTTACGCCGGTTGGCTTCGGTAGCCTCCTGCAGCGCGCGGTAGTTTTCCGGGCTGGGGACTGCCAATCGCAACCCTGCACCCTGGTCGGTAAAACGCACCACCTGCACATCCATGGCAATGCTGCGGTCTGGCAACTCCAGGCAAATACTCGCCGGTCGCGCCTGATCACCCGCTGCACTACGCTTGAGGCGGGCCAATACCAGATCGTCCAGGCTGACAAGCATGCCGGCCTGGCTGAAATCACGAATGATGCAGCGAAAGTTGTCGTTCAGGCTGAGGCTCAGGACGGCATTGAATTCCGCGGCCCTTCGTGGCCATCTTCTCTTTTCCATGACTACACCATATGGAGGACTGCGACTCGTATCTGCAGTCTAGAGGTGAACCGCAAAAATGTCCCTCGCTAGAATGTAAACAGCCGCAGGACCGCATCCGAATCGCGCATTCCGGGTCATTCAGTCAGCATTTTCAGCCGCGAGGCATCCAGCTTGTGGCGCGGCATTTTGGAGGTTAACGAGGGTGTGATCTGTCGAGTGTAAAAAAAATTGACGGATGCATTGCATTTATAAAAAACTGATATTATTTTGGCATATCAAGAAAGTATTACGGAATCTTTCGAGGGCAGAATCAGGTTTTTCTGTCTGCTTGTCACAATGATCAGTGTTTTAGCAAGGGACTCGAATGGCCGGGAGTAATTTTCGCCAAGCACTAACCAGCACCTTAAAGTTGCTCGGTATGCTGGCTACTGTGCTGCTTTCGCTTGGCGCCGTTGCCGGCCCGGTAAAATCCGGCCCGGCTAGCGTCGCTTTCTGGTACGCCGAGCAGCCGCCGTTAGGCGAGCTTGCGCAGTTCGATTGGGTGGTATTCGAACCGGCGCACCTGACGCCCAAGGACGTCAGTTTCGTGGTCGCCCAGGGATCGCTGCCATTCGCCTATCTGTCGATTGGCGAGCTGAACGATCACCTCGCGCAGTCCAGCCCAGGCCTTTTGGATAACAGCGCTGATCAGATCCGCAATCCCGGTTGGAACAGCCATGTGATGGACCTCACTAGCGCTGGCTGGCAGGAGCATATCCTCGGTCAGGTGGGTGAGTTCGCCAAACAGGGCTACGCCGGCGTATTCCTCGATACCCTCGACAGTTTTACTCTCCTGCCTGAAGACCAGCGACCCGCCCAGCGTGATGCGTTAGCGGCGCTTTTGCGTGACATGCATAAGCGCTATCCAGACATGAAGCTGTTCTTCAATCGGGGCTTTGAGGTGCTTGCTGATGTTCAGCAGGGCGTCGCGGCGGTCGCAGTCGAGTCAATCTATGCCAGTTGGGATGCCGCTGCGCAGGTGTATCGCCCGGTATCCGAAAATGATCGCACCTGGCTCGCGGGTCAGATCCAGCCTCTGCGCGCGCGTAATATCCCGATCGTGGCGATCGATTATCTGCCGGTAGATCGGCGCGCCGAAGCCCGTGAACTGGCGGCAAGGCTGATTGAAGAAGGTTTCCTGCCTTACATTGGCACCCCCGAGCTGGATACGCTGGGTGTCAGCAGCATTGAAGTGCAGCCCCGGCGCATCGCCGTGATGTATGACCCGCGTGAGGGTGAACTGACGCGCACCGGTGGATTCCGCTCCCTGGGCGGGCTGTTGGAGTACATGGGGTATCGGGTTGATTATCTGCCGGTCGAGGGTTCGCTGCCGAGTGCTTCCATGACCGGTCTCTATGCTGGGGTCATCGTCTGGATGACCTCTGGCCCGCCGCCTGACAGCAGTGCTTTCAACCGCTGGATAGGTCGGCGTCTTGATGAAGGCACTCCCTTGGCTTTTTTCCAGGGAATGCCGATTGACGATGCGGCGATTTTGCGCAGGCTGGGTTTGCAGCGCACCGGCGTTCAGCCAGTTTCCGGTCTGCAATTGGTCAATCATGATGCGCAGTTGGTCGGCTCGTTCGAGGCGCCGCTGGTGGTGCGCTCGCGTGGCCTGACCGGGATCGGCACGCAGTCGGGTTCCAACAAGGTTGCGCTGGCGCTGGTGGATGACGCCGGGCGCGAGCACACGCCAGTGGTCACTGGTGACTGGGGTGGGGTTGCGCTGGCACCCTATGTGTTCGAAGGTGAGGACGATACCCGGCGCTGGATCATTGATCCCTTTGCCTTCCTGCAGCAGGCATTGCAACTGCCCGCACAGCCTGCACCTGATGTCACTACCGAAAATGGTCGGCGTATCGCTACCGTGCACATTGACGGCGATGGCTTTCCTTCGCGGGCAGAAATTCCGGGTACGCCCTATTCCGGTAGCGCGGTACTCAATCAGTTCATCAAGCCTTACCCACTGCTGACCTCGGTATCCTTTATCGAGGGCGAGGTTGGGCCGGCGGGCATGTATCCCTATCTTTCACGTGAGCTGGAACCCCTGGCTCGGCAGATCCTCGCCCATGAACGGGTAGAGCCCGCGACCCATACCTACAGCCATCCGTATTTATGGCAGGCCGAGAGGGACAGTCAGCGGGAGGGCTTCCGTGCTGACTACGGCTTGAAGATGCCCATTCCCGGCTACGACACTATTGATTTCAGGCGCGAGGTGTTCGGCTCGCGTGACTATGTTGCCAGCCGCCTGGCGCCAGCGGACAAGCCGGTCAAAATGATTTTCTGGAGCGGCGACGCGATACCGGATGCGGCGACCATCAAGCTCTCCTATGATGCAGGCATGCTCAACGTCAACGGCGGGGAGACGCGCCTGACGCGTGCCGACCCTTCACTGACCGGGCTCTATCCGCTGCTGCGGCCAACTGCCGGCGGCCTGCAGGTGTATGCGCCTATCATCAACGAGAACGTCTACACCAATTTGTGGCAGGGCCCTTATTACGGCTTTCGGGAAGTGGTCGAAACTTTCGAGTTGACCGACTCGCCGCGCCGCATGCGCGGTCTGCATCTGTATTACCACTTTTATTCCGGTACCAAGCCAGCGGCGATCAAGGTGATGGGCGATATTTACCGCCATATGCTTGAGCAGCAGCCGCTGTCCCTGTGGATGAGCGATTACCTGCTGCGCGCTCACGGCCTGCACACCGCTTCGCTGGCCCGTACCAGCAGTGGCGCGTGGCAGATTCGCGCGCTGCAGGGGCTGCGTACTGTGCGCTTGGACCCCTCGCTGGGCTGGCCCGATCTGATGGCATCCGAAGGTATTGCCGGTGTTCTGGACTTGCCTCAGGGTCGCTATGTTCATCTCAGTGCCTACCGCGCTGTGCTGGCGTTGCAGGCTAACCGAGACACAGCGCCAGCGCTGGAGCAGGCCAATGTGCCACTGACTGCCTGGCGTTATCTTGATGAACGGCGGATCCAATTGTCTTTTGCCGGTGAATTCCCCATCGCCTTCTCCGTTCGTTCAGCTTCCCCCTGCCGGCTTGATGTGGCTGGCCGCGAGGTCAAGGGACGCGGGGCGAACGGGCTCTGGCATTTCTCCTTATCGACTAAACAGGTGAGTGATGCGCAACTCGTCTGCGAGTAAACCCGTACGGCTGATCAGCCCCTGGACGCTCGCGTTTTCCGCAGCGGCCATCGGCGGCGTGCTGGTATTGACCTACAACAGCGAGGACGTCTTCCGGCCTGATGATCAGGAGCGGGCCGACGATGTTTCCGCCAGCTACGCCGAAGTGTTGCTGGCGTCGCGTCCCGAGGACGATGAGCTGCGGCTGGACCTGGTTCGGCTGTTGATTGATCTTGGCCAATACAGCCGAGCTCGCCGGCACCTGGTCAGTTGGCAGACAACCGATGTGGTGCAGCTTGAGTATTACCGGCGCACCATTGATGCGCTGAGTGCGATGCACGGCGATAACCATGAACGCACCGCGCAGGCCAGCGAGCAGATGATGACCTTTGATCATCGTCAGCTGTCGGTGGAACAGGCGCGCGCCTGGGCGGATCTTGCATTGCAGATGCAGATGCCGTGGTTGGCTGCCGATGTGTATCACTCCCTGGCACACCGGGTGCCTGAAGAACATCTGGCCTATCTGCAACTGGCAGCGCGCTGGTATCTGGCCAGCGGGCAATCAGGCAAGGCGGCGATGATTTACCTGGATATTCTGGCTGCCAGCGACAACGTCGAGGACCGCCGCTACTACCTGCGCCAGGCCTATGACGCGCTGTTGGCAGTGGGCGCAGGCGACCAGGCATCGCGGCTGCTGGTCAAGGAAATGGATGAGCTGACTGCCGAGGACGCCGCCTGGTTGGAACAGGGCGTGCAAATGGCGGTGGGCAGTCAGCGCATGGACCTGGCGACCATATTGGTGACCCGCTGGGGCGAGCTGCAACCTTTTCAGGCAGAACCCCTGCAAGCCCGACTGCGGCTGGAGTTAGCCTCTGGTGATCTGCCTGCTGCCTGGGATACCGGCGAGCGCCTTGTGGCGCTGCGCCCTGCCGATCCGGAGCTGTTGCTCCAGATGGCCAAGCTGGGCGAGTGGTTGGGTCGTGGCCAGAAGGCACTGGATTACTGGATCAGATATCTGAGCCTGCAGGAGGACCCCGAGGCCCGTGAGCATGCCTGGCGCCTGGCGTTCCAATTATATGACTATGAGCGTGGCATCGCATTGCTGGAGCCCACCGCGCTGGATTCCAGGCTGACCGATGAAAAGCTCGACGCGGTGGTCTTTGGTCATGAGTCGTTGGCCCAGCCGGGGCGTACTGAAGCATGGCTGCGTCAGTACGTAACCCGTTACCCAAGCCATCGTCTGGCCTGGCAGCGGCTGATACAGAATCTGGAGAGCACCCAGCAGTTCACCGCGCAGACCGCCGTATGGCAGGACATGTCCGAGCGCTTCGAACTGACCACCACAGAGCGGGTTGAATGGGCCAGCGCCCACTGGCGTATTTATCAGCCAGAACGTGCCTGGGAAATTCTCGACATTGATAACCGCAACATAGACGACCCCGAATACTGGCGGACGCTGGCCGGTCTGGCCTGGGAGCTGGAGCGGGATGACGATTTGCGCCGAGTCTATGAGCGCATGATCGAGCAGGGCATCGCCTTGGACACTGGCGAGCAGAGCCAGTTGATCGAATTCTACCGCCAGGGGCAGCCGCGCAAAGCACTGGACATGTTGCTGGAAGGCTGGCGCAAGCGTGGTGATACCGAGTATCTGATACTGGCGATGGACATGGCCACGGTATTGGGCGAAATCGACCTGCTGCGCGAACTGCTGTTCGAAGCTCAGGATCATCCGTCCGTGGCGCAGGATGCGCGTGTGCTGCTGGCCAAGGGCTGGTTGGCTGAGCGCGATGGCGCACTGGACGAAGCCACGCGCATCTATCGCTCGGCGCTGGCCCTGTATCCGCGTAACCCGCTGGTGCGTGAACGGCTGATGTGGTTCTTCATAGACCATCGGCGTGTAGCGGACCTGCCGATGATGACCCATCGCTGGCGTGCCTTTGCGCGCAGTCATGGCAACATGTGGCTGCCCTTCGCGGCCGCCAATCAGATGCTCGGCCGGCATGATGAAGCCCTGGCCTGGTATCAGTTGCACTTGCGCTCCAATCCCTACGACTGGCTGGCACGTGCAGCCTATGTCGATGGGCTTGAGGCCGCAGAGCGCTTCGATCTGGCCCAGCGCTTACGTCAGCAACTGGTCAAGGATTTCAAGGACCGGCCGGGTGATCAGGCGGGCGGAGGTTTTGAATCTGTAGAGCTGGCTCCCCAGCGCTATGCCGTATGGCTGCGTCTGCTCGCCAGCGCCCACTCGGGAATACGCTCCGAACGTCAGGCGATGCAGTGGCAGGATGGCTCGCCGGCGATGTTGCAGCTCTGGTTTGATCGCATGCTGACCCAGCTTGACGAGATCAATCAGTCGTCCCAGAAGGATGCGTGGCAGGCCTGGGGGCGCAGCCGTGGGCTGGAGATCAATGCCTATCACAGCATGCAGGAAGCACTGCGCAACTATAACCGCGATGTACTCGTCGATCTGGTCGCCAAGGGCGAGCTCGATCCCGCACAGAATGTCGAGGCACTGGATCGTTTGGGCGAGGAGGGCGCAGCGCTGGCCCTGGCCGTAGGCAATCTGGGCGGCGGCAACGCGACTATTGTCGATGTGCAATTGCGTCGCCAGGCGGTGGATATCCAGTCGCGCACGCCGCAGGGAGTGCGGGTTGGCTGGATGCGCGAAGATCTTGGTGGCGTGGTGCTCAGCGGTCCGCAGGCAACCCTGGCCGGGCATATTCTGGATGACTGGTACGCCAGCCTGGATCTCAAACGCCAGGACTACAACGCAGATGAACTGGATAGCAGTGTACTCGGGGCCGAGCACACCGCCCGGGTGGCGCTGAGTCGCAAACTCGAGAGCGGGCGCGTCGCCGTCACGCTAGATAGCAGTACCCGATCGGATGAGGACCGCGTAGGCGTGGGCCTGTCACGTTCCTGGCAACTGGGTGCGCGCGACCAGATTGAGGTTGGAGTGGGTGTCAATCAGGAGAACCTGGATAGCGGCTTCATGCGTGCCGTCGGCACCCAGGACGCAGTATGGATTGCCGGCATTCACGGATTGACGTCACGCGATCAGCTGTCATGGTCAATCGAGCAGCGTGCCTACGGCACTCGCTACGGCCATAACCTGGGCAACGGCACCGCGTTCAATCTCGAATTCAACCAGATACAGCATTTTGAAGGGCCGACCTGGGTCACCCGGGCGGGCATTGATTATCAACGCAACCAGCTAAGCGGGCGCGAGCTAAGCGGCCTTGCCGTGGCCGATGGTGGCCCGATCGAGGCCGATGTGGTGACCGCCTCCACCTTGTTGCAAGAGGAATATGGCCGGCTGTATGTCGGCAATTCGTTCCGCAGGGGCTTCCCTGGTGCGCTCAACCGCGGGCAGCCGGATTACACCTGGCTGATCGATATGCAGGCAGGCTGGGATTGGGTGGATAGTCAATTCACCTACGGGCTCAACACCGGGGTAGGCACGCGGGTGCTTGGTGATGACGAACTGGCGCTGATCTTCGGTTACCAGTCAGCGCCGAGAGGCACTGATACCGAGGCCGGCGGGATGGTGGGACTGACCTATAGCAAGAGATTCGGACGCTGATCATGTTATTCAAACAGGAGAGATTCATCATGCAATCGAGAGTGGGCCTGGCCCTCATAATGGTAATGACGCTGGTAACTGGCTGTAGCACCTTTACCAGCAAGAACGGCAACATTCTGCCTCGCGATGCGAGCTGGGGCCTGGTGCCGCTGGTCAACTATTCGCAGACCCCGCAAGCGGGCGAGCGCGGCGAGCAGATTCTGCTCAGCGTTCTCAGTCAGCGTGGCCTGAAGCCGGTGGTTTATCCCAAGACCGCGCAGGATGACACCCTGTTGCTGGACGACAGCGAGCGTCTGGCTGCCGGGATGGAATGGGCACGTCGTCAGGGATTCGACTACGTGTTCACCGGCAGCGTTGAAGAGTGGCAGTACAAGAGCGGCCTGGATGGTGAGCCCGCCGTGGGCATCAGCCTGCGCATAGTGCAGCCGTCTACCGGTCAGGTGATCTGGAGCAACAGTGGCGCCCGGGCTGGCTGGTCGCGTGAAAGTCTGGCTGGCACCGCGCAGAAAGTCCTGCGCGAGCTCACTGACGACTTGCGGTTGGACTAATGTCGACCGAATCCCCGTACAAGGACTTTACCCTCGCAGCGCGTGCCAGTGAACTCGCTGCCTGGGTTGAAACGGTCCTACTAACCGCATTGGCGGTGGGCCTGGGCATTTATTTCATGCCTGAAGACCCATTGCAGGTGCACGAGTTTCCATGGCCGATGCTTGCGCCCTTGCTGGTTGGGCTGCGTTATGGATTCGTCAAGGCGCTGGTCAGCGCCTGCCTGCTGGTCGCGGCAATGCTGCTGCTGCGCGAGTCGGGTCTGAGTGCCTATGAACGGATGCCGGGCACATGGATTATCGGGATGCTGGTTATCAGCATGATAGTGGGCGAGTTCCGTGACCTTTGGGATCGGCGCTTGCAGCGTCTGCAAATGGCCAACGAGTATCGCCAGTATCGTCTGGATGAGTTTACCCGTGCGCATCAGATTTTGCGTATATCTCATGATCGCCTGGAACTGCGCGTTGCCGGTAGCGACCAGAGCCTGCGCAGCTCGCTGCTGATCTTGCGTGAGCGTCTGCGCGAACTCAAACCCCAGGGTGACCACTTGACCGCGCTGGCGCAGCCTATCATTGCGCTGCTGGGCCAATACGCGTCCATCGGGATTGCCGGTCTGTATGCCGTGAAGGACGGGAAGATGGTCTCCCGGCCATTGGCCACACTCGGTGACATGGGTGCTCTGGATTCGGAGGACCGCATGGTGCGCCTGTGTCTGGAAAGAGGCGAGCTGATCAGTATTCGCGAGGCGTTTCTGGAGCGCGGGGATCAGGAGCAATTCTCCTCACTGCAGGTTTGCGTGCCCTTGATCGATACCGAAGACAACCTGCTGGGCATTATGGCGGTTCGGCAGATGCCGTTCTTCGTCTTCAATGACCGTACGCTGAGCCTGCTGGCGCTATTGGCCGGCCACGTGGCGGATCTGTTGCGCAGCGATGCCACCGCCCTGCAGTTGAACGATGCCGACGCCCAGAGCTTTTCGCAGCAGCTGCGCCGCTCCTTGATCGATGTCGAGCAGCATGATCTGGAAGCCAGTCTGTGCATGTTCGAGCTGAAAGATCCCAACCAGGAGCTGTTGCGCCTGTTTGCCGATAGTCAGCGCGGCCTGGATCTGCAGATTCATCTGGTCAACAAGCGCGGTAATAGTTGCATTCTGGTCCTGATGCCCCTGACCTCGACCGAGGGTTCGCGAGGCTACCTCACGCGCCTGCAGTATCAGTTGGCTGAACGTTTTGGCCAGGGTCGCACGCTGGAAGATGTTGGTGTTCAGGTCATGCTGTTCGAAATGGACCCGTCAGGCAGGCGCGATGGGCTGCACAGTTTCCTTTATCACGAGTGTGGGTTGAATGATCAACAAGTTGCTATTTAGCGGCGCGCTGGTTTTCGAGTCCCTCAGTTGGTTCATGCTGTTCAGTGAACCAACCCTACTCGAAGGCATGCTGTACATCGTGCTTCCGCATGCGGTGGCCTGCGCGCTGCTCGCCGTGGTCCTGTGGGCATTGCTGCCGGCGCGTTACAAGTCGCCGCTGCCCTGGGCGCCGTTGTTTCTGTTCAGTATCGCTTTCTTCATCCCGCTGCTGGGCATCATCGGCGTCATCTGCTCGGTGTTTCCGGCGCTGTACATGCAGCGCAAGCGCGAAGAGCAGGTCTGGCAAACGCTCGGCGTACCGGGCTTGCCCTTTCGGCCGTTGGAGCGTCGCCACTCGCCGATGTTTCAGGATGGCGGCTTGCAGGACGTGCTTTATCTGGCGACTGATCCCGAGCGGCGTCTCAACGCGCTGCTGGCGACCCGGCGCATGCCGTCCCATGAGTCAGTGCCGATCTTGAAACTGGCCCTGCGCGACCCCGCCGATGATGTCCGCCTGCTTGCCTATTCGATGCTGGACCAGAAAGAGAGTGGCATCAACCAGCGTATCGAACGCTTGCTTGAGCGGTTGAACGACAAGGACGCTGACAGCCCTGAAGCGACGCATGCTGGTCTGGCGCGCTGGTATTGGGAGCTGGCTTATCTGGGCCTGGCGCAGGGTAGCGTACTGGATCACGTGCTTGGCCAGGCGCGCAAACACGCCGAGCGTTCGCTGGCGCTGCAATCGAACCCGGAGATGCATCTGCTGGCAGGACGTATCGCGCTGGATCAGCGTGACCTGAGCGCCGCTCGGGCCTTTTTCAAACAGGCGGAATCCGGTGGCATTCATTTTGAGAAAATCGCGCCCTTCCTTGCCGAAGCCGCGTTCGCCGCTGGCGAATATGAAGAGGTTCCTCCATTGCTGGCCAGACTTCCAGAGCACGCCCTTACCCGGCCGCCCTTCGCTGCACTGGCGAGGTACTGGTTATGAATGACCAGCGCAAGATTGCCCACCAGGGCCAGGCTGACGTCTGCCTGCTGCTGGAAGGCACCTGGCCCTATGTGCGCGGCGGCGTATCCAGCTGGATCAATCAGCTGATTCTCGGCCTGCCTGAAGTGACTTTTTCGGTGCTGTTCATTGGCGGTCAACGTGAATCCTATGGTCAGCGTCACTACGCCGTGCCTGCCAATGTGGTGCATATCGAAGAAGTCTTTATCGAAGATGCCTGGAATTTCCCGGCCCGCAGTGGCGATGACGCCAGTCAGGGCTCGGTCCAGGATCTGGACAACATGTACCGCTATTTCCATCATCCGGACAAGCCCGATCAGCGCACCGGCGATGAGGTCCTGCAAGCCCTGGCCGATGGTCAACTGACCATGCAGGACGTGCTGCGCAGCCGGGCCAGCTGGAATGCGATTACCGAAGGCTATCTGAACCACTGCAGCGACCCTTCGTTTATCAACTATTTCTGGACCATGCGCACCATGCAGTCACCCATGGTGATGCTGGCCGACGCCGCGCGCCGTATGCCCAGGGCGCGCTTGCTGCACGCGATTTCGACCGGCTATGCGGGCCTGGCCGGCTGTATTCTCAAGCGCCGCTGGCAGTGCAAGTTCATTCTCAGCGAGCATGGTATCTACACCAAGGAGCGCAAGATCGATCTGGCTCAGGCCAGTTGGGTTGCGGAAAACGCCGACGAAGCCTTGAACAGCAGCCTGGACCCCAGTTCAGGCTACATTCGCTCCCTGTGGATCCGCTTCTTCGAGCGTATCGGATTGATGGTCTATCGCAGTGCTGACCCGATCATCGCGCTCTATGACGGCAATCGCCAGCGGCAGATTCTTGATGGCGCAGACCCCTCGCGCACGCGGGTGATCCCCAACGGCATTGATCTGCCGCGCTGGAATCCGCTGCGCGAACGCCGCCCCGCTGGTATCGCGCCGGTGGTCGGCATGATCGGCCGGGTGGTGCCCATCAAGGACATCAAAACCTTTATCCGGGCCATGCGCTCGGTCGTCACCGAGCTGCCGGAAACCGAAGGCTGGATCATCGGGCCCGAGGACGAAGACGCCGAGTACGCAGCCGAGTGCCGCAGTCTGGTCAGCAGTATGGGCCTGGAAAACAATGTGCGCTTTCTGGGCTTTCAGAAGGTCGACGATATTCTGCCGCAGTTGGGCGTCATGGTGCTGACCTCAATCAGTGAAGCGCAGCCGCTGGTGATTCTTGAAGCCTGGTGCGCCGGTACGCCGGTGGTCAGCAGTGATGTTGGCTCGTGCCGCGAGTTGATCGAGGGCGGCACGGCCCAGGACCGTGATCTGGGGCAGGCCGGGGAGGTCGTAGCTATCGCCGATCCACAGGCCACCGCGCAGGCGGTACTGGGCCTGTTACGCAACCCGACACAGTGGGCGTCGGCGCAGGCTGCCGGGGTAGCCAGGGCCAACCGCTATTACGGCGAAGCCTTGATGCTCGAACGCTACCGCGAGCTTTACAGCACTTCAATGGGGACCCTCTAATGGCCGGTATTGGTTTCGAGCTGCGCAAGATCCTGGCGCGGGATTCCTACTCGTCCACGCTACGCGCTTATGTCTACGCCGGTTTGCTCAGCGCTGGGCCCTGGGTGCTGTCGATCATCAGCGTGATGCTGATCGGTATCCTGAGTATCGGCATCGTGTTTCCCGAGTTGCTGGTCAGGCAGTTTCTGGTCACCACGACCTACCTGTTTGCCTGCTCACTGATCGCCACGGGCGGGCTGCAGGTCTTTTTCACCCGCTTTGTCTCCGACCGGCTGTTCGAGAAAAAGCCCCATGTGATTCTGCCCAACCTGCTGGGCATCATGCTTATTGCCACAGTGGTGGCCGGGCTGCTGGCGTTTGTGCTGCTCTGGTGGCTGTTCGATGAGCCGTTCCTGTACCGGCTGCTGGTGCTGACCAACTTCGTCACGCTGTGCAATCTGTGGCTGGTCATCATCTTCCTGTCCGGCATGAAGCAGTACAATCGCATCCTGTTGACCATGCTCGGCGGTTATTCGTTGATGGTGGTGAGCTCGTTCTTCCTGCGGCCATGGGGTCTCAATGGGCTGCTGTTTGCGCTGTTGATTGGCCATGGAACGCTGCTGTTCGTGTTCCTCTTCGATATCCTGCGTGAGTACCGTGCGGACAAGCTGATCGCCTTTGATTTTCTGCAACGCAAACAGGTGTTTCTCAGCCTGCTGGTGACCGGCATCTGCTACAACATGGGGATCTGGGCCGACAAGTTCATCTTCTGGTTCAACCCCATGACCTCGGAACAGGTGATTGGCCCGCTGCGCGCGTCAATGCTTTACGACCTGCCGATCTTCCTCGCCTACCTGTCGATCATCCCGGGTATGGCGGTGTTCCTGGTGCGTATCGAAACGGATTTTGCCGAGTGGTATGAGCGGCTGTTCGATGCCGTGCGTGATGGCCAGACTTTGCAACATATCGCTCAGTTGAAGAGCGAGATGACCATAGCGATACGTCAGGGTCTGCAGGAAATCTGCAAGGTTCAGGGTATCACGGTGGTGCTGTTATTCCTGTTCGCACCCACCCTGCTGTCGTGGCTGGGCATCTCGCACTTCTATCTGCCGCTGTTTTATATCGACCTGATCGGTGTGAGTCTGCAGATGCTGCTGATGGCGTTGCTGAACGTGTTCTTCTATCTGGACAAACGCGCCATCGTGCTGGAGCTGAGCGTGCTCTTTGTCGTGCTGAACATTGCTCTGACGCTCCTCAGCCAATACCTCGGGCCAAGCTTCTATGGTTACGGGTTTACCATCGCGCTGGCCTGTTGCGTACTGCTCGGCATGATGCGTTTGAACAAGGCGCTGGATGATCTGGAATACAACACCTTCATGCTCAGCCGCTGAGCTTGAGACTAACCGGTCGGCGCGTTCAGGGCGCAGGCCGGTCGGTTTTCAGTCCTTGTAATCCGACAAGTCCAGACGTACGAACTTCACGCCCAGGGTTTCCAGCATCTTCGGGAAGTATTCATCCGAACTGGAGCCCGCCGGACCAAAGCCGATGCGTGCGTTGGGCATGATGTCGGAAATCCTCTTGATCTCGGAGCTGGCCAGCGCTGCCATTGAGAAAGGCGTTTCGTACAGTGGGAACATGGCGCAGACGTTATCCATCGCCATGCCGGGGGCCAGTGGGCTTTTACCGTCCACTGCGTCCCGTGCCGGGCCCATGGTGGTCATGACGAAAGCCAGGTTGCCGGTGTGAACCAGTGCCATATTCTTTACCGGGCCACCGGTTACTTCGGCGCCGCCGGATACACCGGTCTGTTCGGCAATGAAGTTGGACCAACCCGAACCGTAGGCGAAGTAAGTGCCGCCCTGGCTGGCAGTCCCGATGGTGAAGGTGGATGGTCAGCCGGCGCGGTCCTGCGCTCCAACCAGGCTGGTGGACAGAAGGGGGTGACAGAAATAGTGGCAAAGGCCAAGGTGCGAAGCTTGTGCATGTTATGACTTCAGGTTTCTTGTCTTTATTGGTTTGCTGGGGTGGCACTCACGTCCAACGCGTTCTGAAGTAGGTGCAAACGACTGGCCAAGACAACCGCCCGCCGTTCTAGAGCGGTTGCCAGGTTTTAATGGAAGATATAAGGGTGCTAGACCATCCTTGCGTTATTGGTCTATGGGTCGCCAACCACCCATGCTTATACTGAGCACGGTGGAAGAGTTAATTGCCGCCGCTTGGCCGCATAGCGTTGGATTTACATGATCAATATTATCATTACATCTGAAGGTGGCTGCGTGCAGGTGCTTGTAGACAGGATTGCCAGCATATTCTTATAAAGATCTGTCAGCCCATGAAAAAGTGATAGCAAGGCAGCGCCCGCTGGCCAGTGCTGTTGCAATTGCGAACCTGCTGGTCAACGCGCCGGCGTTCACGTATAGCGCTGATAGCCATCCGCTGAGACTGACTCCAGCCGAAATCAACGGCGAAGCGGACGCCCGAGGTGTCTATTGCGTCGAGGCGCGGGCGCTTTGAGACGTGGGGATTTACCCACCCCGTTGGGCCTCAGTACAGCAATCAAGCTGCCTGCCGCTACCGTTGGCCTAAGCAGGTCAAGCAGTACGGCTCAGCGGATGTCCTGCATGAGGAGACTCATTGGGCGACGCTCCGGCCCCGGCCAGCTCCAAAGGCTTCCCACTGGTGCTGGTGGAGCGCTCGGAGGCAGACTGCGCTTGCTAGTCAGCCACTGCTGCAACTCCTAATCGCTAAGTCAATCTGCTAGGTCTTCAACTGGTGACTTCTTCAGAGCCTCTCCGTTGCTTGAAGCATATCGAGATATTCCGCGCTATTACGAAAAAAATATCAAAAAAAATAGCAAATTTGTTTTCGAAAACTTTCTATTTTTCGTTTTCGCATGTAGATTCGGTAATGATCGAATAGTGCACTGGTACTTTTTTTAAAAAATGCGTGCTAATGCATTGAATATAAAAGGTTTAATTATTTCACCTAACTGTTTTTGCTGTTTTATAGGTTCATTTGAAAGCCTTAAGGTTCGATTATCATAAAAAAATCCAATAAAAAGATAGGAAACGATCATGAACAAAAATAATAGATTGTCTGTTCTGCACCGCCAGGCCGCCAAACCCCAGATCTCATCAGCCCTCGCAGTAGTGTTTTCTTTGATGGTTGCCAGCGTCGCGGCTCCCGCTAATGCGCTGGTTCTTCTGGACAACCCCAACGGCTTTGAAGCCACCGTTAACGGCTCTATTCCGGTGTACTTTGCCAACATTCGTGAAAAAGGCGATGGTGAAGACGCGAGTCGGATTATGTCCAGCTTCAACCCCGCCAATATTACCTTTGGTGCAACCGCGCCGACCGCAAACGGCATTACCGTCACTGGTACGCTGCAGATCAATATTCACATGCAAGGTGTGGATGGCGATGGCTTGCAGATTCAGGACAGCGGGTTGTTCGAGGGACGTGTGGCCGACATCGGCATTGCTGGTGATTTTGGCACCGTGAATATCGGCAAGGGCTTCGGTATTTTCAACAGCAATGCCATTGGTGATGATGGCAGCGCCAAGGGGATAGGCCGGTTGTTTGGCGCTGCCGACTCGGGCAATGCCTCCGGCGGGCGCATCGGTACCGGCTATGTATACGCAAACTTCAACCCGCGTGTCATCTACACCACGCCGGATATCAACGGTTTGTCTTTCAAGGTCGGCGCGATTCAGCCGGAAGACCCGAGCGGTTACGGCGGGCGTGTTGAAACCAAGCTGCCGCGTTTTGAAGGGCAACTGACCTACGCGGTTCCAACCGATGGCGGGGCGTTCAAGGTCTGGTCCGGGTTCATTCACCAGGATGTCGATCTGATCGACGTGGATTACCAATACGAGTACCAGGGCTACGATGTCGGTGCTCATCTGGATCTGGGTGGGCTTGGTCTCACGGCGAACTACTCTGACACCAACGGCATTGGCGCGAACGGTCTGTACGGTCTGGGCGGAGTGAACGATGCCGAAGTAGATGCTACCCAGTGGTACGTCGAGGCTGATTACACCTTCGGACGCACCATGCTGGGCGTCAGCTACGGCGAAGGTGACCAGGACGCCCAGGTGACGCCAGTCGGTTCAGCGATGGCAGGTACCAATAAAATGGGCATGCTGTTCGCGCGCCATATGCTGACTCCGCAACTGACTCTCATGGGTGAGTTGCAGGCCTTCCGTTCCGATCTGCAGAAGGAGTATGACTTGCTCGCTTTGGGTGTGCAGTTCGACTTTTGAGGTGGAGTTGCACGACTGGTTAGCTCAACGCCTGGAGAACTGCTCCGGGCGTTTTGCCCCTGGCCGGACGTAGTCGCTGGCCAGGCATCCCATCGAAGGTTTTGAGGTGAAAAATGAATATATTTTCAGGTTTGAATGCGGCGTGGCTGGCCTTGTTCGTGGCAGTAGCACTGCCAGCTTCGGCTGATAGTGTGCAGTCGGAAACCGTCTGGGAGGGGGGCGATCAGTTCGTCAGTATCGTGCCGCTGGAAGAAGCAGCCCAGCCCAATCACCAGCCGACCCAGCTCGCTGCAGAAACGATCGCCGCAGTCTTTTCCAGCATCAAGGTGTCGAAAGCCGATACAGCTGGTGAAGCTTCCGCTGGGCTGCCTTTGCTGCAGCCGCAGGTTGCAAACCAGCTTGGTGCGAATATTTCCACGGCGCTCGGCCAGGCAGGGCCGAGGGAGGACGTAGTATTCGCAGTGAATACCACTACACCGACCGGATTGATCGGCAAGGAAAAGGTGTCTGTCGCTGCCAGAGTATTTTATCGGGACGGCAGGCTGCATCTGATCCTCGGGGATGTCTTTCGGTCGACCCTGCCAGAGGGGTTCTATAGCGATCCCAATCGGACGAGGCAGATCGACCGGCGTCTTTATCCTCATAAGCCGGGGAGTCGGACGACATCCGTTCCATCGAGGTATCAGGTAGCTGCCGATGGCAATCGTAGCGGGCTAGTACGCAGTTTCAATGGTGAGCGCGGCGATTGGATGTTATTCGACCTGGCCGGGTATATGCCGGGACCTGAAGCCGGGCGCAATAGTGAAACGATGCCAGCCGACGCTGCGGGCAATACCTGGGCTGTGCTGGAGCCACGGTTGACGCGGTTGAAAGAACTTCTCAATGCCGGCTTGCTGGACAAGCAAAGCTATCGGAACCTGGTGCAGGAAGCGGTGCGCGAGGATATGTTCGGTCGGTAATCAGTGGTGTGAATCGGCATTGCCGGTTCACCCCACCGCGGTTCAGGCTGAATGTGATACCCGGTCCACGGACGCAGTACCGGTTTCCAGCAGCTTACCTATATAGCTCTGTAGTTGTCGATTGTCCGCGTGCTGCAGATAGAGTCCCAGCTTGGTCCTGCGCCAGATGATGTCTTCTACGGCCTGGGCCCACTCCTGGGTAACCAGATAATCAACCTCTCTGGCATACAGGGTATCGCCGAAACACTCACCCATGTCCTCAACGCTCTGACATCCTGCGAGTATAGTGTCGGTACAGGTGCCATAGGTCCTCACAAAGCGCTTGAGCAAACGAGCCGGCAGCCAGGGATAGCGTCGAGCGTAGCGCGCCTGCAGCTCGGCATGATTGGTGAAATCGCCACCGGGCAGCGGAGCATGATGGGTCCATGCCGGGCCGGCGTCAGGGAAGAATCGGCAGATGCTATCAGTCGCGGCTTCTGCCAACTTGCGGTAGGTGGTGATCTTGCCGCCGAACACAGACAGCAAAGGTGCCTGGCCCTTTTCAGCATCCACCTCGAAGGTGTAATCACGGGAGGCCTTTTGCGCCGACGCGGATTCGTCGTCCATCAGCGGCCTGACACCGGAAAAGCTCCAGACAATATCGCTTTCGCAGATCTTGCAACGAAAGTGGCTGTTGACCACTGATATCAGGTAGGCGGTCTCTTTTTCCGAGATGGTGACGCTTGAGGGGTCGCCCTGATAATCCACATCAGTGGTGCCAACCAGTGAAAAGTTTTCCTCATAAGGGATAACGAAGACGATCCGACCGTCCTCATTCTGCAAGATATAGGAATGCTCTTCATCGTGAATGCGAGGAACTACGAAGTGGCTGCCTTTCACCAGGCGAATCTGCTTTGGTGTTTTGACCTTGATTGCTTCGCCAAGAAGACGACTGACCCAGGGGCCACCTGCATTGACCAGCGCCCGGCTTTGGTAAGTGGACTGGCGACCGGTGCGCTGATCTTCAAGCGTGACGAGCCAGAGGTCCTTTTGGCGCACGGCGGCAACGCAACGGGTCCGCGTCATGATGCTGGCACCATGTAGCTCTGCGGCTTTGGCTGTCAGCACGACCAGCCGGGCATCATCTACCCAGCCGTCGGAATATTCGAAGCCACGACGGATGCTGTCTACCATCGCGCTGCTACCGTCGAAGCTGATGCCGTGCGAACCAGGCAGCAACTCTCGCTTGGCCAGGTTGTCGTAGAGGAACAGGCCGATGCGAATCATCCAGGCTGGACGCAAATGCGCCTGGTGCGGTAGCCGAAAACGCATGGGCCACATGATGTGCGGTGCGTTCTTCAACAGGGACTCCCGCTCCGCCAACGCTTCGCGCACCAATCTGAATTCGTAAAATTCCAGATACCGCAGGCCCCCATGGATAAGCTTGCTGCTGCAGGAGGAGGTGGCCGATGCGAGATCATTCATCTCGCAGAGTAGGACTTTCAAGCCTCGGCCAGCGGCGTCCATGGCAATGCCGGCGCCATTCACCCCGCCGCCCACCACTATAAGGTCATGAATGTCTTGTTTAGAGGTCATGCCTGCATATCTCCTGAAAGCGTGGCGTTCCTACGGAAACACGCACGTCATATTCTCTTCCACCGGCTGGGCCGGCAGTCATTAATCTGGGGCTACTATAATATTCGCAAAGGAAAAGAATCAATCAAAAACGAAAATAAAAAGAATATCTGTGCTATTCGGCTATTTTCAGGAAATGATGCAACATAGGTGTTGTTTTGTGAGCGGGTGGTCACGCTGAGCGCCTCGGACTCGCAGGGGCGGCCCGAGGGAGGTGGCGCCTTTAGACCACGTGCAGCTCTACCTGGTTGTCTTTAAGCATCTGGGTAATGTCGGCATGGGGCGTCTGGTCGGTAAAAAAGTGATGCGCCTGGGTGATATCCCCCAGACGAACCATCGCATTGCGGCCAAATTTGGTATGGTCCGCGGCCAGAAGAACCTGGCGCGAGTTGGCAATGATCGTCTGTGCTACCCGTACTTCGCGGTAGTCGAAATCCAGCAGCGAGCCGTCTGCGTGAATACCGCTGATGCCGATGATGCCGAAATCCATCTTGAACTGGTTGATGAAATCACGGGTCGCTTCGCCGACGATACCGCCGTCGCGGTTGCGTACTTCGCCCCCGGCAATGATGACGTTGAAGTCTTCCTTGGCGCTGAGGGTGGTGGCGACGTGCAGATTGTTTGTCACGATGCGTAGGTTCTTGTGGCTGAGTAGTGCTTTGGCGATGGTTTCGGTGGTGGTGCCGATGTTGATAAATAGCGAGGCCCCATCGGGAATCATCTTCACCAGTTGCGCGGCGATCTTCTCCTTGGCTTCAAGGTCCATGATCTTGCGTGCCTGATAAGCGGTATTGACCGTGCTCGATTCGACCCCGGCACCGCCGTGGTGGCGCCGAAGCAGGCTCTGCTTGGCCAGCAAATTGAGGTCGCGTCGGATGGTCTGCGGCGTCACATCGAAATGGTCTACCAGCTCGTCAATGGTGACAAAGCCGGACTTCTGCACCAGATCGAGAATCAATTCCTGTCTGCGTCTTTGCGTCATGCCTTCTGATCTGCCCTTATCAAAAATTGCCTTACTCTGCCAGGAATTATACATGCTTTGTTCTCAAGCATCGCAAAATTGCGCTGCAGTGGGTTTTCTTCGGAATAATGGCTCCGAATGCGAAAAAAAACTTGCATATCTGGTCGAAAGAGTAAAAATGCGAACAAAAAAGAACATTCTAAAAAGAGCGGGCGATCATATGAAGCAGTTCATCTTGGCTATAGATCAGGGCACCACCAGCTCACGGGCGATTCTGTTCAACGATGCCGGACGTGTTCATGCCGTCAGCCAGCAGGAATTCCCCCAGCATTTCCCGCGTGATGGCTGGATCGAACATGATCCTCAGGATCTCTGGCTCACGGTGCTGCACACGTGCCAGGACGTAATAGCTACCAGCGGCGTTGATCTGGATTCCGTCGTCGCCATCGGGATCACCAATCAACGCGAGACGACGTTGGTGTGGGACAAACTCACCGGTGAGCCGATCTACCAGGCGATTGTCTGGCAAGACCGGCGGACTGCAGGCTTTTGCGCTGAGCTGAAAGCGGGCGGCTTGGAAGACATGCTCCACGCACGCACGGGCCTGCTGATCGATCCGTATTTTTCGGCAACCAAGATAGGCTGGATCCTCAAGCACGTCCAGGGCGCTCGGGAGCGCGCTGAACGCGGCGAGCTGGCCTTCGGCACCGTTGACAGCTACCTGCTTTGGAAGCTCACCAACGGCAAGGTGCATCGCACCGACGCGACCAACGCTTCGCGCACCCTGCTATTCAATATCCATACCCAGCAATGGGACGAGGAATTGCTGGCGCTCTTTGAGATTCCCCGCTCGATGCTTCCGGAAGTCATGGATTCCTCTGATGACTTTGGCAGTACCGACGAGGAGCATCTGGGCCGGTCGCTGCCGGTTTATGGTGTGGCTGGTGACCAGCAGGCGGCGTTGTTTGGGCAAGCCTGCTTTCGCGAGGGGATGGCAAAAAGTACTTATGGCACGGGCTGCTTCCTAGTGCTGAACACCGGCACCAAGGTGCTGCACTCAAGGCACAGATTGCTGACAACTGTGGCCTATCGATTGAACGGCGTACCTACCTATGCGCTAGAAGGCAGCATATTTGTGGCAGGCGCGACCATTCAGTGGTTGCGCGACGGCCTTCGCCTGATTTGCCAGGCCGGTGAAACCGAGGTGATGGCCGAGCAGACTCCCATAGACCATGGTGTGTATCTGGTGCCGGCATTTACCGGCTTGGGGGCGCCTTACTGGGATCCGGACGCACGTGGGGCGATTTTCGGCTTGACCCGGGATACCGGTATAAAGGAAATTGTCACTGCAGGCCTGCAGTCGGTCTGTTATCAGACCAAGGATCTGCAGAAGGCGATGGAGCTGGACGGGCTCAGGCCGATTGCCTTACGCGTAGACGGCGGCATGGTGGCGAATAACTGGATGTTGCAGCATCTGGCCGACATTCTGGGCGCAACCGTTGATCGGCCCGGGGTAGTGGAAACAACCGCCTTGGGTGCTGCCTATCTGGCGGGGTTGAAATGCGGCATGTTCCACTCACTTGAGCAGCTGGAGAGTATGTGGGAGTGCGATCATCGGTTTCTCCCCGAATTGAGCAAGCCGCGTAGGGACGCCTTGTATGAGGGCTGGAAACAAGCCGTCCACAAGGTGCAGAGCGTCGCTCAGCTTGCCCCCTGAGCGCTTAGGGTACCTTGCCGGTTATCGAATCCCCTGTTCCTTGAGGCGCTTGTATATGGTGTTTCGGCTTAAACCAAGCTCCCGGGCAACCCGTGACACGTTGCCGTTGTGCTGTTGGTAAACACCCACGATGTGCTCGGGACCTTGTGGTGCGCAGATCACTGCCATGGACCCCAGGGCGGGTGCCCCAGGGTCTGTTTCGTCCGCTGAACTGACAAGTCGCATATCCGTATAGAAATCGTCCGGTAGATGCTGGCGCGCCAGGGGCTGGTTCCCGGCCATGGCAAGGCCAACCTGCAGGACATTTATTAACTGCCGAATGTTGCCGGGCCAGGGATGCTGTTCGAACAGAGCCAGCACCTCATCGGTCATTGGCAAGCATTCCAACTCTTCGTTGTACTGATGGTGCAGTTGCCGAAAGAGTTCGCTTTTATCGGTACGCTCGCGCAGTGGAGGAAGCTCCAGATTCAGTCCGTTGATCCGGTAGAACAGATCCTGCCGGAAAGCGCCAGCACCGATCTGCTGCCGCAGGCAGCGGTTGGTCGCAGTGACCAGCTTGATGTCGATGGGATACGCCTCGGTCGATCCCAACGGCGTGACGGTGCGTTCCTGTAGGACGCGCAGTAGCCGGGCCTGGGCGCTAAGTGGCATCTCCCCGATTTCGTCGAGAAATAGCGTGCCCTGGTGTGCCTTGCGGATCAATCCCGTGGCACCTTTGTTGCTCGCGCCAGTGAATGCCCCGCGTTCATAGCCGAACAACTCTGACTCCACCAGATCTGCGGGGATGGCTGCGCAGTTGATGGCAATCAGAGGGTGGCCCATACGCGAGCTGGCGCTGTGCAGCGCCTTGACGAAGACTTCCTTGCCCACGCCGGTCTCACCGTGAATCAGAATCGGAATGTCGCGCTCGATGATGCGCTCGGCCTGACGGATACAGCGGGCAATCCGTGCATCACCGAAGCCGATCCGCTCCAGGCTGATCGGCTGCTGAAGCAGGCGGCTTTGCGTCGACGTCGTTTTGCGCAGCTCTGGCGCAGATACCGGCTGCGGTCTCTTTACCACGCCGTAGATGGTCTGGCGGTTGTTGATCCGTAGTAATACCGGGATCTGTTCGGGTTGATTCATCAGTTCGGCTGTGTGGGCACCGAGCAACTGATCAACATTTTGACCGCACACCGAATCGCCGATCATCATCTCGGCGCGACGGTTGGATGCAACGATGTGGCCCGTCTCGTCAAACACCAGCAGGCCCGACCACTGACTGTCGATATTGTCCAGATTGGTATTGAAGGTCAGCAAGAAATGCCGGTGGCGGTAGTGGTGGGTGATCAGCCGGTTTTCAATCGACTGCGACATCAGCTTCACCATGCCTAGCGTATGAGACTGCGGCAGATATGTATCGCTGGAAATGTTGAGCACGCCCATCAGACTGCGGTTGGGATCGAGAATGGGTGCAGCCGAGCCGATCATGAAGCGATTGCTCTTTAGGAAATGCTCGTCGCGTAGCACCTGCACCGCCTGGCTGGTAGCAATAGTGGTACCGATGGCATTGGTGCCATTGACACGCTCCTGCCACAGAGCACCATGTCGAAACAGGCTCTTGCGGACCGGATCCATAAACCGTTGGTCGCCCCAGTCATTCAGCACTCTGCCTTCACCGTCAGTTAGCAGAATCACGCTTTTGCTGTTGGAGAGGATACTTTCGTAATAGGGCAGTACCTCTTGCTCGGTCGTGTCGATCAGAAATCGGAAGCGCTCACGTAGTACTGCGGCGTCGCCTTCGTTCACCGACTGCATGGCTGGATGGCTAGTGTGTTCCAGTCCATAGCCCCGGCAGCGCCGCCACGACGCTTCGATCAGCGCCCGTTGTGGCGAGTGTGTTGGAGGTGCCTGCATGGGTATCTGCCCTTGACGCCGATTATTGTTGTGTCTTTCGAAATCGAAAATAAGCATCACAGACGAGGGTATGCTGCTCGATTCCACTTTGTTCATCGTTGTTCAGATGCGTAGATAATCTGTTCATTTTGCGCAAAGGTCAACACTGGGTGTGAACAACTATTTCGAAAATGATCGGTATGTTCATTTTTCTGTTTTCGAATAGAACGGCATATACGATTAAAATCAATAGCTTATAGATATTTACGTGTGCCTCCCCGTTTATGGCACGCAGTTTGCCTTCTTGTTATTCGTAATCGAAAATTTTATCGGGCTGGCAAGCCAGATCGAAAACAACAACAAAGGAACGATTGCATGTCTCTTACGTTAGAAAACGTTTCGCGGATAGTGGACGGCGTGCCCTATCTATCCGACGTAAACATCACCTTCGAGCCGGGGTCTTTCAACGTTCTATTAGGGCGTACCCTGGCGGGCAAGACCTCTCTGATGCGTCTTATGGCGGGCCTCGATCGGCCGACGACCGGACGCATCCTTGTGGACGGGGCGGATGTAACCGGTATTCCGGTACAGAAGCGGCGCGTGTCCATGGTCTACCAGCAATTCATCAATTTCCCCGGCATGACCGTGCGCGAGAACATCGCCTCGCCACTGCGTATCGCCGGATTAGCGGGCGCGGAAATAAAGAAGCGCGTTCAGGAGACGGCCGCGATGTTGCGTATCGAGCCGTTGCTGGATCGCTACCCGCTTGAACTGTCAGGCGGACAACAGCAGCGGACCGCCATGGCGCGGGCGCTGGTTAAGGACTCCACGCTGATCCTGTTCGATGAGCCACTGGTGAACCTGGATTACAAGCTGCGCGAAGAGTTGCGTGCGGAGCTGCGCGAGTTGTTCCGCGCCCGCAACACCATCGCCATCTATGCTTCCACCGAACCGAATGAGGCGCTGGCGCTGGGCGGCAACACGACGTTGCTGCACGAGGGCAGAGTTATCCAGTCGGGCCCAGGTAGCCACGTCTATCGCCAGCCGGTGAATATTCACGCTGCCGAGTTGTTCAGCGAGCCGCCAATCAATCTGATCAAGGGGCGCCTGAGTGAGGAGGAGATCAGTTTCGATGATTACGCCTATTACTCGATGATCCCTGAATTGGCTGGTCTACCGCACGGCGACTACAGCTTCGGTGTACGCCCCAGCCACCTGGGCCTGGTGCCACGCAACGATGACGATCTCGAATTCGCCATGCGGGTGGAGCTGGCCGAGATCAGCGGTTCTGAAACTTTCCTGCACGTGCGAAACGAACACTTCAACCTAGTGCTGCAATTGTCTGGCGTGCATGAGTACCGCACGGATACCCCCATCAAGGTGTATCTGCCCATCCATAAGTTGTTTGTATTCAGCACGGACGGTCGCATGGTTCAAGCCCCCACCGTGCTGACCAAGGAGTAAGGCTCATGGCTGAAATTCAACTTAGATCCCTAGCCCACAGCTATTCCGCCAAGCCCTCCAACTCAGATGATTACGCCATTCGGCATATGGATCACGTGTGGCACAAGGGCGGGGCGTACGCATTGCTGGGGCCTTCCGGCTGCGGCAAGAGTACGTTGCTAAATATCATTTCCGGACTGTTGCAGCCCTCAGAGGGCGAGATATTGTTCGACGGTGTGCGCGTGAACGACATGTCGCCACGCGAGCGAAATATCGCCCAAGTATTTCAGTTTCCGGTCATATACGACTCAATGACGGTCTTTGACAACCTTGCATTTCCGCTGCGCAATACCGGCACGCCAAAGGCCAAGATTCAGTCCAAGGTCATCGAGGTGGCTGAAATCCTCGAACTGCAGGATGTGCTCTATAAGAAGGCCAAGAACCTGACTGCCGACGGCAAGCAGAAAGTGTCGATGGGTCGCGGCCTAGTGCGCGATGACGTGTCGGCGATTCTGTTCGACGAACCGCTTACCGTGATCGACCCCCATTTGAAATGGAAGCTGCGGCGCAAGCTCAAGCAGATTCACGAACAGTTCAACATCACCATGGTCTACGTCACCCATGACCAGCTTGAGGCTTCGACCTTTGCCGACAAGATCGCCGTGATGTACGGCGGCCAGATCGTTCAGTTCGGTACTCCCCGCGAACTGTTCGAAGTGCCAAACCACACCTTCGTCGGCTATTTCATCGGCAGTCCGGGCATGAATCTGATCCAGGTGGAGCGTCAGCCCCGGGGCGTGGCTTTTGACGGAATTGACGTCGGCTTGTCAGATAAATTCAACGCCTACCTTCACGCCTCACCCTCGACAAATATCAAAGTCGGAATTCGTCCGGAATTTGTTCAGGTAACGCCCACTGAAATAGACGATGCCTTCCCCTGTGAGATACAGCATGTGGAAGACCTGGGTACTTACAAGATCGTTACCTTGCAGCTCGGCGAACAGGTGCTGAAGGCGCGGCTGGATGAAGATCAGATGGTGCCGGATGGGCGGTCATGGGTCAGTTTTCCGCGCAAATGGCTGATGGTCTATGTGGATGAGTTTCTGGTAGAGGAGCATATGCTGTGATTAAAACCGAGAACAACAAGGCATGGCTGCTGGTATTACCGGTCTTCCTGCTGGTCGCGTTTTCTGCCGTCATCCCGCTGATGACAGTAGTGAACTATTCGGTGCAGGACATACTTGACCCGAACACAGCGTTCTTCGTGGGCGCTGAATGGTATCGGGAAGTACTGCGCGACCCGCGCCTGCATGAATCACTGCTGCGGCAGTTTATTTATTCCGGCTCTGTGCTGTCGATCGAGATTCCGCTGGGTATTGCGGTCGCGTTGATGATGCCGACCAAGGGCCGCATGGCTTCGCTGTGTCTGATTTTGTTGGCGATTCCGCTGCTTATCCCCTGGAACGTAGTGGGCACCATCTGGCAGATCTTCGGCCGCGCCGACATCGGACTGTTTGGCTGGGCGCTCAATGGCCTGGGTATCGATTACAACTACGCATCTAACCCGCGCGATGCCTGGGCCACGGTGTTGCTCATGGATGTCTGGCACTGGACCTCGCTGGTCGCTCTGCTCTGCTATTCGGGGCTGCGAGCGATTCCTGAAGCGTTCTATCAGGCGGCTGAAATTGACCGCGCTTCGAAGTGGGCGGTGTTCCGCTATATCCAACTGCCCAAGCTCAAAAGTGTGCTGGTCATCGCCGTGCTGCTGCGCTTCATGGACAGTTTCATGATCTATACCGAGCCCTTCGTGTTGACCGGCGGCGGCCCGGGCAGCTCGACCACCTTTCTCAGCCAAACCCTGGTGACCATGGCCATCGGGCAGTTCGACATAGGGCCGGCGGCCGCGTTTTCGCTGATCTACTTCCTCATTGTCCTGCTGGTGTCGTGGCTTTTCTTCACCACGATTACGCATATGGACAAGGGTAAATAAGGGGAAAAATGATGAAAATGACTAAAGGCAAAATCGTCGGCATCGTGCTGTATATCCTGTTCCTGCTGACACCGATCTACTGGCTGATCAACATGTCGTTCAAGACCAACTCAGAGATACTCGGGACGCTGACATTCTGGCCGCAGGAATTTACCTGGGCAAACTATGCGGTGATCTTTACCGATCCGACATGGTACGAGGGCTACATCAACTCGGTGATCTATGTGACCTTGAACGTGGTGATTACCCTGGCGGTAGCTTTACCAGCGGCCTACGCGTTCAGCCGCTACAAGTTCGTAGGTGACAAACATCTGTTTTTCTGGCTGCTGACCAACCGCATGGCACCACCAGCAGTGTTCTTGCTGCCATTCTTTCAGCTTTATTCCTCCATCGGCCTGTTTGATACACACCTGGGTGTGGCGTTGGCGCATTGCCTATTCAACGTACCCTTGGCGGTGTGGATTCTGGAAGGGTTCATGTCCGGTGTGCCCCGCGAGGTAGATGAGACCGCGTACATCGATGGTTACAGCTTCCCTCGTTTCTTCGGGCGCATATTCTTGCCGATGATTCGCTCGGGGATAGGGGTGACGGCGTTCTTTGTATTTATGTTCTCCTGGGTCGAGCTGCTGCTGGCAAGAACTCTGACATCGGTAGATGCCAAACCCATTGGGGCGATCATGACCCGCACCGTAGGGGCCACGGGTATCGATTGGGGGGTTCTCGCAGCAGCGGGCGTGTTGACCATCATTCCCGGGCTGCTGGTGATCTACTTCGTCCGTAACCACGTCGCCAAGGGCTTTGCTCTGGGCCGAGTATAAGGAGCACGCATCATGATTGAATGGATGGTCTGGACCTTACCCGTTGCGATCTTCTTCGGTGTCATCGGCGGCATCCTGCTATGCATGACCGTGTATGAGCTACGCTCTCCCTGTGTCGAACGGCGCGGCTTTCTGCCGATCGCCACGACCCGGGGCGATCGTCTGTTTATCGGTTTGCTGGTCAGCGCTTACATCCACCTGTTGTTTCTGGGGCTCAGCGATCTGAGCCTGTGGATCGCGCTGGGAATATCGGTGTTGTGGCTTGGCATCATACTGCGCTGGGGTTAGCCCTGGCTTTCGGTATGATCGGAGATATTCGAATTCGAACGCATTGGCGCTTGAAATGGGTTCGAAACCGAACTATGGTGTTTTCTGAAACACCGGGCGTGAAGCCGGCATGCAGATAGGTCGGCCTTAAAAATAACAACATCTCAATCAATGAATGAGGTTGGACATGAACAACAAGAAGAAACTGCCAAGATCGGCGTTCCTGGGTATTGCCATAGCCGCTGCTTCGATGGGCATGAGCATCCAGGCCTACGCGGACCAGTATCTGGACGCTGCCAACAAATGGATCAGCTCCGAGTTCCAGGAGTCATCCCTGACACCGGAACAGCAATTGGAAGAAATGCAGTGGTTTACCGAGGCCGCCGAGCCCTATCGAGGCATGACCATCAATGTGGTTTCCGAAACGCTCGCCACCCATGAGTATGAGTCCCGCACTCTGGCAAAGGCCTTCGAGGAAATCACCGGCATCAAGGTGAACCACGATCTGCTGCAGGAAGGCGATGTGGTCGAGAAGCTACAAACCCAGATGCAATCAGACAGGAACATCTACGACGCCTACATCAACGACTCTGATCTAATCGGTACGCACTTCCGCTACGGCAAGGTGGTGCCGATCTCTGACATGATCGCCGGAGATGCCAAGGATGTTACGCTACCTACACTCGATCTTGAGGACTTCATCGGGCTGGATTTTACCACCGGCCCCGATGGCAAGCTTTATCAGTTGCCTACCCAACAGTTCGCAAATCTGTATTGGTTCCGCGCCGACTGGTTCGAACGCGATGATCTCAAGGCTCAATTTCAGGAAATTTATGGCTATGAGCTCGGTGTGCCGGTCAACTGGTCAGCCTACGAAGATATCGCCGAGTTTTTCAGTGTCCATGTAAAAGAGATCGATGGTCAGCGCGTATATGGACACATGGACTACGGTAAGAAGGATCCTTCCCTCGGTTGGCGCTTCACCGATGCCTGGTTCTCCATGGCCGGCGGTGGCGACAAGGGCTTGCCAAATGGTCTGCCGGTTGACGAATGGGGTATTCGCGTCGAGGGCTGCCGTCCAGTGGGTTCGAACGTCAGCCGCGGCGGCGCTACCAACGCACCCGCAGCAGTTTACGCCACTACCAAGTATGTGGATTGGATGCGCCAGTATGCCCCACCGGAAGCGCAGGGCATGACGTTCTCCGAGTCAGGACCGGTCCCCGCCCAAGGCGCGATTGCTCAACAGATTTTCTGGTATACCGCCTTCACCTCAAGCATGACCGAGCAGGGTCTGCCGGTAGTGAACGAGGACGGTACGCCCAAATGGCGGATGGCACCTTCGCCTAAAGGTCCCTACTGGGAAGAGGGCATGAAGCTCGGCTACCAGGACGTTGGCGCCTGGACTTTCATGAACTCGACGCCTGACAAACAGCGCCTCGCCGCTTGGTTGTATGCGCAGTTTACTGTGGCCAAGACCGTGTCTTTGAAGAAAACCCTGGTCGGTCTGACGCCGATCCGTGAGTCGGACCTGAACACCCCAGAGATGGACGCCGCAGCTCCGAAGCTGGGCGGGCTGGTCGAATTTTATCGCAGCCCCGCGCGCGACCAATGGACGCCGACTGGTACCAACGTACCCGATTACCCACGTCTGGCTCAGCTTTGGTGGCAGTACGTTTCTGAAGCCGCTAGTGGCGAAAAAACTCCCCAGGCGGCGCTGGACGGGCTGGCCGATGCTCAGGATCGGGTGATGCAGCGTCTGGAACGTGCCAACGTGCAAGGCGAATGCGGGCCGAAGCTTAATGAGCCCAGGGATCCAGAGTACTGGCTGAGCCAACCCGGCGCACCCAAGCAGAAACTGGAGAACGAGAAACCCAAGGGTGAAACCGTGCCCTACGATGAACTGCTGAAGAGTTGGGAGGATGCTCGCAAGAGCTGATCCCGGGCAGTGTGTTGAGCGGTTCTCCTCGAGCCGCTCAGCAAAACGCTACTCCGTGTTGTGATAACTATTTGCGGCCGGGTGCCACTCCTCAGGCGCATCAAGCAAAGCGGGTTTCGTGCCCGTTAGCTCCGGCCCTTTTTTAACAGGCTGCTGGTCTCCGGCAGGAGTGCCTGGTCCACGACAGACAGTGGTATGACTAGAAGCCGTTCGAAAGGCATAAAACCATGGCCAGGCTTTCTATTGTCCATAGGCTGTATATCGGCTTCGGCTTTCTGTGTCTCATCATTACCCTCTGGGGCGCCTCGAACGCTCTCATGATGCTTCGCATCAGCGATCGCATCGAAGATATCTCCGTACATTCCTATCCGTTGCAACAACAGGCTATCCAGATTGCGCTGGGCAGTCAGCGGCTAGGGCGGCAGGTGCTGGCACTGACAGAGCAGCCCGATGGCCAGGCGGTCGACCAGACATTTCAAGAGGTAGAAGTGCTGGCGGCGGATCTGGATCGACAGCTCGAATCCCTAATGCAGCGCGATGCCGGTTCCGAGGATTCGGATCTGGAAGACCATACGCTGTTATTACGCGATCAGCTTGCCCAGCTAGCAAACATGGCGGAGGAGTCCCGCACTCTGAGCAACCAAAGCCTGACTACCTCAGTACAGATTCAGGATGGCTTGTCGGACTTTCTCATTCTTGCCGCAGACATGAAGCAGCGCATCAGCCAATCCGCCCAATCCCGCGCCGCTAGTGACATCTACATCAACGACCTGGTGGTCACGCTGATGCGGGGACTTTCCAGCGTCGAGTTGCTGGTCATGAATCTGGTTAACACCCAGGACTCGGAGCAGCTCGCCGAGCGCGTGGAGAGCATCCGGATCAGCAGCCTCAATTTCCGTGAAGATATTGCCGAGCTGGTCAGCGAAGTCCCGGAGCTCGAATCCCTTGGGGATCAACAGGAGCGCTTCCTGCATAACATCAACAGTGATGAGGGCATTATCAGTCGCTACTACGCGTTCCGTCAGACTGCTGAACAGATCAGTATTCTGCGCGCGCAGGTGGGTGAGCTGACGGCGCAGATCGACGCCAACCTCGCTGGCGTGGTGGCCGCCGCAGATACCTCAATCATGCAGGCAGCGGAGCAGCTGGACAACTCGGCGCAGCAGTCGGGGCGCCTGGTGCTCTTGCTGCTGCCGCTGGTCCTGGCTATCGCCGTGGTGGTGTCGGTCACCCTGGGACGCATGATCAGCACGCCGCTCAAGGCGACAGTTGCCCAGGTGGTTGGCATGGCAGAGGGGGACTACCGCCGCGGTATGGCCCCTGTGGGCAGTGGCGAATTCGCCGTATTGACGGGGGCGGTCAACAGTCTGGTGGCAGCCATGCGCACATTGCTGGGCGACCTGCGTCTGTCAGCTGGAGAGTTGGCCACGGTCCCCGCGGCCAATGGCGAGACATCTTCGGCGGTCCGCGAGCGCATGCAGCAGCAAAATCATGAGCTGGTCAACATCGCCACCGCGATGGTGCAGATGGAAGCCGCCATTCATGAGGTAGCTGCCGCGACTGACCACGGGTATACCTTGTCTGCGGCCATCGAGCGGGACATCGACCAGAGCCAGCGGTTGATGAGCGCCAACCTCGCCAAGGTGGCCGAGCTGGAAGGGCAGGTCGGTCACACGGCCGATCTGGTCGGGCGCCTGGCGGCATCCTCCGAACAGATCGGCAGCATAATCCAGACCATCAACGAAATAGCCGGACGTACCAACCTGCTCGCACTGAACGCCGCGATAGAGGCCGCGCGTGCAGGCGAAAGCGGGCGCGGCTTTGCGGTCGTCGCCGACGAGGTCAGGGAGCTGGCCAGACGCACCACGCACAGCACCAGCAGTATCAGTGACATGATCCAGAGCCTGCAGAGTGACGCAGGCAGGGCGGTGACTGCGATGGGCCAGAGCCAGTCGACCCTGACCGAGTCCGGCGATCTGACCCGCCGGGCCTCGGCAGACATCAATCAGATCCGCGCCGCCATGCAGCAAATGCGCGACAGTGCCGATCATGTCAGCGCCGCGATGCGCGATCAGGAGACGGTTTCGGCCTCGGTTACTCGACACGTCAACGATATCAGTGCGGGCGCACAGCAGAATTTTGCGCAGGTACAGGCGCTGTCCGACCACGGTGAACGCTTGCTGGCTTCAATGGCTCGACTGGAAAACCTGAACAAGGGTTTCCGCCTCTGAGGTGTGGCCATGAGCGAATGGTTGCTCATGGCACTACGCCTGGCTTTCAAAACACGCTTTGCTGCGCTTTATCGAACATGTTTTTGTCAATATATGTTCGTTAATTGTTGATTTATGTTCGAAATCGAATATCATAGCGCAAGGCATACAGCTGCAAATGCAGAATCAATAACAACGAAACTCGCCTGTTGAGAGCCTCAAATGGAACGTAGAACGAAGATCGTCGCCACCCTGGGTCCGGCCACTTCCACACCTGACATGATCGAGCGTTTGGTCCTCGCGGGTGTCAATGTTGTGCGGCTGAATTTTTCCCACGGCACGGCCGACGAACACTGTCACCGCGCTGCCCTAGTCAGAGAGATGGCCGCCAAGCACAAGCGCTTTGTAGCCATTCTTGCTGACTTGCAGGGCCCGAAGATTCGTATCGCCGGTTTTGCTGGGGGCAAAGTGCGTCTAATGCGTGGTGAGCGCTTTATTCTCGACGCGGAGCTGGACCATGGGGCGGGCACCGTTGAGCGGGTAGGGATCGAATACGTTGCGCTGATCGATGACAGCCGCCCGGGCGACATCCTGCTGCTGGACGATGGCCGCATACAGCTCAGCGTCGAGCTAGTGGACAGCAGTCAATTGGTCTGTCGCGTACTGGTCGGTGGCGATCTGTCCAATAACAAGGGTATCAATCGCAAGGGCGGCGGGCTATCGGCCGCCGCATTGACGCCGAAAGATCATTCCGATATCAGGGTTGCCGCACAACTGGATGTGGATTATCTCGCAGTGTCCTTCCCGCGTAATGCAGCCGATATCAATGAGGCGCGGCAGTTGTTGCACGCCGCTGGCGGCAGAGCAGGGTTGATCGCGAAGATCGAGCGGGCGGAAGCCGTGCAGGATCAGGTGACCCTGGACTCGATTATTTGTGCGTCCGACGGCGTCATGGTGGCGCGCGGGGATCTGGGTGTGGAGATAGGCGATGCCGAGCTGGTCGCGATCCAGAAGCAGATCATAGATCGCGCCAGAGCTCTGAATCGCGTCGTGATCACTGCGACCCAGATGATGGAGTCGATGATTACCCAGTCCATGCCGACTCGCGCGGAAGTTTTCGATGTGGCCAATGCGGTCCTAGACGGCACCGACGCGGTGATGCTGTCTGCCGAGACGGCGGCTGGGGATTACCCGATCGAAACCATGGAGGCGGTGCACCGGATCATTATCGGTGCAGAGAAACACCCACAGGCTCAGCGCTCCAATCACCGGGTGCATGAGTCCTTTCATCTGATCGACGAGTCCGTGGCGATGTCCGCCATGTATACCGCCAACCATCTGGCCGGGATCAAAGCAATAATCTGCATGACTGAAAGTGGCGATACACCGCTGCTGATGTCTCGCATTCGTTCGCACCAGCCGATCTTTGCCTTCTCACGGCACACCCAGACGCAGAACCGGGTGGCGTTGTTCCGTGGCGTCAAGACCATCCCTTTCGATAGTGAGCTGATCGCCAACGCAGAGATAAATCGTAGCGCCGTGTCCGAACTGGTCAGCCGCGGAGTGTTGGCTGATGGCGACATGGTGATCATTACCAAGGGTGACTATGTAAACGCGCATGGCGGTACCAATACGATGAAAGTTGTTCGCGTAGGTAACCCAATACATTGACGAGACCGGCTCCGCATGCCGGAGACATGGAATACATAAAATGAGCAGAATCAGATATGTGGCAGCACACGAGATCATCGACTCGCGGGGTAATCCGACCGTCGAGGCTGAGGTAATACTCGAAGACGGAGCAATCGGCACAGGCTGCGCCCCCTCCGGCGCCTCTACCGGATCGCGCGAGGCGATGGAGCTGCGCGATGGTGATCCGGGGCGCTACCAGGGAAAGGGCGTGTTGCAGGCGGTAGCGTCAGTAAACGGGCCTATTCGCGAGTTGCTCACGGGCTGGAATGTGAGTGACCAGATGGGGCTCGATCACGCCATGATCGAACTGGACGCCACGCCTAATAAAGGCTCCCTGGGTGCCAATGCCATATTGGCCGTATCACTCGCTGCAGCAAAGGCCGCCGCAACCTCGCGCTCGGTTCCACTCTACGCCCATCTCGCTGAACTTTTTGGCCAGCCAGGCCGCTACAGCATGCCAGTGCCAATGATGAATATCCTCAATGGTGGAGCCCATGCGGATAACAATCTGGACATCCAGGAATTCATGATCCAGCCGGTCGGGGCGCACAGTTTTGCCGAGGCGCTACGCATGGGCGCCGAGGTTTTCCATACGCTCAAGGATGTGTTGAAACGCCAGGGATTTTCCGTCGCGGTAGGCGATGAAGGCGGCTTCGCGCCGAGCCTGGCTTCCAACGAACAGGCGCTCGAGCTGATCGAACAGGCAGTAACCGAGGCTGGATTTGCCATGGGCCGCGACATTACCCTGGCGCTGGATTGCGCAGCAAGCGAGTTCTACCGCGATGGGGTCTACGCGTTACCCGGTGAGAACCGCCAGTTCAACGCGGTGAAATTTAGCGAATATCTGGCTGGCCTGACAAAGCGATACCCGATCGTGTCGATCGAAGACGGGATGGATGAAAGCGACTGGGCCGGCTGGACTGAATTGACCCGTGTGCTGGGAGACCGCATACAGCTGGTCGGAGACGACCTCTTCGTGACCAACACGCAGCTACTTACCCGTGGCATCGCTGACCGGGTCGCCAATGCGATTCTGATCAAGTTCAACCAGATCGGAACGCTCACTGAGACCTTCCAGGCCATCCGCATGGCCCATGCCGCTGGGTATCGCGCGATCATCTCGCACCGCTCCGGCGAAACCGAAGACGCCACCATCGCCGATCTCGCCGTAGCCACCAGCGCCGGCCAGATCAAGACTGGTTCTCTTTGCCGTTCCGATCGGGTAGCTAAATACAATCGGCTGCTGCGTATCGAGCGCGAGCTAGGCGGCAGGGCAACCTATCCGGGGCTCCTCGCCGTGCGCTGCAACCCGAGCTGGAGGGCCAGCGCATGAGAACCAAGCTGCTCATGGCTAACTGGAAAATGCACGGGGACTCCGCAGCAAACGCCGCGCTGCTCGGCGCCCTGTTCACCAATCTGACCGGGTTGCACCGCCTCACCGTTGTGATCTGTCCAACGTTCATCCATCTGCCGCAGGTAGCCGCAGCGCAGGCGGGCAGCGCTCTGAAGCTCGGCGCGCAGAACGTCAGCCAGCACGCCGAGGGCGCTTACACCGGTGAAGTCAGCGCAAGAATGCTGGCTGACATTGGATGTAGCCACGTGCTGGTTGGCCACTCCGAAAGGCGCAGCCTGTTCGGCGCCACGGATGCTGAGGTCGCTGGCGTGTTTGCAGCCGCCCGGGCGGCCGGTCTGTGTCCGGTGCTCTGCGTGGGTGAGACCCTGCCGCAGCGCCGGACCGGTGAGACCGAAGCTACCGTTACCAGCCAGATTGTGGCGGTGCTGAGCAAGGTCGGCATCGAAGGCCTGCGCGGCGCGGTTATCGCCTATGAACCGGTGTGGGCTATCGGGACCGGTGAGAGCGCCAGCCCTGGGCAGGTGCAGCAAACCCACCAACAGATACGCCAGTTTCTGTCCAAGCATGATTCTGAGATCGCCAGTTCGATCTCGATCATTTACGGCGGCAGCGTCAAGGCATCCACCGCAGAGGCCATTTTTGCTCAACCCGATGTGGACGGTGGTTTGGTGGGTAGTGCATCCCTGGATGCCGCTGAATTCTCCGCCATTGCCCGGGCTCTGGACCATGCCGCACACAGCGGCTCCTCCGTAAATGGAAGCTTACAGCCTGACCCTAAAAACGACTCACAGTCACAATAACGACCACCAGACAGGAGACGTCCCATGGCGATTCATCCCGCAGTTGCCACTATTTTCCCCCGCATGACAGACATTCCAGCGGAGTACCAGTTCGGCGAGCCGATCGAGCAGCGTAAGTATCTCATCGACGGCAAACTGGTCGAATGGCAGGGCCCGTTGGCCCCCGTGCGCAGTCCTATATGCGTGGCTGACGAAACCGGCGATCGACAACTGATGCTAGGTAGCACGCCGCTACTCGACGCCGATGCCGCCCTAGGTGCGCTCGACTCCGCGGTTGCCGCTTACGACAGTGGGCGTGGTGTTTGGCCGCGCATGAACGTTGCTGAGCGCATCCGGCACGTCGAGCTGTTCCTGAAGAAGATGCGCGAACAGCGCGAGGCGGTCGTCAAACTGCTGATGTGGGAGATCGGCAAGAATCTCAAGGATTCGGAAAAAGAGTTTGATCGGACCTGCGATTACATAACGGACACCATCAATGCCTTGAAGGAACTTGACAGGCGCTCCAGCCGCTTCGAGATCGAACAGGGCACGCTGGCGCAGATTCGCCGCCTTCCGATTGGCGTAGCGCTGTGCATGGGGCCTTACAACTACCCGCTGAACGAAACCTTCACCACTCTGATTCCTGCTTTGATCATGGGAAATACCATTGTGTTCAAGCCGGCCAAGTTCGGTGTACTGCTGATACGCCCACTGCTAGAGGCCTTCCGCGACAGCTTTCCGCCCGGCGTCATCAACGTTATCTACGGCAATGGTCGAGATACGGTGGCCGCGTTGATGAGCAGCGGCAAGGTGGATATGTTCGCCTTTATCGGTACGCACAGGGGCGCATCCGAGCTCAAGAAAATGCATCCCAAGCCTCACCGTCTGCGCTCCGCGCTGGGCTTGGATGCGAAGAATCCCGGCATCGTGCTGCCGCGGGTGGATCTGGATAACGCCGTCAACGAATGCCTGACCGGGTCGCTGTCGTTCAACGGGCAACGCTGTACCGCCTTGAAGATACTGTTTGTGCACGAGAGTGTGGTGGATGCCTTCATTGAAAAATTCAATGCAGGCCTCGCCAAGCTGAAAGCCGGTATGCCCTGGGAGCCAGGCGTGAACCTCACCCCACTGCCCGAGCCGGACAAAACTGACTACCTGCGTGGCCTGATCGACGACGCCGAAACCCACGGAGCCCGGGTCGTCAACGAGGGCGGCGGTAGCACCCGTGAGACTTTTTTCTATCCGGCGGTGGTCTATCCGGTGTCGTCCAGCATGCGGCTGTTTCGCGAGGAGCAGTTTGGTCCGGTTGTGCCGATTGTGCCATTCTCCGATATCGATACCGTTATCGACTACGTGATGACCTCCAGCTTCGGCCAGCAACTGAGCATCTTTGGTGACGATTCTGCCCAGGTTGCCGAGCTGATAGACGTCTTTGTCAACCAGGTCGGGCGCGTCAATCTGAATACCCAGTGTCAGCGTGGGCCGGATGTATTTCCGTTCAACGGGCGTAAGGATTCTGCCGAAGGCACTCTTTCGGTATCCGATGCGCTGCGGGTATTTTCGATCCGCAGTCTGGTTGCCACCAAGCACAACAAAGATAACAAAGTGCTGATCAACGACATCATTCGCAACCACGAATCGAGCTTCCTCACTACCGATTACATCCTATGAAGACGACCAGGACTTTGATCATTCTGGATGGCTGGGGAATTCGAAAATCGTCTGAATTCAACGCTATCGCTGCTGCCAACACACCGGTCTGGGACCGGTTGCTGGCTGATTATCCAAACAGCAGAATTGTTACCTCGGGTATGGCCGTAGGCCTGCCGGCCGGGCAGATGGGCAATTCGGAAGTTGGCCATATGAACTTGGGCGCCGGACGCACCGTGTACCAACACTTCACGCGGATCAACAAGGCGGTACAAGACGGCAGTTTTGTTGCCAACCGCACGCTGCAGCATCTGATGCTGGGCGTGGCGGAGCGAGGCGGGGCCTTGCATGTGCTGGGCCTGCTGTCGGAAGGTGGCGTGCATAGCCACGCCAGCCATATCGAGGCTGTCTGCGCAATGGCGGCCAGCCAGGGGTTAAAGCGGGTGTACGTGCATGCCTTTCTGGACGGCCGCGACACGCCACCGCGGGATTCCTCCCGTTCGATCTCCAACCTGGAGTGCATGCTGAAGGCGCGTGGCTGCGGCCGACTGGTCTCGATCATTGGGCGGTACTACGCAATGGATCGCGACCAGCGCTGGGAGCGCACGGAAAAGGCCTGGCGGCTGATCGTGGAAGGGCAGGGTGAGCGGCAGTTTCCCGATGGAATGACTGCGTTGCGAGCCGCTTATGCCTGTGGGGAAGACGATGAATTTGTCGCTCCTACTGTCATCGCAGCAGCTGGCGAGAAGCCTGTAACCATCGCGCCAGATGATTCGGCAGTGTTCATGAATTTCCGCCCGGACCGGGCGAGACAACTGGTGCACTCGCTTATTGATACGCAGTTCGAAGAGTTTCCGCGGTTAACCGCCATCGCGCCGAACCGGTTGGTAACTCTGACACCCTACTCGGATGATGTGCCCTGCAAAGCGGCCTTCATCGCGGAGTCCCTGCGAAATGGGCTCGGCGAATATTTGGCTAACACAGGCAGGACTCAGCTACGGATTGCCGAGACGGAGAAATACGCGCACGTCACCTTCTTCTTCAACGGCGGCAGGGAGAAACCATTTGCTGGCGAGTCGCGCATTCTGGTGCCATCGCCGAACGTCGCCTCCTATGACCTGCAGCCGGAGATGAGTGCGCCGGAGGTGACCGACCGACTGGTTGCAGCTATCCGCAGTCGCGATCATGACCTTATCGTGTGCAATTTCGCCAACGGCGACATGGTCGGTCATACCGGTAGCTTCCCGGCGGCAGTGAAGGCGGTGGAGGCTCTCGATTCGTGTCTCGGTCAGATAGTGGAGGCCGTATTAGAGACGGGGGGCGAGTGCCTGATCAGCGCGGATCACGGCAATGTCGAAAAGATGTACGACCATGCCAGTGCTCAGAATCATACCGCGCACACGACAGGCCCGGTTCCGTTGGTCTGCGTAACTCCCCTTTCGGATCAGTTCTCGCTGCGAGATGGTAGCCTTTGCGACATTGCGCCAACTTTGCTGGAGTTGATGCGGCTCCCCGCTCCGGTCGAGATGACCGGCCGATCGCTGTTGGACTGGAAGAGGTAGGCCGCTGGCGACGCCACCGCTCGTCTCGATTCTGGCGGAGCACTCGCTGGCGGGCTATTCATCTATACGGTCAGATATCGCTGCACCAACTCATCACTCAGATAGGCAATAGCCCCATCAGCCACCACCCGGCCACGCTCCATGATGAAGAAGTCATCGGAGGTGCGGCGGGCGAAGGGCAGCTTCTGCTCGACCAACAGCACGGTCAGGCCCAACTCGCTGTTGAGCTTGCGGATCACATCGCCGATATCGCGGACGATATTTGGCTGAATGCCCTCGGTCGGCTCGTCGAGAATCAGCAATTTCGGATCAAGTACCAGCGCCCGGCCGATGGCCAGCTGTTGCTGCTGGCCGCCGGACAGGTCACCGCCACGGCGGTTTTTCATTTCCTTGAGCACCGGAAACAGCTGGTAGATCTGCTCGGGTATCTGCCGCGCGCGGTCCTGCCGGGCGCCGAGGGAGATTTTCAGATTCTCCTCGACGGTTAAAAGCGGAAAGATCTCCCGACCCTGGGGCACATAACCGATCCCATTGCGCGCGCGGTTCTCGGTGGACATACGCGTGATGTCGGTGCCGTTAAGTAGTATCTGCCCATCGCGCACCGGCAGCAGGCCGGTGATGCACTTGAGCAGCGTGGTCTTGCCTACACCGTTGCGGCCCAGCAGG
>TARA_R110002020_G_scaffold29239_1_pt1 | contig 60266 bp, 54 predicted proteins | sample TARA_R110002020 | Tara Oceans TARA_R110002020 (sample SAMEA4396489) | marine metagenome | biome: Westerlies Biome; feature: [MES] marine water layer (ENVO:01000295) within the mesopelagic zone...; material: water (ENVO:00002006), including particulate matter (ENVO:01000060) such... | reverse complement strand
TGGGATTTTATTCAGAACTACATGGATACCAGCCACCCACTGCCGGATGCGCCGCTGTTCGAAGAGCACCGCCACAACGATCCGACCACGGCAGAACACGACAAAGCTAGGAGCCGCAATCCACGCTACTGGATCGATATGGACGACGAAACCTTCAAACTCGCACAGCACGACATGCGCGGCCGGGTGGACAGAATAAACACCATGACCCGGCAGAACCTGATGGCGCAGTTTGTGGAATATAGCTGAGCCGTTCGCAGTCAAGCCTTGCCGCCCGCCCCGCTCCTACAGGGAAAGACACCGCTACCCCGTAGGATCAATCGGGTCAGAGTGGTTGATTCGTTAACCCATCCACGTCAACCGTCTCCCGTGACAAAGAGGTGAACCCGTATGGCCCGGTTGCCACGCCTTTATCTCCCTGGCTGCGCACAAAACGTAATTCAGCGTGGCAATAATCGGGAAGCCTGTTTTTACAGCGAGGCGGACTACAAAGCCTATCTATCTTTTCTCATAGACGCGGCAAGCAAATATCAGGTCGTCATTCATGCATTCGTACTGATGACTAACCATGTGCACTTGCTCTTGACGCCTAGCGACGAACACGGGGTCAGCCGGCTGATGCAGGCACAGGGGCGTAAGTATGTTCAGTACTTCAACTTCATCTATCACCGCACGGGCACCTTGTGGGAGGGCCGGTATAAGTCGACCGTGGTCGATAGCGACACCTATCTCTTGGCCGTATATCGCTATATTGAATTGAATCCTGTGCGGGCGGGAATGGTATCTCATGCATCTGAATATCCTTGGTCTAGCTACCAGTCAAATGCCATCGGTAAACCGATCCAGCTACTCACACCACACACGCTCTATCTCCGACTGGGTGAAACTGATACTGAACGGCAGAGCGCATACAGGTCGTAATTCCACGGGACCATGCCGGAGCAGGATATAACCACTATCCGTAACGCCACGAACAAAGGCTGGGTTTTAGGCGATGAGCAGTTTAAAGCACGAATAGAGGCCAAGACTGGGCGGCGAGCAACGCAACGGGGACGAGGCGGAGACAGGAAGTCCGCAGCGTTCCGGGAGAACCAAAATCAATGACACTGACCCCATTGATCAGCGACAGCCGATAATAAATTCGCCCCTTTCATTTCACCATCTTTCTCATATGCAGGATATCACATGAATTGTTTACCTAGCTGGACCTCCTTCAGGCATCCCTTCCCATGCGTGATAACTTTAGTCAGCCTCGCTCTACTGGGCTGCGATGCGCAGAAGCCCAATGAGAGCGCCGTCATCGAAGACGCAGAGGTACGGCAATCGACCGTAGTGCACCTGCCGGCATCCTTCGCTGTCGGCGACACTAGCCTATACCGCGTGCTGGCCACGACTAAGCGGGGCTTAACATTCTCCCCGCGATTATCAAGTATAGAGCCGAAAGAGAGCACTACCGAGTTTGGATTGACTTTCAAAGTTACGTCAGTGGAAGCCGATAGCGTAATATTGACAGCCCATGTGGACTACGTGGCTACTCAAGCAAATATTGGGGCAATGCTTTTTTCGATCGACACGCGTCAAAACCTTACTCAGATGACCGATACGTTCGCTGGGGAATATGAAATTCAGCTCCCTGGGCTAGCGGATCCAAATCATCCGCTAAACGGCGGCTGGCAGGTGCTGAAGGCAATCACTGAGAAACCTTTCCAGGTTCACCTTGACCGTGATGGTGGCTTCATGGCGCTGGACGGTTATGCTCCTGAGACAGAGAACTCTGATAGCCTCAACCTGCTGGCGCCCGGCAGGCTTGCCATGATGCTGTGTCTGATGTTGCCGCCTCATCAACCGGAGTCCGTCAATGCCGGGTCCCGGTGGGGCGGAGAATGCGACGGACAGCCAATATCCTTTGAAATCACCCATGTCAGTGGCAACAGTGCCATTTACGCCAGTGCATTGAACTATCAGCGAGACGGCATGCTTTACACAAGTGAAGTCCGAGGGAGTATGCAAGACATGCTGACTAGCGGCGAGATCCACCTAGGTCAATCCCACCGCAAGGAACGGGACGTTTCAGGCGTCGGCAATGTAGTAACAACGAGTACCATAGACATTTCAGCACAGGTAGAACAACGGACGCCCTGACATTGTAGTGGTCAACTGATACCGCGAAGGATGTTGCAGGGCTGCACAAATCGGTTAGCCAAGGCACACCAGACCGCGCCAATCAATGCAATGGGGTCAGTTCACACTGACCCCATTGATCTTTGACTTTAAATTCGCCAGCAGAGCGCCGCGCAAACAGCTGAACGAACTGACAAGTCTGGCCTTCGGGATCAACGGGGTCAGAGCAGTTGATTTCAAGAGGATTCTCCGCCCAACACTGACAACGTGACCAGGTTGGACACTTTCTATCATGGCTAGACCGCTTGGATTCCCGCTTTCGCGGGAATGACGGGTGTGGGGCGGGAATGACGGGTGTGGGGCGGGAATGACGGAGGTGGGGCAGGAACGGCGCGGGTGGGGTGAGAACCACGGGGGTGGTGTGTCGTTCTCGGCAGTGTCATTTACGGTAGAAACAAAGCGGCAACTGAGGAAATGTGGCGAAAGCAACCAACTCACCACCCAACACGGAACCAAATCCCCAAACCCACGCTCGTACAAATCAACAATGTGACACCAACGTCACGAGACCTTAATCAATCCGCCTTGATACAAGCGCATCATTCGCTGCTCAAGGCGACGCTGCGTGTTGCAGCGAGCCTTTAGCGATCAGGAAGAGTCAGATGAACGCGCTACTCAATTTCGCCACAATTCCCGTATTACCAGCCTATAACGATCTGCAGCAGTCGGTCATTGACCAGGCGCGCAGTTGGATTCTGGCGGACAGTCTGGTGCTGGATTGCGAGACCTGCGGCCTGGGCGAGGCGGCAGAAATTATCGAGATATCGATCATGACCATGGGCGGCGTCATGCTGTTCAGCTCGCTGATCAAGCCGACCCTTCCCATCCCTGAAGAAACCACTGCCTTACATGGCATCACGGACGACATGGTCGCAAACGCGCCAACCTGGCCGGAGGTACATGACCAAGTGTGGGCGCTGCTCACAGGCAAGCGTGTACTGGCCTACAGCGCAGCTTTCGACTTCGGGCGGATCGACGTGATGGCGCGTCTCTATGGTCTGGATTCCCCGGCGGTCAGCTCTCGTACTGCGGGCCGGATAGCCCTGTCGGACGGCATCACATGGGAGTGCGTTATGCAGGCTTATGCGCAGCTTTGGCAGGAGCCCACCACAAGCCCCCAGAGTGCTGATGGCTGGCGGTGGAAAGCGCTCACAGAGGCCTGCCGAGCGCAGGGTATCCCGGTGGGCCGTGCTCACCGTGCACAGGATGATTGCCTGATGACGCAGGCACTGGTCAATGCGATGGGTGGGGAGCCAGCCGTACGGTTAACGGCTTTCTGATCAAGCATCAGCCAAATACAGACCATTTAAGCCGTCACACAGACTTAACCCGCCCGTCACCCCAGCGTCATCCACGCCTGTCGGAATCTAGCTATTACCCGGCAGGAGTAGAGCGATGCGGATTACAGTGATCGGTTGTGGTTATGTGGGGCTGGTAACGGCTGCGTGCTTTGCCGAAATGGGCAATCACGTCACTTGTGTCGACAAGAGCATTCAGCGCATAGATGCCTTGAGCAAGGGCATCTGCCCACTCTACGAACCGGGAATGGACGCTATGCTCGCGAGCAACATCCGTGGGCGGCGGCTGGCCTTTACCACGCAGTTGCGTGAAGCACTCCAGGGTGTCGAGATCGTATTTATCGCGGTAGGTACGCCCTGCTCCGACGATGGCTCCGCTGACGTCTCGCAGGTGCTTGGCGTTGCCGCGGAGCTGGGGCAGCTATTGAACAGTCCGGCGGTGGTGGTTTGCAAGTCTACCTCCCCAGTAGGCACGGCCTGCCGAGTTGAAGCGATACTGGATCAACAGTGCCAGCGCCGACAGGTGAGCTGGCGACCCGTGGTGATCAGCAATCCGGAATTTCTCAAGGAAGGCGCAGCCATAAGCGATTTCATGCGCCCGGACCGCATCATCATCGGCTCAGACAGCGACCAGGCCAATGCTCTGATGCGCGAGCTTTACGCCCCCTTCATACGCAACCATGAACGCATTCTGTTTATGGGTCGCCGGGATGCCGAGCTGAGCAAATACGCAGCCAACGCCTTCCTTGCCTCGCGGATATCATTCATGAATGAACTGGCCGGGCTGAGCAGCCAACTGGGCGTGGATATCGAACAGGTCCGCAGAGGCATTGGCTCTGATAGCCGCATTGGTCATCATTTCATCTATGCTGGGTGCGGTTATGGTGGCTCCTGCTTCCCGAAGGACATCAAAGCGCTTATACACATGGGCAAGCAGCACGGCGAAACACTGGCAATGCTCAGCGCGGTCGAAGCGCGCAATGATCAGCAAAAACACTGGCTACTAAGCCAGCTCACCGAGCGACTGGGTTCCAGATTACAAGGCAAGATCATTGCGCTCTGGGGCCTGGCGTTCAAGCCCGGGACGGACGATATCCGCGACGCGCCCAGCTTGGTGTTGATCGATGGCTTATTGAACGCTGGTGCGACCATACAGGCTTTTGATCCCGTCGCCATGAGCAAGATAGCTGAGCATTACCCGGCCCAGATCGCCCAGAAACAGCTTTTATTGATGAATGAACCCTACCTCGCCCTGCGAGATGCAGACGCACTGGTGCTGGTCACCGAATGGAAGCAATTTCGCCAGCCGGACTTCAGCAGCATGAAAAAGCAGATGCACCGGCCGCTGATCATCGACGGCCGCAATCAATACGACCCCAGTCAAGTCAGGGCACATGGTTTTGAATACGCAGGTGTGGGCAGGCCAGAGGGCGAGACAATGCAGTTGCCCGAATTGAGGCAGGTCGTATAGATCCTGCGCCATTCCGCTCCCCCGGACAATTCCGTCATCCTCGCGAACGCGGGGATCGATTGTCGTGGTTAAAGGGTTTTTGTGCATTCTCTGGGCGAGAGCCAAAGTCAAAATGGATCCCCGCTTTCGCGAGGATGACGTGAAAGGGATGCGCCGCCACGGTGTTTTTGCGCGGGAGAATGGCAGCAGCGGATTCCCGCACACCGTCTGAAGTTTGTTAAGGTCGGGGTAAGCTCACCGATCAGGAGGCAGACGATGAAGCACGATCCGCATTCCGAGCGAGGCACTCTCAACATTCCAGAAAGCATCCCCAACACCATGGCGGCGATGCTGCTCACCGGCCACGGTGGCGCAGACAAGCTGGTCTATCAGCAGGACGTGCCTACTCCACAACCCGCCAGCGGCCAGGTGTTGATAAGAATCTCCGCAACAGCCAAGAACAACACCGACCGCAAAGCCCGCGAAGGCCTTTACCCCACCAAAGATAAGACCGAAACCACCTCATTCCAGATGGGCGGCGCCCCTACCCTAATCTTTCCGCGCATCCAGGGCGCTGACGTGGCCGGACGGGTTGTTGGTGTTGGCTCAGGTGTGGACAGCTCACGCATCGGCGAGCGAGGGCTGCTGGATTTCAATCTGTATGCCGATGGGCGCCGGGACATCAATCTGACCCCTGATTATTACGGCCATGGCGCTGACGGTGGCTATGCCGAGTATATCGCCGTGCCGGCCGACCAGTTTCACGCCATTGAGAATCCCGAATTGAGTGACGCCGAGGTGGCGTCGATGGGCATGTGCTCCTATCAGACGGCGCTGCACATGCTCACATCAGCGCATATCCAAGCCGGTGAGCGCGTGCTGGTGACCGGCGCCAGCGGCGGCGTAGGCACTGCACTCATTCAGCTGTGCCGGACTATCGGTGCCATACCCTACGCGCTCAGCCAGCGGGATAAGGCCGATGCATTGATCAAGCTCGGGGCGGAAGCGGTGCTGGATCGCAATGACATGCAGGATTTCACCGACAAGATTCGCGCACTCACCGATGGAAAGCCCATCGACGCAGTCATGGACCTGGTGGGTGGAGAGATGACCGACCTGTTTATCGACAGCATGATCTTCGACATGAACAGCCGCGCCAGCTACCCGCGCCTGAGTATCGCCGGCGCCAGCGGCGGCAATGTCAGCGAGATCATGTGGACGCGGATCTACCTCTATCAGGTGCAAATATTTGGTGTTTCCCACGGTACCCGTGAAGAGGCCGAGCAGTTGATTGCCTGGATCCGCAGCGGTGAGCTCAAACCGGTATTGCATGCAGCTTTCAAGCTGTCCGACCTGCACCGCGCCGAGGACTATTTCGTCAACCGCGGCAGCCATTACCTGGGCAAGATCGTAATCGTGCCAGACGCCCAATGGCCAGAGCACGGCGCGCCCTTCGCGCTAACGGAGCAAGCATGAAAAACGAGCTGAGCTTTCAGTTGATCGATACCCACGCCGGTGGCGACGTCAGCCGCATCGTGATTGGCGGTATCAATCCGCTGCCCGGCGCTAGCGTGCGCAAGCAGATGCACTATCTGCGGGACGACGCCGATGGCCTGCGCAAACTGTTGCTCAACGAGCCTTACGGTATACCTGAAATGTCCGTCGACCTGATCGTGCCAGCCTCCATGCCGGAGGCGGAGGTCGGCTATATCATCATGGAGGTCATGGGCTACCCGATCTATTCCGGCTCCAACACCATCTGCACCGCCACCGCCGTACTTGAAGCCGGGCTGGTGGCCAAACAGGAAGGCACACAGCGCTTTGCGCTGGAGTCGCCCGCCGGGCTGGTGCAGATAGAAGCGCTGGTGCGCGACGGGGTGGTGGAGTCCATCACCTGCGAAGGCCTGCCCAGTTACATTCACACGCACAAGGCCAGCATCAACGTACCCGGGATCGGCCCTGTCAATTACAGCGTCGCCTACAGCGGTGGTTTCTATGCCCTGGTGGACGCGGCGGAGCTCGGCTTTTCCCTGACCCGTGAGGAAGAGCGTGCCCTGAACGACTGCGCCTTCGCCATTGTCGAGGCCCTGCAGGCCGAGCGGGGGTTTTCCCATCACACACTGGGCGATGTTGGCCCGTTACCCTTCCTGCATTTCATGGGCCCGGTGGACCAGATAGCCGAGAACTTCTACCGTTCCCGCTCCACCACCTACGTGCATCCCGGCGTCATCTGCCGTAGCCCCACCGGTACCGGTACGTCTGCACGTTTGGCGTTGATGCACCATGAAGGACGCATCCGCATCGGCGACAAACTGGAAACCGTGTCACTACGTGATACCGGATTTATTGGAGAGTGCACAGGTACACATGCATCCGGCACACATCAGATGGTTGAGAACAGCATTACCGGGCGAGGTTACGTCTTGGCGCGCTCCCAGATCGTGCTCAACTGCGATGATCCGATGGTTGAATGTGGCGGGCTAAGGCATATTCTGACCGCAGGGTAACCCCGCCCCTCCACTACCCGTCATCCTCGCGAACGCTGGGATCCGTTTTGATGTGTGCGGGGCGATGATGCAGTGTAAACCCCGAAAGTCAAAATGGATTCCCGCATTCGCGGGAATGACAAGAGCGGGAATGATGAAGCGGGGTGCCAGGCATGACGGTCCTGGGTAGAACGGACACCACGGGAGAAATCCAGTTGACTGCTTTACGCAACCATACGCTCGCATTCTTCCGCACAAGCTAGGCACGCGTTTGCGCATTCCTGGCAATGGTCTGCCTCATGTTTCTTGCATTCTTCTGCGCACGCGCGGCAGGCCTTCGCGCATAGGCTGCAAAAAGATTTGGCAAACTCGCTCTCGCGGGCCATCAGAGCAGCAGCCAGGCGGCACATATCTGCGCAATCAATGTCGGTCTGAATACAGCGCGCCATCATCTTCACGTCATCCTCGGCCAGGCATGATGCCGCGCAAGTATCACAGGCAACAGCGCATTTCAGGCAAGCCTGAATGCAGGCGTCATAGATTGAATCAGTCATGAATGTTCTCCTTTTACAGTAGAGGTACATTCTTGCGACTGAGGTGATGGCAATGGGTTCAAGGTTTTCTGCGTCAATATTGGCTGCCGCCAGCAAACACCTCAATGCCCACCTCCGACCCGTCAACCTAGCGAACGTGGGGATTCATTTTGGTTTAGCGCAGATCAGCGCCGGGCAAATCAAACGTCAGAATGGATTCCCGCCTGCGCGGGAATGACGGAGTGGGGACGGGAATGACGGGGGTGGCGCGGGAATGACTCTCCGCCCGTCATCCTCGCGAACGCGGGGATCCATTGTCGTGGTTGAAAGTGGGTTTGTGCATCCTGTGCGGGCGAGAACCAAAGTTGTTGAGCCGGTCTCCCCGTCATTCCCGCGCAGGCGGGAATACATTCTGACTTTCAAGGTGTATCACTGGCCAGAGTACCCCATCACCGATTGCACCAAACGCGCCAATAACGCCTAATACACAGCTCAAGGAATACGGGCATACCCATGAGCAAAAGTAACAATCACCGCATCCAGGCAGCGCAGGCGATATTTGCCATCGACAGTTTCTGGGCCGAAACCTTTGCCGACACCAGCCTCAGCGATCTGAACTACTGCGACCTGTTTACGCAAATGTGGCTGACCCGCAAAGAGCCAGCCAAACCAAAGACCGATCTGTACGACCTGATGCCCAACATCAGCCGACGCACAGCGGTGAAGTACGTGCAGAACGCCATCGACCGAGGCATGCTGGCAGAACACGAGTGCCCAACCGACAAGCGCATCCGCCTGGTCACCCTCACCGCACCTGCACTGGAAAAGGTCGAGCGGTTCCTCGATCATGCCTGCGCCAGCTTCAGAAAAGTCGGCAAATAACAGGCATAAAAAAACCCGGAGCAAGTCCGGGTTCATTCACATCCTGAAAACTAGTCTGCCAATAGCACGTTTTGTTCGTAGATCAGATCCACAATACCGTTGCTCGGCTGGTACCCCTGCACCACTTGCAGCAGCGTCAAGCGTACCTGCTCATAATCATCATCGCGCACTGCTTGGCGCAGCTTATCCAGGATCGGATGCAGTTCCGCCCAAGGAATGAAGACCTCGTTTGCACGGTGAATTTTCTCATGGGTGGTACTCTCCGGGTTGTCGCCGATCAACAGCTCTTCGTAGAGCTTCTCACCCGGGCGCAAACCGCTGAACGTGATACCAATATCCCCGTTGATGTTCATCTCGTCACGAACGGTCAAGCCCGACAGCTGAATCATCTTGCGCGCCAGGTTGACGATAGTGACCGGCTCGCCCATATCCAGCACAAACACATCACCGCCCTTGCCCATGGAGCCCGCCTGGATCACCAGTTGCGCCGCCTCGGGGATGGTCATGAAGTAACGGGTAATATCCGGGTGTGTGACCGTAATCGGCCCGCCGCGGCGAATCTGTTCGCGGAACAAGGGTATGACCGAGCCCGATGAACCCAGCACATTGCCGAACCGCACCATGGTAAAGCGCGTGCGGTTAACCTGGTTGACGCGAGGCTCTTCACCCCACAAGTGAGGCGCCTGCTCATTACTCAGGGCCTGCAATACCAATTCGGCCGTGCGTTTGGTTGAACCCATCACGTTGGTAGGGCGCACTGCCTTGTCTGTCGAGATAAGTACAAAATTGTCGACCTGGCATTTGATCGCCGCCTGCGCGGTATTCAACGTACCGAAAACATTGTTCATGATGCCTTCAGCCACATTGTGCTCAACCATAGGCACATGCTTGTAAGCGGCGGCGTGATAAATCGTATTGATTTTCCAGGCGTTGATTACATCCTGCAGGCGCCGGTAATTGCGGATAGAGCCCAGAATGGGGATGAGCACAGTCTTGTTAACCTGCCTACGCAGGTAAGCCGTCAGCTCGGAATGAATTTGATATAGCGCGAACTCGCTGTGCTCGAACAGCACCAGGGTCTTGGGCTCTGACTGCACAATCTGGCGGCAGAGCTCACTGCCAATCGAGCCACCCGCGCCTGTCACCATCACCGCCTGGCCCTTGATGCAGCGCTCGAACAGTGACTGATCCGGTGGTACTGCATCACGGCCCAGCAAATCCGCAATATCGACTTCCTGCAGGTCATCGACCTTCACCTTGCCGCTGGCAAGATCCATCAAACCGGGAATCGTACGCACGTGTAAAGAGTAGCTTTGTAAGGAGCGAAGTACTTCCTGACGTCGTGCCCGCGTCGCGGAGGGAATAGCCATAAATAGCTCCTTCACCCCGGTCTTACTCATCATCAACCCTACATGATCCGGCGCGTAAACCGGCAAACCCGCAATAGTGCGGCCGATCACACTCTCATCATCATCAACAAAAGCGACCGGGCGGTACAACTGGCCAACGCGCAGCGATGCTAGCAACTGGTTGCCCGCCGCCCCTGCCCCATAAATGGCCACCGGCTTGCCACCGGGGAGCTCCTCTTTTTGGGACTTAGCTCCGCTACCGGCAAACCAATCCCCGGCAAAATACTGACGAGCCAGTAATCGCAAGCCGCCCACCAACATCAAACACAGGCTCCAATGAGAAAAGAACACAGATCGAGGATATAGAATGTCAAAACCCGAGTCGCGGACCGCCATCAGCACCAGCATAAAGGCCAGAAAGCCCAGCGTGACCGCCTTGAAAATCACCAGCAGCGCATCATTGCCAAAATGCCGCATCACGGCTCGGTACATGCCCAAGCGCACATAGATAGGAATAGCGACCGCAGGCGCAATAACGAACAGCCACACCTGATTACCTTCCGGCAATACCCAGCCTGACTGCCCCAGCCGTAAGAACAGCGCCAACCACATGGCAACAGACAGCAGCACAAAATCCGCCGCAATTTGAATAAACCGTTTGCGGCGATAACTCAAATTGATTAATCGGTCCTTGAACACATCTCGCTCCTACCTCAAATTCAGAATTTCACTATAGCCAGGTTTTCAATAATATGTCCCGCAGTCGCCTTGATCAGTACCCATCCGGGTTCTCTGACTGCCAACGCCAGGCATCCGCACACATGGCTTGGACGCCCAGCTCAGCGTGCCAGTTCAATTCATTGGCCGCCAACTGCGGATCAGCGTAACAACTGGCCACATCCCCCGGCCGGCGATCGGCAAGTTGGTATGGCAGTGATTTCCCACAGGCCTGCTCAAAGGCCTTCAGCATATCCAGTACCGAATAGCCCTGGCCTGTACCCAGATTGAATGCCTTGATACCTCGCTGGTGCTCGAGCCACAACAGCGCCTGTACATGCCCCGCTGCCAGATCCATCACATGGATGTAATCGCGAACCCCAGTGCCATCGCGCGTAGGGTAATCGCCGCCAAACACCGTCAGGTGCTCGCGCCGCCCCACTGCCACCTGGGCAATATAGGGCATGAGGTTGTTGGGGATACCAGCAGGATCTTCGCCAATCTGCCCGCTGGGATGGGCGCCCACCGGGTTGAAATAACGCAAAAGGGCGATGTTCCACTCCGGGTCCGCACGGTGCAGGTCCGTCAGCAGCTCTTCAATCATCAGCTTGGACCGGCCGTAAGGGTTGGTCGCGCTGGTAGGGAAGTCTTCGCGGATTGGCAGGCTGGCGGGGTCACCGTAGACGGTGGCAGAGGAGCTGAAAACCAGGTTCTTTACCCCCGCACGCTGCATGGCGTCACACAGCACCACGGTGCCGCTGACATTATTGTAGTAGTAACGCAGCGGCTGCTGCACCGATTCACCAACGGACTTCAACCCGGCGAAATGGATAACCACATCGATGGCATGCTCGGCGAAGATAGAGTCCAACAGGGCCGCGTCATTGATGTCCCCTTCGATATAGGGCACAGGGCAGCCAGTGATATATTCAGCCCGCTTGAGCGACTCTGAAGAGCTATTGCTGAAGTTATCCAGCACCAGCACTTCAAAACCGGCTTCGACGAGTTTAATACAGGTATGGGTACCAATAAATCCGGCACCGCCGGTGACCAGGATGGTCTTGCTCATAAAGTGCTGATCTCCGCTGAATTCTATGGCGATTTTACCATCAACCCGCTCTAGGGTTAGGGATACAATTACCCAAAAAATGGATCCCCGCGTTCGCGAGGATGACGAACAGAGGAGTGCTATTCCCGCCTACACGCTGTCATCCCCGCCCCACTCCGTCACTCCCGCCCCCATACTGTCATTCCCGCGCAGGCGGGAATCCAGGCGGTCTTTCAGCGAGCACCATTGCCCACAGTCAACTCGACCCTCACAACCCACCAATCACCTCAACAAGCCGCGCCGTCTCCCGTTCCATCAACACCTGATCACCACGGCTCTCCACATTCAAACGGATGACCGGCTCGGTGTTCGAGGCGCGCAAGTTAAAGCGCCAATCGGCAAAGCAGATGCTCACGCCATCGGTATGATCCAAATCCAGCGCATCCGGCGCGTACTTAGCCTCAATCGCCTTCAACACCGCCGGCGCGTCAGAAACGGTCAGATTGATCTCGCCCGACGATGGAAAGGCAGCAATCCGCTCATCCACCAGCTCAGACATCGGCTTGCCCTTCACGCAAAGCAGCTCAGCCACCAGCAACCAGGGAATCATCCCGCTGTCGCAATACGCAAAATCACGGAAATAATGGTGCGCGCTCATCTCGCCGCCATACACCGCATCCTCATCACGCATACGCTCTTTGATAAACGCATGCCCGGCCTTGGTTTGCACCGCCACACCGCCGCCAGCCTCCACCTGCTCCAATGTATTCCATACCAACCGCGGATCGTGAATGATCTTGGCGCCGACCTCCTTCTGCAGGAAGGCCTCAGCCAGCAGCCCAACAATATAATAACCTTCGATAAAGCGGCCCTGCTCATCAAACAGGAAGCAGCGGTCAAAATCGCCATCCCAGGCGATACCCATGTCAGCCCCATGCTCCAGCACCGCATCCCGGGTCAGGCCACGGTTCTCAGTGAGGATCGGATTGGGAATGCCATTCGGAAAACTGCCATCAGGTTCATGACAGATCTTAATTAACTCAACGGGGATCGCCAGCCGCTTGAATGCCGCTTCAAGCGCGTCAATCGCCGGGCCAGCAGCGCCGTTGCCAGCATTCACCAGCAACTTCAGCGGGGTAAAATTGGCCGGCTCGATATAGCTCAGCAGGTGCTGAATGTACGCCTCGCGGGTGTCCACCAGCTCGTAATTGCCACGCTGGCCATCCGGCACGCTTGGATCACGCCCGTCCACCAGCTCATACACATTCGCCTCGGCAATCTCGCGAATCTGCACCAGACCGGTATCGGCAGAAATCGGCCGGGAGCCTTCACGGACCAGTTTCAACCCGTTGTAGTCGATCGGATTGTGCGAAGCCGTCACCTCAATGCCGCCTTCCACACCCAGGTGGAAGGTCGCGAAGTACACCTCTTCAGTGCCCGCCAACCCCAGGTCCAGCACGTTCACGCCCTCGTCTCGCAAGCCGTTGGCCAAAGCCGCCTTGAGCGCCTCGGAGGTGTCGCGCACATCGCCACCCAGTACGATGCGATCAGGCTTCAGCCACTGGGCAAAGGCCCGGGCGATGCGGTAGGCAATGTCTTCGTTAAGCTGCGTACCAAGCTGGCCACGGATGTCATACGCTTTGAAACAGGTGATCTCAGACATGCTGATCCTTAGATTGAGAGAGGTATTGCACTAATGATACAGACCCCGAAAGTCAAAATGGATTCCCGCGTTCGCGGGAATGACGATGAGGGGGCGGGGGGGGAATGACAAAAAGGGGCGGCGCGAGAGTGGCGGAGAAACGGCAACCCCTAAGCCCCGTCATCCTCGCGAACGGGGGGATCCATTGTGCTTTTATAAAAGCGAGTCTGTGCACTATGTTCAAGGCAGCCGCGCACCGCAGGAGCTCCCCCACCCCCGTCATCCCCGCGAAGGCGGGGATCCAAGCGGTGTTTTGGGTGGAGCAGGAAGTTGTGCATACCACCAGGCCGAATGGATTCCCGCCTACGCGGGAATGACGAGGTGGAGGCGCGGGAATGACGCCACCCCGTCATCCTCGCGAACGCGGGGATCCATTGTGCTTTTATAAGAGCGAGTCTGTGCACTATGTTCAAGGCAGCCGCGCACCGCAGGAGTTCCCCCACCCCGTCATCCTCGCGAACGCGGGGATCCATTGTGCTTTTATAAAAGCGAGTCTGTGCATTATGCCCAAGGCGGCAGCGCCCCGAGGGCACCCACCTACCCCATCAAACCCGCAAAATCCGCCGCAACAACCCTGCCGTGGACGTATCCGTGTTCTCCAGGTCGGCCCCTTCGCCACGGATCTGATCCAGCGTATCCACCGCAATCTTCTTGCCCATCTCCACTCCCCACTGATCGAAGGGATTGATGTCCCAGATCACCGATTGCACAAACACCTTGTGCTCATACAGTGCGATCAGCGCACCCAAGCTGTAAGGCGTCAGTTCATCCAAAAGCAACGTAGAGCTGGGCTGATTGCCGCGGTAGCGCTTATTCCGTGGCAGCGAGGCCGCGCCTTCCACAGCCGCATCACCCAGCGCCAGCAAGCGTGACTGCGCCAGGCAGTTAGCCAGGGCCAACTCGTGCTGTGCTACCAGCTCAGGCGCCGCTTCAATATGCTGCGCTTCCAGATAACGCCGCGCTGGCACAATAAAATCGCAGGTCACCGCTTCCGTGCCCTGGTGCAGCAACTGGTAAAAAGCGTGCTGTGCATTCGGCCCCACGTTGCCCCATACAATGGGGCACGTCGCATAATCCACCGGCTCACCCGAGCGGTTTACGCTCTTGCCGTTGGATTCCATTTCCAGCTGTTCAAAATAATTCGGCAGTTCTTTCAAGCGACCATCGTAGGGCAGGATCGCATGGGCATTGATGTTCAGAATATTGGTATTCCAGATACCGATCATACCGAGCAATACCGGCAAATTCTGCTCCCAAGGCGCCTTACGGAAGTGCTCATCCATATCATGCGCACCGCGCAGCAACTCCCGAAAGCCATGCATGCCGATGGTCAGGGCCACGGGCAAACCAATCGCCGACCACAATGAATAGCGGCCGCCTACCCAATCCCAGAGCCGCATCTGGTTGTATTCGGGGATACCCCACTCGGTCATCTTCGCCGCAGCAGAAGACACGCCCAGAAAGTGACAATTCAACAAGCCCGTGCGGTCACCCAGTTCTCGCTCAAGCCAATGCCGCGCCGTCGCCGCATTAGTCAGCGTATCAATAGTGGAAAAGGATTTGGACGAAATGATAAAAAGGGTGGAGTGTGGGCTCAAACCGCCGAGCAGTTGGGATAATTGGCTGCCATCCATGGTCGAGGCAAAGTGCACATTCAGCTCTGACGCGCCAGGCAGCCGCGAATCGGTCAACGCCTGCGTCACCATCAGCGGGCCAAGGTCAGATCCGCCCACGCCAATATTCACCACATCGGTAATCACTTCCCCGGTAGCACCACGCCATTGCCCGGCACGAATCTGCGTGACTATCTTCTCCATACGCTGCAGTTGAGCATGAACCTGGCCAGTAATGTCCTTGCCGTCTACCTCGCAAATTCGCTCTGCGGGTAAGCGCAGTGCCCAGTGCATGGCCGCTCGATCTTCGCTGGTATTGATCTTTTCCCCAGCAAAGAGAGCATCCATCCACGCCGTCAGATCCTGCTCGCGCGCCAGCGCGAGCAGGTGAGTGAGGGTTGGCTCTTCAATACACTGTTTGGAAAAATCAAAAAGAATCGGGCCAAACTGCCGGTGCAGTCGCTCGAACCGCTGTGCATCGCTGGCGAACATATCCGAGAGATGCTTGCCGCGCATACTCTCGCCGTGGGCAAGCAATGCTTGCCAGGCTTCACTGTTTTGCTTGGATGTCTGCATCACTCAGCGCCGCCCTATGCCAAAGTAGTCAAAACCATTCTGCTTGATAAACTCGGGGTCCCACACATTTCGCCCGTCAAGCAATAGCGGATATGCCATGCTCATCTTCAGGCGCAGCAAATCAGGGCTCCAGTAAGCCTTCCATTCAGTGACCAGCATCAGCGCATCAGCGCCCTCCGCCGCCTCGTAAGGGTCCGTATGCAGCACCAGGTCCTCACGCTCACCTGCCCAGTCAGCCAGCGCGCGCAGCGCCCGCGGATCGTGCACATGCACTTCCACGCCCTGCGCCCACAGCGCTTCAATCAATTTCAATGCGGGGGAGTTATCGATACGGGACGATTCAGGCTTGAAGGCCACGCCCCAAAGAGCCACCTTGCGCCCACGCAGTTCAGTGCCGTAATGGCGCCACAGCTTGCGGAACAGCACCTCTTTCTGGCGCTCGTTGATACGCAATACTTCATCCAGCAACTGCGCCTGCATGCCGCTGCCCTGCAGGGTAGACGCCAGGCTCATCACATCACGGGAAAAGCTCAGCCCGCCAAAACCGCAACCCGGGTACAGGTAGGATTCACCTATGCGCTTGTCCGCACCCATGCCCTGCCGAATGCGCTCAATATCCACGTCCAGGCTGTCTGCCAGATTCGCCATATCATTCATATAGCTCAGGCGGGTAGCCAACATCCCGGTAATCGCCAGCTTGGTGAATTCCGCTTCACGGGGTCGCATCACCATCACCGCATCACGGCGCCGGTTGAACGGCCGCAGCAGCTCAAGAACGAGTTTCTGTGCCCAGGTCTGATCCGCGCCCAACAACCAGCTGTCGGCACGCATAAAGCCTGCTAACGCATTGCCCTCTGTCAGCAAATCCGGCAGGCTTACCACAGTACTGCTGGACTCACCCTGCGCTTCTGCCTCTTCCAGTACCTTCTGCAAACTCTCGCTGGTGCCCACCGGAAAAGTCGACTGATTGACCACCAACCAAGCCTGCGCTCGGTTTATCGGCAAGGCACGCAAAATGTCCTGGGCCTGCAAAAAGGCATCCGGGCTCAATGCCAACCAGATCACCCGGCTCTGCTGTTCAGGTGGCGTGTCCATATCCGCCAGCACCAGCCTACCGGCCTGGCTTTGTTCGGCCATCAGATCAGCCAGCCCAGGTTCACGGTAGGGGTACTCGCCCTTAGCCAATTGGCGAGCCACAGGCCCGTCTGGAATGTGCAAAAAAACCTGATTACCCGACGACGCCATGGCCGCCGCACTGACCAGTGCACAAAGCGTATCGCCGTATACATCCATGTGCATCTAAAAGCTCCTCAGCGCTGATAGCGCGCCAGCATGGCTTGAAAATCGTTGCCCAGTACAGGGTGCGCCAACCCGTAAGCCAGGGTGGCTTCCAAGTAACCCAGTTTACTGCCGCAGTCATAAGACCGGCCGCGAATGTGATACGCCTCAACGCCTGTCTGCTGCATGAGAGCAGCAATAGCATCAGTCAGCTGTATCTCACCGCCCGCACCAGGTTGCGTCTTGGCTAATAATTCAAAAATACTCGCCGGCAAAACATAGCGGCCAACGATAGCCAGGTTAGAGGGGGCTTCGGCTCGCGCAGGCTTTTCCACTACCTGGCTCATCAACGCATGCTTGCCCTGATGCAGATCCGCCCCGTTCAGATCAACCACGCCATACTGGCTGACTCGCTCGTAGGGCACCGGCTCAACCATGATCTGCGCATGTTCGCCTTCAGCAAAACGCTCAGTCATCTGGCGCAGATCCACCACAGAGCCGGATTGCTCCACCAGTACATCCGGCAACATCACCGCAAAGGGCGCATCACCCACAATCGGGCGCGCACAATACACTGCATGCCCCAAACCGAGCGCTTTGCCCTGGCGCACTGCCGTGACCTTCAGGCCTGGCGGCGCGGTATCGCGCAGAATTTCCAACAACTCTTTTTTGCCGCGGCGTTCCAGCTCGGCTTCCAGCTCATAGTTCACATCAAAGTGATCTTCAATAGCCTTCTTGCTCGAGTGGGTCACCAGCACAATCTCGTTGATGCCGGCCGCCATGGCCTCCTCCACCACGTACTGGATCACCGGCTTATCCACCACGGTGACCATTTCCTTGGGGATGGCTTTACTGGCGGGCAAAAAACGCGTGCCGAGACCGGCAACGGGTAATACGGCTTTGGTAACCTTCACAGTAACTCCTGATGTACAGTCGAACACAGCTTCGTGATTTAAGAGCGCAGAGTCGGGCTAGAGTTCAGGGAAGCGACTCTTCATTCGCCTTATCAGGCAAAATTCTGAGCGTGGGTAGTAACATAGGGCCGAACGGAAAGCGTGCAGTAATTTGCTGAATCATGTCTCGCATGGAACCAATGATCAGCGATGCACCATTGATGCGCACGAGCGACTCACGATCAGTAGTAGGGAAATTCGGGGAAATTTCAAACCAGGCGTAAGCCTCCATATCAATAGTATAGGGAGCCGGCTTACCTTTGCCCTCTTCGTTCAGAATCGCCAACCTGACAGTGATCATAAATTCAGTTGGCTGATCTGTTTCTTGATCGGCAACGCCGGAAGAAATATCCACCCTGATAGTCACATCTGTAAAATCAAATACGGGCGCCCAAATAGCCTCCGGCTGTTCAGGCAACTGGGCCGGCTCCACATGAATCCGGCTGAACACCAGATGCTTCAACTGTAACGGCGAGAGCTCCAAACTCATGAGCAGCTACCCACCAAAAGAGTCGAAGAGCTTTCATAATTGGGCTGCATTCTGCGCTCAACAGAAGCCGTGGTGTATTGCTGAGTGAAGTTTTTAGCTACAACCGGACGGACACGTCTCGATGCGGCCACCCAGCCACCATCGTAAACAAGTTTAAGCCTGGCAACTTCTTGCTCGTCCATCCTGGTCACAGCCAAACTCAGCCCCGCATACTCAGCCAGCCACGCAAAAGCCTGCGGCACAGACATAGCAACGCGCATTAACTTGTCCATCGGCTCCGATTGCGAGACGTCATCATTCTCATACTTACTAAAAGCAACCGGCCCACCACCAAAAACCTGAGCGGCTGCCGATTGGGACAACCCTAAACCTTTTCTCAGATCCCTCACCTGGCTACCCGTCAAAAGGCCATCCACCTGTTTATGGAAAGCTAAAACAGCACGCTTGTTGGCGCGCAAGTGATCTGAACAAGCCTGATCAACACCGCAACTATCGCACACAGCAAAAAGCACCGGTATCTGAGCCGATCGCCCTTTATATTCAAAGGTTTCTGCATCAGATTTTTGACTTAACCGCCCTTCACCACAAACCGGGCAATTAGCCAATTCATGATTTTTCATAACGCACCTATTAATAAGTGATTCATAAGTGACAGGAGACCAACAGCAACACCAAGCCAGTCCGACCTATGGCAAATTTGACGTAGTACTCCACACTCATATCCTTTCCCAACAAATCATTCCATTCAGCCGTTTCAAATGTGTATGCGTCACATGCTGCCCAGCAACCGCGTGCGCCAATCCCACACCACTCTGAGTTCCGATACCGGCCAGACCTCAGGGCGTTGCGCAAAAGTATCTTAAGGCTTTCATCATCCAGACCTAGATTTGCAACATCAGTCATTGCCTTGCGGGTTACCACCGAAACCTCATCAGCTACCAACAACGCCAATATGTCCTGTATCGGATAAATCGGACCACCCACGATCTGGTGTCGGCCGCCTGCCTCTGAATCCGGCGGCTCGCCAGTATACAGACTAAGGTTAGCCTGTATTACCATTATGGTAAGTTCCCTGTCATATCAGACTAGCCTTCCGTCGGAAAGTTCGTGTTCGCAAAAACGCCTTCACCAGGGGTCAAAGGTCACGATAAGCTCGGGACCTATGTGAGTCCACCGTCACTTGCACAAACCCCAACGCAATACCAACCGGTTCTCAAACCTGGCACCCCACCGTTGTCACCATAACCAAACCAACGGCATTCTAGGCATACACGTCGCAACCAAGGAACAGGTCATGACAAAAAGACGCCTTATTCTATGCCTGGATGGCACCTGGAACTCCAACGACAAGAGCGACAAGATCACCAACGTGGTCAAGCTCCTGCGCTCCATCCCCGGTGTGGCGGCAGATGGTACCAGCCAGATTCTCTACTATGGGCGCGGCGTGGGTACCAGCAGGGGCGAAAAACTGGCCGGCGGCTTCAGCGGGTTTGGCCTGGACGAAAAGATCATCGACGCCTACCGCTTCCTTGGCAACAACTACCAGCCAGGTGACGAAATCTATCTGTTTGGCTTTTCCCGCGGCGCCTATACCGCCCGCAGCCTGGCTGGGCTGATTCAACTCGCGGGGATATTGCATTCCACCTGCCTTGGCCAACAACTCGACGCCATACTCAGCATCCGCCGCACCGAGCAAAGTGCAGAACAAAAGCAAACAGCCATCGCTAACATTCCCGGCATCGGCCGCTATGCCAACGTCAGCATAAAATGCATCGGCGTGTGGGATACCGTGGGCTCACTGGGCATACCGGGCGAGTGGGCCAGGCACAAGTCCTTCTCTTCCCGTTGGTATTTCCATGACGTACGCCTGGGGCCAAAGGTTGAGGTGGCCTTGCACGCGCTGGCCATTGATGAAAAACGCCCCGCCTTCCCGCCCACGCTATGGGAAAAACCCCTGAACCAACCCCTGCCGCCGGGGCAGATAGTCGAGCAGGTGTGGTTTGCCGGCGTGCATTCGAATATCGGCGGCTCCTATGCCGATAGCCGGCTGTCAGACATCACCCTGGACTGGATGGTCAAACGCCTGCGCGCGCATACTGATCTGGAAGTAACCGATGCAGCCCTGCAACCCGGCTGCGAAAAAATAGAAGACTGCATTCACGGCAAAGGCGTAGAAAGCCGAACCCTGCTTTACCGCGCCATGCTGAGTCACAGCTTACCTTACCTTCGCACACTGTGCGGCGTACTCACGCCCGCCTCCGGCAAGCTGGATGCGCTAATCCGCAACAGCCTCAAACCTACGCACAGCCGCCGCAATCTGCCTAATCAGGATGAACACGCAATCAATGAGCGCCTGCACATCTCGGCCCTGCAGCGTTGGCAACTGCAACAGGTGCAACATGACGCACCCCAGCATAAAGACATAACAGCCAAAGCTTATCGGCCAAAGAATCTGCAAGCGCTGATCAAACACGCCGCCGAGCAGTCAGCAGCAGAGTCCATAACCATCGTCGGCTGGGACGGGGAAAAGCTCGAGCCTGGGATCGTCGAGCACCTGCTCGATAAGCTAAACAAGCCTTAAACCGAATCAGGTGCAGTGCACAACGCTAGAATCAGCGAGCGGCTTCGCCCAACACCTCTGCGATTATCGCGCAGGTCTTATCAATCTCGGCCGTCGTCAGCGTGGGGTGCACCAGAAACATCAAACTGGTCTCACCCAGCTCCCGCGCCACCGGTAAACGCTCTGCCGGGCGCCAGCCGGTATTATCAAAGGCTTTTTCCAGATACACCTCGGAACAAGCCCCCTGAAAGCAGGGCACGCCACGGGCAACGATCTGCTCCACAATGCGATCACGGCTCCAGCCTGCAGCTAGCTGCTCAGGGCGCACCTGCACATAGCATTTGTAATGCGCATGGGTGCATTGATTGCGGCTGGCGCAATCAGCATTACAACTGCCGGCACACGCAAAGGCCGGTACCCGCACCACGGGCAAGTCCCGGCAAGTCTGCCAGATACGCTCGGCATTAGCCGTGCGAGCTGCCGTCCAATCCGCCATGCGTTTAAGCTGAATCCGGCCTATCACAGCCTGCAACTCCGTCATGCGCCAGTTGGTACCAAAACTGTCATGCAGCCAGCGAAAGCCCGGTGGATGCTCACGCTCGTAAATCGCTTCCCAGCTTTTACCGTGATCCTTGTAAGACCACATACGCGACCATAGCTCGGGGTCATTGGTGGTAACCATGCCACCCTCGCCGCCGGTAGTCATGATCTTGTCCTGGCAGAAGGACCAGGCACTGATATGGCCGATTGAGCCTACCGAGCGCCCTTTATAACGCGCACCATGCGCCTGAGCGCAATCTTCGATCACATAAACATTATGCTCAGCAGCCAAGGCCATGATCGGGTCCATATCGCAGGGCCAGCCGGCCAGATGCACACAGATAATCGCTTTGGTACGCTCAGTCAAAACCTTGCGCACGCTATCTGCGGTGATGTTCTGTGAATCAGCATCTACATCAGCAAAGATCGGCACCGCCCCTGCCGTCACGATGCTGGAAGCCGAAGCCAAAAAGGTGCGAGATGTCACAATCACCTCGTCACCCGGGCCCACGTCAAGCGCTTTCAGCGCCAGGTCCAGCGCCACGGTGCCGTTAGTAAGGGCAATGGCATAATCAGAGTCAGCCCACGCAGCAAATTCCTTTTCAAACTCACGGCCATGCTGGCCTGTCCAATAGTTGACCTTGTTTGAAAGTAACACTTCGCTAACGGCAGTTGCCTCATCCTGGGTAAAAGAAGGCCATGGGGCGAAAGGAGTGTTAAGCATGGAAAGAGCCTCTGAAGCTAGAAAAAACGGGCAAAGCCCGCTTGAGAGAAAAGTAAGTAAATTGATGCATCGCTAATCTACGGCTTGACTAACGGGCGCGCTGGATTACCAATGACAGTCACGCCAGGAGGGACATCTTTTGTAACTACGGCCCCCATTCCAACAACGGCTCCTTTGCCTATTACTAAAGGCTTTCCAGGAGTCCCCTGCTTGATAATTGCACCTGTACCGATGTAAGCATGGTCTCCGATATGGATATTCCCGTTACAACGGACACCAGGCGCGAAGGTAACATAATCGCCTATGACACAATCATGTGCCACATAACTATAGATATTGGCGTGGAACTGTCGGCCAATTCGTATGTTCGAGGTTAGCTGGGTAAAGTGACATAGGATAGCTCCCTCACCAATTTCAACAGCATCAAGTGTTACGACGTTATCTGCAATAACAGATAGAACACCGATTTCATCCGCCTCACATTTGGCCTCCAACTTTTGCCTCACAACACTACTCGCGATAGCCAACACAACAAATTTATTCTGGGCTTGGTTAGATAAGAACTCAGGATAGCTCAATACCGGGTAGCCATTTAGCATGTCCCCACCAGCGTTATCATCAACGAATACAAAACGCACATCAGGAAAGATTTTATAATATTCGGCTTTTACAAGAGGCATTACTTCACGACCAAAACCGCTCGCTCCGTATATCCCTATAAGTGTTTCAGTCATGTTTATCTCCAAAACCGTTGCCTTCAAAACGGCTCATAGTGGCCTCGCCATCGGCACTGATACCGTCCCGAACGACTACCTTTTTAATGGTAAGAAACAGGATTTTAATATCCAGCCACAGGCTACGGTTGTCTACATACCAGACGTCGAGGGCGAACTTTTCCTTCCAGCTGAGCGTATTACGCCCATTAATCTGAGCCCAACCGGTCACACCAGGCCTAACATCATGTCGGCGATACTGTTCTGCTGAATAAAGTGGTAAGTACTCCATCAACAGCGGCCGCGGGCCTACCAGACTCATATCGCCCTTGAGCACATTCCAAAGCTCCGGCAACTCATCCAGACTGGATGAGCGCAGGAACTGGCCAAAGGAAGTAAGGCGCTCCGCATCGGGCAACGGGTTACCCTGAGCATCAATCGCATCCTTCATGGTGCGAAATTTCACCATCTCAAAAGGCTTACCATCAATGCCAGGCCTGACCTGCCGAAACAGGACCGGCGAGCCCATCTTCCGGCTGATCTTCCAAGCCACGTAAAGTATTACAGGGGAAAGGACTATCAAACCCGAAGCTGACAAGATGACGTCAAAGGCACGCTTTATCATTTAATCCCCATTTCGCTAAGCATAAACGCGTTGACCTTATGCACATCGTACTTCTCGACGGCTATTTCTCTTGAACGCTTGCCCATCCGGACTGCCAGATCAGGGTCGAGAATAAAGCGCTCCATCGCCTCAACCAATGCGCTGACAGACTTCACAGGTACGAGAAAACCATTGTCGCCATCAACAACGGTCTCCCTGCAACCAGGCGCGTCTGTAGTAATGATGGGGCGCCCCATCGCCATAGCCTCCAGCACGGTGCGCGGCGTGCCTTCTCTATAAGACGGCAATACATAGACGCTGCACTTTTCTATAGCCGGGCGCACGTCTTCGAGCTTGCCTAGAAAGTCGATAACACCAGAGTTAACCCAGCTTTCGAGTTCCTCTTGATGAATCGCATCAGGGTTTTCATCTATCCATCCGACAAGCCGGAAAACGGCATGGGGGTGGCGTTGCTTGAGTTGAGAGGCTGCTTCTGCGTACTCCCTGATACCTTTATCACCCAGTAATCTCGCAATAAGCAAAAACTGGAGGGCAGTTGGTAAACCAGCCAATACAAACTGATCTACCGGTATGCCCGAACCGTTAACAACGCAAGACGGAACCGACTTCGGCAAAATAGCCAAAGAACGGAAAAGCAGTTCGTCATCCGGATTCTGGAAAAACACCTTGTGCGCGCCACTTAGCGCAGCGCCATACAATCTCTGCACCAACCAACGAACGTTACTGCGCCCTCCTTGTTCCTCACCCTGAAAGGCATAACCCAGGCCGGTGATAAGCGCAAAGCGATGCGCTACCCCGGCAAGCCTGCCTGCCATCAAGCCATAGACAACGGGTTTGATAGTATAAGCCAGCATCCATGTTGGCTTGATTTTTCGGATTAAGGCATACATGCCTAAGGCGGCCTTGATGTCAGCGAGAGGGTTCATCCCCGTCCGAGAAAGCTTAATCTCATGGGGGGTAGCCCCCCTGGCCGTCAACTGTCTTGCAGTCGGGTGGCCGAGGGCTAAAGAAGGTGCCGCAACATGTACAGCGAAACCTTTTGCCACCAAAGCGTCTATCAAAGCGCCTCGAAATGTAATGAGGGAATCTGGGTAGCTGGCAATGATTAAAATCGAATTCATGGTTTAACCGGAGGCTGAATGATCTGGTTAAAATCCGAACCAACAGGCACATCATTAGATTTTTTCTTTCCAATAACAGAGATCAAAAGAAAGATCAGCATTGGTGCAAACATCCACTTTTGTCGAAGCGCAATGCCTAGGTTCGCAGTAACCATGGCCAAAATAACCCACGCTATAAGAACATAGGCCCACATAAAGACCCTATTTCCAGAGGTTCGCACCCGACTCTTAAACAAAGCCCAACCGCCAACCACGAACAAATATAGAAGAATGGCATTATCCAGCGCTGCAGCGAGCGAAAAAATCGAATTAACTTCCAAAAAAGTAGGGCGAAACATATAGGTAAATAGCTGCATCGGCAAGCTCATCGACGAAATATCGACCCCTGTCCCACCCTCCATATTATAAGTTTGGCGCTTGTCGATATATTCATTAAGCGCGCCCACACTTACGGTGTCACCGACTCCGGCATATTGGAGGGCGAAAGGCACCAATATCGATGCAACTCCTATAGCACATAATCCGTAAACCAATCTTTTGAGAACGGAAACGTTAGGATCAAAAAGGATAGCCAGAGCAAGACCCATGACCATAATACCTGCCATATGCGGCCGAACCATTAGCATGACGACAATCGCTGCGCCCATCAGCAATCCCCTCCTCCCAAGGTCCAGGGCAGCCCAAAGGGCTAGACCGGTAGCCATAAAAGAAAGAGAGTCCTTGCCAATTGCGGAAGACCAGAAACTTAATGACGGTAAGAATACGATCAGAGTAGCCAACTTGATTACGTACGGCTTAGCGTCTCTGGTTGCCACTTTAAGAGAGCCATCTATAGCGAGCAATCCCACTGAACCAAAAATATTAAAAATAAGGAAAGTGCCTAACAAGGAAACATCGAAACCACGTACGAGAAGCGCTGTGAAATAATCTACTCCTGCAGTGCCAAAATTCCATTCAACACGACCAGTAGACGCTTTCATAAAATAAGCGATTGCATCGCCGCCAAAACGCAATGCAAACCATAGATAAAACAAGCAGAATACAGAATGCCAACTATACAGCAGAAAACTGCGAAGAACACTCACATGAAAACGTTTAGCCAAGATACTCATTATTAAAAAGCCGGCTAGGAACACGATAAAGGCAATAACAACGTGCCATGCAGTAGAAACAATTTCCATAAAGGCTCACTATAGATGGATTTACTGATTGCAAACAAGGGTGAGGCAATGACTAGAAATTACGCAAGATATAATTTCTATTAACACGCTCCCACCTCACTTAAATAAAAATTATCGCCGAAAACAAACTTGCGAACACTCACCTACAATGATATACATAAAACCAAACAATATCAGACTTAAAATAGTAACCCAAAGCCGATAACTTGCTGATTCAAAGCAATGTGTACAGCTATTAAGGTCGACACACCATCTTGAAACACACCTTCACAGTGCTGCTGCGCTTGCGAAATTGCAAAACCTATGACCATACGCGTTAGCGTCATGTAACCAAGTAATGCTAACATCGCCCCCCGCCAAACGTTAACAACTTCTCATGTCTTTTTGGCCAACGCTTCCGGATATCTGGGAGAGACAACAATGCGTGTGCGCCAAATAAGGGAGACTGCGTGGACCGCATGAGAGTAAAACATTGCCATAACATCCCCACCACGGCGGGAATACATCAGGTGCCTGCATGCATAAAAGATATTCATTACTCCAATTGATGCGGGCACACGAGGCGATCCTCAACAGTGCAAACGACTTGCGTTCGACTGGATTCCCCACAGGGTAAGTTCTTTATATTTAATTTAAAATAACGACCTACCTTGACAACGCCTTACCTAAGGGTGAACTTGAGCCAATACCAGCGGTTTTCGCAAAATCATGATGATATTTAACTGCGACAAAACGTGGAGCAGGCCCAATGACAAAGTGCTCAAAGGTGAATCCGCTTCTACCAATAATTATTTCACTATCCTGTATATAGGCAGTGAGATTTTTCGTAACGAAGCCATTCAGAATAACGAGGATATTTTTAATCGGATAACCAACGTCCGCGAATCCAGGATTTTTACCATCGGCCGGATGTACAATTCACTTAGATATCAAAAAGAAAGATAGCACAGTTTTAATATGAGCCCTAAGTGAAATGATTTTATTCCCGCGAAGCGAGTGGCGAATCAAGCAAGCCGATATGATATATCGATCTATTCTCAATATCGTGGGTGATAGGAATACGCCACTAAAGCTTTCGTAACCTCTTGGGTATAACATACGAGGCAATAAGTAGAGCATCAAAACACCTTCAGTAAATTAGCTGAAATTGTCGGTTAGTCGAAACCGTAGGAGCAACAGCAAACGCGCCTAAAACAAATATCAACCAATAGAGCAGCATAAATTCTTTTCAATAGTCATTGGGATTCAAAAGCCTATGCTATTGCTCCAGTGCTTTCAGTGACAGCTCTCGTCGAGAAGAGAAGAGAAGAGAAGAGAGGTCAAAGTGCGCTTTCTTTCAAGATACGTGCAAGCTTTGCACTCTGCTGCTGTAATGAAAAACAATTTTCTACTGCAGACCTACCGGCTTGCCCCATCCCGACGCGTAGCATGGATGAATCAAGCAGCGCCGTTAATGATGCGGTCCAGTCACTTTCTGATACGGCCAACAGGCCGGAGCCTGTTTCTTTCACTATACGTAAATTAACCCCCACTGGAGAGCCGATCACTGGCACTGCACAAGCCATATATTGAATTAGCTTGTAACCGCATTTACCCTGTTCCCAAGGCCCGTTAGGAAGAGGCATAATCCCGACATCCATCTCACGAATAAGTTCTGCCTCAGTGTCTTCACTCCAAGGCAAGATATCTACCTGAGTGCCTGGAAACTCCGCGGCCAGTTCTGGTGTCGCACCCACCAACCGCAAGACAGCGCCATAATGCTGACAAGCGCTGACAAGGGGCCCTTTTATTTCCAGCACGTATTTCTGTGTAGATGGTGACCCAATCCATCCTATAACCAGAGGCTCGCCCGGCTGTTGGCTACGTTGAGCATAGCGAGCGTGGTCCACTACCGTGGGTATGATCCGAACTACTGCTGCACCAGCAGCAAGCGCTCTGTCAGCAAGATACTGGTTACCAGCGATCACACAACTCGAACCCTTCATAACGGAATCAATGTTAGTGCCTAAAAGCAACCGTACTAGATAATATGGTGATGAGTCATAGTTATGAAATATTGCATCGTCATAATCAACCACATAGGGTTTCCCGATAAATTTAAGCATGCGCTCAGCAAATGACGGGATATAAGGAAAGATTTCCTTTTCAATCCAAATAACATCATATTTAAATACGCCAACTAAAGCTATAAGTCTACGCAAGTAGGCGAGAACAATAAGTAAAAAAGATTTTCTGTTACTTCCGTACAGCCCCTTTAGGTAAGCATCACTGAATAGGCTCGAGACAGTTATCTGTATATTGCATGACTTTAGAAAAGGAATGTATTGCAAAGAACGCAAACGAGAGCTAGCGCCTTTACGCGAATACTTAGAAAACAATAATACTTTCATTATTTGAACCGTCAATTAAGAGCAATATCTATAATTAATAGCTAGACACCAGACATTGGCAGCAGAAGCGCATACCCACCTAACAGGAAATATTAGCAAACACGAAGACAGAGACATTCTCATGGAGAACTTTTAGTTAACGATTGCAAAGCATCAAGATAAGAACATACTGCAACATCTAGCCCATAATATTGTAGGCCGACTTCACGAGATTTAGTTCTATACATCTCGCGATTAGGAAGCATTTCCTGCACAAACCATACAGCTGCACGCTCCAATTCACTAGAATCAAGACTCTCTAGCGCGAGGCCTGCTAAAGCACAAACTTCGCTACTATTTCCGATTCCGGCCGTTCCGATTACAGGCAACCCACATAATAGATACTCCCCCGTTTTGATTGCAGACACAGCCTGCATAGAATAACTCGCTGCAATGAACGATAGACCAACGTCAGCAGCGGAAAGATACATGCTGACCTGATCGCTGCCAACTTGCAATGCAATAGCAGAATCAGCAACGATTGAATCTTGAGATATTGATTGTCTAGCCGCTTCAAAAGAACTCGTCAAAATAATAAGCTTAGCATCAGGACTCAAATGTAAAACATATTTAAAAAATATGATAATTTCGGATAAGCAGTATTTGCCGCCTAAAGATCCGGCATAAACTACGACAGGAGCCTCGCGTTTAATACGTAGCCTAGTGCGAATCTCCTCAACTGAGGTTTCGCATTGTGGTTTAAAAATACTGATATCACGCCCGTTACTAACCACATTAAATTTTTGAGTAGAGATTCCAGCTCCGCCCCGAGCTGACAATATCTGATTTGCAATAGTCGACCGAGTCAAAATCACATTGGCGCGACGGACCATTTGTGCTTCGATATCCCGCAGAAACCGGTGGATGAGCCCAGATGGAGATTGACCACCAAAATCCACCCGCTCATCAAGTGGCAATCCATCCGCATCAAAAATAATTGGCATTGTATTATTCCTGAGCGCAATCAGTGTAGCGAGAGCGGGCATTGTACTCCGGGCCATTACAGTATCGATGCTGTATTTACGAATGGCACTTCTTATACATAACGCGCCGTAAATGGTGGTTAAAAACCCACCTAAGCTAACAGGTTTACGCCAAATAGTTTTTACTTCATAAGTGCACCCAGCATCTGCACAAGCTTTTGTAATACGTTTTACTTGGTGGTCATGCCCCCATGTAAACTGAAGAATATGAAACGAAATATCTTTAGTAGCCAACTCTGCAAAAATAGGGAGAAACAGACTTTCTAAATAATTAACCTGAGGCCCATCCCAAGTAACGAATAAAATTTTCATACAACTCTTCCCATCGATTATCTGTCGAAAATATTGAGATCGAATATTCGGAAATCGTTATCTGAATCGCTAACTTCTTTGAAGCTTTAGCCGCAACTCAACTTTAACCGAGCACGAGTAGCACAAAATCAACCGATCTTTAAAAGCCTAGCCGAGAACTGATAGATGATTTTACTTAGTACAAAAAAGCGTAACCCAAAAACTCTAGGAGCCATCCATTTCAAAAAATCTTTATCAGACGATTGGCTTCTAAGTACACAAACTCTTTGCCAAAATCCCGTGTCGATCCAAAAAGATCTAAAATACAACTTTATTACATATGCGTCTAAAGCATCTACGTTAAATCTCTCATTGCAAGCAACAGCTGACTCCTGCATAGCATGCTTCCGCAAGAACTGAAACAACTCATACTTGCTAGCCGAATAATCCGCAGATTTAATTTGTTCTGCCGATATAGAAGCTGCTGATACTTTTGTAACACGCCGGTTACTTATGGAATTCTCATGTGATCGATAAGAAACAAGGGGCAATTCAATTTTTTCTATTTTTCGCCCATGTAGATAGATCATAAATGTCATAAAAGTGTCTTCAAAATAAGATCGATTATCATAACGCTTTAAATTACGGATAAAAGCCGTATCATATGCGGAGCCAGCTCCGTGCACATCCGGAGAACCTAACTTACCAAAAACATCTTCAACCAGCACACTTCGCGGATTAGGTGAGCAGTTAAATTCTGTAACTTTACCTTCCACATCAATAAGATCATAATTTGAGATCACTCCGCATGTGTCGGAAGAAGCCGACCAAACTTCGGCGATTAACTCCACACGTTCTGGATGTGAAATATCATCACCAGCGGCAAGCACTAAAAGCTCCCCCTTCGCTAGGTCGATTATGTCATAAAAGTGACCTAAAATGCATTTGTTAAACTCAGTCTTATTTATAACTATATTGTGGGGACCTTTATACAAAGCGACTTTCGCCTCTATAATTTTAAAGGTTTTATCATTAGAGCAATCATCAGAAATTATTATCTCTAACGGCGAGTATGTCTGAGCAAAAGCGCCATCGATCGCCTGAGCAATGAACTCTTCTTGATTGTAAGCAAGCAATGCAAACGTAACAAGAGGCCTGCTATTTTCAATCATGAGCCAAACCTATTTTATCCAAGATTTTACGCAAACCGCCGGCCGCTTTTCCCACCGGCCCTGTAAGCTCTGCCATTTTAACCAGCCTTGTCAATGACAGCACTCCAAACATCAGTGTCAAACATATACCAACCAGCATTCCGGTTAACTCATGCCACCAACTCAAGCCCAATATAGCAACAGCTGAAAGCATTAATCTAAGGAATACATGTTTTACAGACTTACTCCACCTAAGCCCGGTTTTCAACCTCGCAAACCAGAAAACTAAAGGCAGATATAAAATATACATAAGGGCAAAGCTGATACCAGTTGCCTGGACTCCTACGTAAGGCAGGAGCAACCATGTTCCAAGTGCAAAAACAAAAACGGCAAATGATTCTGAAAAAACATATAACTTACCTCTGCCAGCAGCCAACATAACAAATCCTAATGGCCAACTAGCCAGCTTGAGCACATCACCAAATATTTGCCATCGAAGAACATTTACAGCGGGCAAAAACTCTGATGAATACAATAACTGGACCACCAGCGGCGCAAGGGCCAGCATACCCAAAAGCACCGGACCCGCGAGCATTATTGCAACTTCAGTTTGGGCATTTATTAGTTTATTTGCCTCCATGGAATTATTGATTGTTGCGGTAAGACGTGGGTAATAATCAGTGCCCATGGCATTTAAAACAAACCCAACATAAGTCATGGATATGATCCATGACGCCTGAAAATACCCGAGTTGATCAACCCCTAACTGTGTTTGTACAGAGCTCCTAACCACTAGGTGGCCTACAGTGCCTACTAATCCAGCCACCATAAAAGCTAAGCCCAGTTTAACTAACTCTTTCCATTGAGACCCAAGCCCGCGGCCGGACCTAAACTTCGGAGAAAACTTTGGTAGTTTAGCCACAAAAAAGTGACTCACTAAAAACGTGCCCAACGGGCCTAATAGAACAAACCAAATCAGGCCATCGGAGCTCAACCACAGTACTAATGGAAGGCCACATACGGTGCTTAAGACTGAAGAAAATATACTTATCCTAGCAATGTCACTAATACGCCGCATACCTGTTAATAGAGCTTGTTGCGAACCAGCCGCTATCATCAAACTTACACCCACTGCTAACCACCCTATTGTGGAAGCTAGCGACCTTTCATTCAGTATTTTTGTTGCTATTAGATCTCTAGAGAGCCAGACTACTAAGCCGCTGATGATTGCTAATACTACAGCACCCCAAAACAGTGCGCGTCTAGCAACGTCAATCCCATTATAGTCCCCATTACCACTAGCCTCTGCGATCTGACGAGTTCCTGCGATGGAAATTCCTAGCGATCCAATATTAGATGATGCGGTCATGACGTTCTGCAGAATACCTATCAGGCCCACACCAGCAGGACCAAGCAGCACTGCAATCACTTTCATCCGCAAAAGACTTAATACAATATTAATAAGCGAAGCACCCCCAATCACTCCAGATGAACGCAATATTGTTCTATAACTTTTTCGACCGGACTCATCCTCATTGTGTGGATTGCTATTCATTTTACTAAAACCCAGAATCTGACAATGGTTAGCCAAAGAAATGCAAATAAATACTTAGGGTATAACCAAATCCATCTAGCGGGCTGGCTGATTTCGGTAAAGTCTTTCATAAAGCGACTTATTGCTCTGACGGCTTCACCTTTTTCTAATTTCCCCCTACGAATATACAGATACCAAGCTTCTGCAAGAGCAGTTTTTGCTACACTTTTGAAATCTGCCTCTGGATATTGCTTAGCAAAGCCAAGTAACCATATGGACGATTTTAGTGTAGTCAATGTTTTATACGTAATTACTCGGGTACTGGAAGTCAGGTTTGAGCGATAAAAGTATTTTTTAGTAGAAAATGCAACTTTATCCGCGTTAGAAAATACCAACCTGGTTAGAAGCTCATCTGCGTTCAAGCTCTTCTCAGAAAAGCCTGAATAAGCAGAAATGTATAATCTCTTATACGCCACTCCTAATGGATGTATATGCCAACCCCCCAAAGTTTCTATCACTGCTTGCCTGCCTGTTTTAGGGAAGTCAGCTGGCCTTAGGTTCATATTTGGCCATATTTTTAATTTTTCAAAACGCCACATATCCCAGATGCATATGTCCGCACCTTGCGAAATTATAATCTCATAGGCGTCCGCTATAGCATCTTTTTCCACTTTATCATCGGCATCAACTAAAGCTATCAGCAAGTTTCGTGCGGACATGATACCGTCACGGCGCGCTTCTGCCGCCCCCCCATTCACTACCCTACTTATGACAGTTATATTCGCATACTGCGAGGCGAGCTCATAAGCCAACCCCAAAGAGTTATCAGTAGAGCAACCATCTATTATTATAATCTCATTAGGAAAAATCCCATCATTAATAGATGATACGCATTCAACCAAATAAAGCTCATTATTATAGCAAGGAATAATTACAGAAACTGGTACTTCAATTGGGATGCGATAGTTAGTTTCCGTTGCTTCATTGCCGGCATTTAACTTCATAAATTTCCCGTCTTAGCATTAAGTATTGGCATCTCAAAATACCGCACCCGTTCAATTACTACTTAGCAAAGCTAATCGCTATCATTTCTACAGCTAGATTATTTCCATCTATTATTAATAATTATTCTTGGAATTCATAAAAATCCGATTCTCCCTAAGCCAGCGCTTTTTAAGTCTCCCATATGCGCCTATAAAGGTAACTAATAGGTGGGCGAACCGAATAGCAGTAGGAAGCTTTATTGATTTATGAAGCTATCACCTCATTATATTGCAATAGTACATAATAGCAGCTTTAAAAATGGTACATAATTTAAAGCTAACTTCCACCTCCAATCCATTTATTGATTTTTTCGGCGACAACTCTGACGTCGTTCTGCCCTATAGTGGGCCCCATAGGCAAACTTAATATCTGATGATGTATAGATTCTGTTATAGGAAGTGATCTGCATGACCAATTATCAAAAGCCTGCTGTCGATGCGGTGGAATCGGGTAGTGGATTAAAGTGTGTATATCGGCGTTCTTCAAGTACTCTTGTAGCGCGTCCCGCTCCGCACACCGAATGACGAACAAATGGAAAACGTTTGACTCAGTTTCTTTCCAAATTGGTAATTCAATATTTTTGTGACGTATCATTTCCATGTATAACTTGGCCATCATACGGCGCCTTTGGATCTCGCCATCAAGATAACGTAGTTTAATCCGCAATATCGCGGCCTGTATTTCATCCAAACGGCTATTAATACCCTGATAGGTATTTTCATATTTTTTAGAGCAGCCATAGTTCCCAATAGCACGGACCACTTTCACAAATTCTGAATCATTACTTGTAATAGCTCCAGCATCACCAAGTGCGCCTAAGTTTTTACCTGGGTAAAAACTAAACCCAGATGCATCACCCCAATTACCTGCCTTGCGCCCATTGATACCCGCGCCATGTGCTTGGGCCGAGTCCTCAAGTACCAATAGTTTATGACGCTGCGCGATGTCCATAATTGCTGGCATATCCGCCAGTTGGCCATAGAGGTGTACGGGTAGAATCACCCTAGTGCGAGGAGTAATGGCGGCTTCGGTATTTTTAGGGCACAAATTGAACGTGACTTCATCTGGCTCGACCAGAACGGGTGTTAACCGGTTCTCGGTTATCGCCAGGATGCTGGCAATATAGGTATTGGCCGGAACAATGACTTCATCCCCTTCCTTCAGCCGGCCCATTTCTTTCCACGCCCGGAGCGTGAGTGTGAGAGCATCCAGGCCATTGGCCACGCCAATGCAATGCTTTGTACCGCAATAGGCTGCGAACTCCTGCTCAAAGGCAGCGACTTCCTGACCTTGTATATACCAACCCGAGTCGATGACTCGGGTGGCTGCGGCAATCAGTTCTTCACGGTATTGAGCGTTTATGGCTTTAAGGTCGAGGAAGGGGATCATATTCAATTTAAGTCCGGGTAATAATACGGGCAGGGTTGCCTACTACAACGGCGTGCGCCGGTACGTTCTTGGTAACTACAGCGCCAGCACCCACCATGGCACCCTCGCCTATTTCCAGGCCGGGCAGAATGGTGGCGTTGGCGCCAATGCTGGCGCCCTTGCGCACAGTGATGCCGGCAAATTGCTCGGGGTAATGCTTCGAGCGCGGGTACATATCGTTGGTCAAGGTCGCGTTGGGGCCGATAAAAACGTCATCTTCAATGCGCGTGCCGTCCCAGATAAATACACCGGACTTCACCGTGACCCTGTCACCCACAATCACATCGCCTTCGATAAGCGTATGAGCGCAGATGTTGCAGTCCTTGCCAATGCGTGCGTTTTTCAAAATTACCGCATATTGCCAGACACGCGTACCTTCGCCTATGTCCACCGCAGCCACGTCAGAAAGGGGGTGAATAAAGCTCATACGCGGGCCCTGGATTTGAAGTCGGCATAATCGCGAACATAATCAGCTTCTTCGTAATGTTCGCTGGCCAGCACCAGTAACACACAGTCAGAGCTGAAATCGTGCATTTCACGCCAGATCAACCCTTCTATCAGGATGCCTTTTTCGGGGGAGTCCAGCCACACATCCTCTCTGGCATGACCGTCATCGAGCGTCATCCTGCACTTGCCAGCGACGCATACCGCCAACTGCTTCAGCGCCAGGTGCGCATGGAAGCCACGCGAAACACCTGCTTGAGTCCCGAAAATGTAGTAAACGCGATTGACCGCGAAGGGAATGCTGTCCTGGGCCTCGATGGCCACCAATGAACCGCGATCATCTCCCCGGGTGGGCAGGTCGATCCAGTTTATCAAACTCATAAATTTCAATACCAGATCAAGTAAAGGTTTCAGCGTCGTTGAAGCGGCTGGCGCTTGCGTCCTTGGCGGACAGAATTACGCTTGATGGCTCTGCTACAGGCCAGTCAATAGCCAAATGCTCATCGTTCCAGAGAATCGCGCGCTCGTGCTGTGGAGCGTACAGGTCTGTGCATTTGTACTGAAACTCGGCTATATCGGAAACCACATAAAATCCGTGGGCGAACCCCGGCGGCACCCAGAGCATGCGCCTGTTATCCGCAGAAAGGTATTCACCGACCCACTGGCCGAATGTCGGTGAGCTTTTGCGCATATCCACTGCAACGTCGAATACCTCGCCCAGGCTCACCCGCACCAACTTCCCTTGAGGTTGCTTGATCTGGTAATGCAGGCCGCGCAGGGTATGTTTACCGGATTTGCTGTGGTTATCTTGCACAAAGTCGGCATCGATACCGGCTTCCTTGAATGCTTCGGCGTTCCAGGTTTCCATAAAGAAACCTCGTTCATCGCCGAATACACGCGGCTCAATCAATTTAACGTCAGGAATCCGAGTGGGCGTTATCTGCATTTAAATACCCGTCTCTGCCAATTGCTTGAGATAAGCGCCGTAGCTGTTCTTCTTCAAGGCATCTGCTTGCACCAGTAACTGTTCGGTGTTGATGTAGCCCATACGGTAAGCCACCTCTTCAAGGCAGGCGACCTTAAGCCCCTGGCGCTTCTCCAGCGTTTCGATAAAGCCAGACGCTTCGTGCAGGGAGTCGTAGGTGCCGGTATCCAGCCAGGCATAACCCCTGCCCAGCAATTCCACGTTAAGATCACCGCGCTCCATATAGGCCTGATTCACCGAGGTAATTTCCAGCTCGCCCCGATGGGAGGGTTTGACCGCCTTAGCGATTTCGATCACGTCGTTATCGTAAAAATACAGGCCGGTCACCGCATAGTTTGACTTGGGCTGTGCAGGCTTTTCTTCGATGGAAATAGCCTTGAAGTTGTCATCAAACTCAACCACTCCAAAGCGCTCGGGGTCGGTCACGCGGTAACCGAAGACAGTCGCGCCTGATGGCCGTGCGGCGGCAGACTGCAGCAGTTTGCTGAAGCCCTGGCCGTAATAGATGTTGTCACCCAGTACGAGGCACACGCTGTCTTTACCGATAAAGTCTTCGCCAATGATAAACGCCTGCGCCAGGCCGTCAGGGCTTGGCTGCGCTGCATATGTCAGCTCAATGCCAAATTGGCTACCATCGCCCAGCAGACGCTTGAAACCGTCCTGATCTTCTGGCGTGGTGATGACCAGAATCTCGCGCACGCCTGCCAGCATCAGCACAGAAAGGGGGTAGTAAATCATCGGCTTGTCATACACCGGCAGTAGCTGCTTGGAGATCCCTTTGGTAATGGGATATAAACGTGTGCCGGAACCGCCGGCCAAAACAATACCTTTCATAAAAATCTTCCGCTTAAAGTGGGAGTTCTGCCAATGCTCTGGACACGCCTGCCTGCCAGGGCGGCAATACAACTTCAAAGGCAGTGCATAGCTTGCGGGTATCCAGCCTGGAATTCAAAGGCCGCCGCGCAGGCGTAGGGTAATCTGCCGTGGAGATGGCATTTATCGAGGCGGTCGCAGCCTTGAGGTCAACTCCATGCTGCACCAGCCACTCGGCGATGGTAACCGCATAACCGTGCCAGCTAGTCTCCCCCGTGGCTGCCAGATGGTACAAGCCATGGGTTTGTGGGTCCTGCAAAGCGCGACGGATAGCTACGGCGGTGACATCTGCAATCAGTTCCGCGGATGTGGGCGCGCCGATCTGATCCGCTACGATACTGAGCGTCTCACGCTCACGAATGAACCGTTGCATGGTGATGAGAAAATTCTTGGCTCGGCTGGCGTACACCCAACTGGTACGGAAAATTAGGTGTTTGCACCCACTGGCCAAAATGGCCCGTTCACCTGCCAACTTGCCAGCGCCGTATTGATTGATCGGGGCCGGCGAATCGGTTTCCAGCCAAGGCAAGGTACCACTGCCGTCGAACACATAATCGGTTGAGTAATGTACCAGCAGTGCCCCCAACCGCAGCGCCTCTTCGGCCAGCAAAGAAGGAGCCCTTGCGTTGATAAGCTCGGCCAGATCCTGCTGCTGTTCGGCCTGATCTACTGCGGTGTAGGCGGCCGCGTTGACTATTATGTCCGGCTGGCAGCTGCGAATAGTCGCTCGCAGTCCTTCCAGGTCGGCCAGGTCACCGGTCAGGCCGTGGCTAGCGGTGCGATCTAGCGCAGTAACATCTCCCAGGGTAGAGAGCGAGCGTTGCAGCTCCCAACCGACCTGGCCATTCTTGCCTAAAAGCAGGATTCTCATGCGTTGGCTCCCAGCCTCTCGCGCTGGTAGCTGCCATCCTGGACGCGGCGGCACCATTCCAGATTGTCCAGGTACCACTGCACGGTTTTGCGCAAACCGGTTTCAAAAGACTCTTCCGGGGTCCAGCCCAACTCGCGCTGAATTTTGCTGGCATCAATGGCGTAGCGCAGATCATGGCCCGGACGGTCAGTGACGTAGGTGATCAGACTGCGGAAGCCCGACTGGTGATTTGGCAGAGATTCCGGGGCCAGCTCTGCGAGCAGGTCACAAATGCTGTGTACTACTTCGATATTCTGCTTTTCGTTATGGCCTCCGATGTTATAGGTATCGCCTATTTCACCTTCCGTTGCTACCTTGTAAAGAGCACGGGCGTGATCTTCAACGTAGAGCCAATCGCGGACCTGATTGCCTTTACCGTAGATCGGCAAAGCCTTGCCTTCCAGCGCGTTCAGGATGACCAGAGGAATCAGCTTCTCGGGAAAATGATAGGGGCCGTAATTGTTGGAGCAGTTGGTGATCAAGGTCGGCAGGCCGTAAGTACGCCGCCAGGCGCGGACCAGGTGGTCAGAGCTAGCCTTGCTGGCCGAATAGGGGGAGCTGGGTGCATAAGGCGTCTGTTCAGTGAACAGGTCTTCTGGCCCTTCCAGGTCGCCGTACACTTCGTCGGTAGAGATGTGATGGAAGCGGAATGTTGCTTTGCGCCGCTCATCCAGTTGTTGCCAATACTGGCGGGCGGACTCGAGCAGCGTATAGGTACCCACTATATTGGTTTCAATAAAGGCGGCGGGGCCATCGATGGAGCGATCTACATGTGATTCGGCAGCCAAGTGCATCACGGCATCCGGCTGGTGTTCGCTGAATACGCGATCAAGAGCCGCACGGTCGCAGATATCTACCTGCTCAAAAACATAGCGCGAGTCGGCGCTGATCCCAGCCAGCGACTCCAGGTTGCCCGCGTAGGTCAGCTTGTCCAGATTGACGACGCTATCCTGGGTGTTGCGGATCACATGCCGAACAACGGCGGACCCGATAAAACCGGCACCGCCGGTGATTAGAATTTTCATTGGATTATTAAACTCGCTCTACAGATTGGATATACCAGGGCATTGCTAGCTCAATGCCCGCAAAGATGTCTTGCCCTGGAGCATATCCCAGCAACCGTTGCGCTTTACCAATGTCCGCCTGAGAATGCCGTACATCCCCTGCGCGAAAGTCCCGATAGAGGGCCGGTTTTTCAACTGCTGCATCGTTCTTACCTAGGCTTTGCTGGATAGCCGTGTAGAGCTGGTTAAGTGTTGTGCGTCCACCGACGGCGACGTTGTATACCTGATTGCGCGCCTCCAGCTCACTGGCTGTTGCGGCGAGCAGGTTTGCCTGCACGGTGTTATCGATGTAGCAAAAATCCCGGCTGGTTTCACCATCACCATTAATGTAAACGTCTTCACCGTTAATCATGGCAGCCGTCCACTTGGGAATCACGGCTGCGTAAGCACCTGCAGGGTCCTGACGCTTACCAAATACATTAAAGTAGCGAAGGCCGATGGTATTGAAGCCATAGCTCTTGGCAAACACGTCTGCGTAAAGCTCGTTGACGTATTTTGTAACTGCATAGGGTGATAGGGGCTTGCCTATTACATCCTCGACTTTGGGAAGGGCCGGGTGGTCGCCGTAGGTAGAACTGCTAGCGGCATAGGTAAAGCTTGCTACTTTTGCATCCCGAGCTGCCACCAGCATATTTAGAAAGCCGCTGACGTTGGTTTCGTTGGTGGTGATGGGATCGTTAAGGCTTCGGGGAACAGATCCCAGCGCCGCCTGGTGTAATACGTAGTCGACTCCAGCACAGGCTTTCTGGCAGTCGGCCAGTTGGCGTATGTCGCCCTGAATAAAATTAAACCGTGACCATTGCTCCGGGGTGACTTCGCCCTGCACTTCATCCAGGTTGTGTTGATGACCGGTGATGAAATTGTCCAGGCCTACTACCTTTTGATCAAGCTTTAGGAGCTTTTCCAGCAGGTTTGAGCCGATGAAGCCGGCTACGCCGGTGATGAGCCAAGCTTTTGGGGCTTTAGGGAGGTCTTGGAGTAGCTGTTCGTAACGGGTCATTTGTTTGGTCTTCTGGTGGTGCTGTGTGAGTTTCGTTTGGATCTTCGCGGCGGGTTATTAGTTTTTAAACCCTTCGCGGCGAGGCCGCCGCTCCCACCAAGGGATATCGGCGGCCCTGCCAAATCAGAGGCGTAGGTCGGATTCTTCGGCGGTGAGCAAATACTTCAGGTCATACAGGACGTGTTCGGGTTTGCCGAACTTGCGAATATTTTCTGCACCGAGCTGTACGAATTGCCTGTGGCCTACGGCGAGGATCACGCCATCGTAGGCGTTGGTCGCTGGCTCGCTGACGGGTGTGATGTTGTATTCGTGCTCCGCTTCACTGGCGGAAATCCAGGGGTCGTATACATCCACCTTGATGTTGTATTCGCTCAGTTCTCGCACGATGTCGATGACCTTGGTGTTACGCAGGTCCGGGCAGTTTTCCTTGAAGGTCAGGCCCATGACCAATACGCGCGCGCCGTCTACATGAATGCGCTTTTTCAGCATGCACTTCACTAGTTGAGAGACAACGTAGGCCCCCATGCTGTCATTCAGACGCCGACCGGCGAGAATGATTTGGGGGTGGTAACCGATGGCTTCGGCTTTGTGGGTCAGGTAGTAAGGGTCTACGCCGATGCAGTGCCCGCCGACCAGACCGGGACGGAAGGGCAGGAAATTCCACTTGGTGCCTGCTGCTTGCAGCACGGCTTCAGTATCAATCCCCATCTTGTTGAAAATCACCGCCAGCTCGTTGATCAGGGCGATATTCAGGTCACGCTGGGTGTTTTCAATCACCTTGGCGGCTTCGGCTACTTTTATACTGCTGGCCTTGTGAGTACCGGCAGTGATGATTTCGTTATAGAGCGCGTCGACCAGGTCCGCTACTTCTGGCGTGGAGCCAGAGGTAACCTTCTTGATGGTGGTCACGCGGTGCTCCTTGTCGCCGGGGTTGATACGCTCTGGGCTATAACCCGCGTAAAAATCGACGTTAAAGGTCAGGCCGGATACGCGCTCCAGCACTGGCACGCAGTCTTCTTCCGTTGCACCGGGGTATACGGTGGATTCGTATATAACGATATCGCCCTTCTTCAGGGTTTTTCCGATGGTCTCGGAGGCTTTGATCAGGGGGGTCAGGTCTGGGCGTTTGTGATCGTCAATGGGGGTAGGCACTGTGACGATATAGACGTTGGCTGGCTCAAGGTCCGCCGGATTGGCACTGTAAGTCAGGTGGGTCGCTTCTCTCAGCTCCTCATCATCCACTTCCAGGGTGCTGTCATGGCCTTTCTGCAGGGCCACGATGCGTGGCTGGTTGATGTCGAAACCGATCACGGAGCGCTTTTTGCCAAATTCTACGGCTAGGGGTAGGCCTACGTAGCCTAGACCGATGATGGCGATTTTGATGTCAGACAGCTTTAGCATTTGGTGATCCTGATTATGAGACTGGTGTTATATATTAAATTTCTTCGCGGCGGGGACGCCGCTCCTACGCTAGGTAAGAAGCATTATTCGACGGTGACGGACTTGGCCAGATTTCTGGGTTTGTCTACGTCTGTACCCTTTACCAATGCAACGTGATAGCTGAGCAGTTGTAGCGGGATGGTGTATACGATGGGGGAGATAGTTTCATACACCCATGGCAGTTTTATGTGCGTGATGCCATCACCGTTATCCAGGTCTGCCCGTTCACAGGCAAAGTTGATCAACTGGCCGCCGCGAGCGCGCACTTCCTGCAGGTTGGATTTGAGTTTTTCCAGCAGGCTGTCGCTCGGCGCGACGCTGACGACGGGCATATCTTCATCCACCAGAGCCAGAGGGCCGTGCTTGAGTTCGCCGGCGGCGTAGGCTTCTGCGTGAATGTAGGAAATCTCCTTGAGCTTGAGCGCCCCTTCCATCGCAATAGGATAGTGGGTGCCGCGGCCGAGGAAGAGCGCATGGTGTTTATTGGCGAAGGTCTGAGCAAGGTGTTCAATCACACCGTTCAGCTCCAGCACTTGCTCAATCAACTTGGGCAGACTACGAAGGGCGCGGATATTGGCGGCAATCATTTCCGGGGCGCGGTTGCGCTCCTGGGCCAGGGCGGTGGTCAGCCAGAGCAAGGCGACCAACTGAGTGGTAAAGGCCTTGGTGGAGGCAACACCGATCTCTGGGCCGGCGTGGGTCAACAAGCGCCAGTCCGCTTCACGTACCAGCGAACTACCAGCCACGTTACAAATGGCTAATGTGCCCAGGTAGCCCTGCGTTTTGGCATGGCGCAAGGCGGCCAGCGTATCTGCCGTTTCGCCAGATTGGGACAGGGTAATCAGCAAGGTGCCCTCCGGCACGGATACATGGCGGTAGCGGTATTCGCTCGCCACTTCCACCTGACACGGCAGGCCGGTCTGCTCTTCCAGCCAGTAGCGCGCTACCAGGCCAGCGTGGTAACTGGTGCCGCAGGCCACAATGTGAATATTGCGTACATCTTTCAGGTGGTTTTCTGCATCAGGGCCTAGTACGGCGGTTAGCACCCGATCTTCCCCGAGCAAACCGGCTAGGGTGTCGGTGACCGCGCGGGGCTGCTCATAAATCTCCTTAATCATAAAATGCCGGTATTCGCCCTTGTCCAGGCTGTGTGCGGCATGGGCATAGCGCTGCACCGGATAGGTCATGCTTTGATTCTGGCTGTTCCATATCTCGCAGCTATTCAGTGTCAACCGGGCGTGGTCGCCTTCGTCCAGGTAAATGAACTGGTCGGTCACCTGTAAAAGCGCCAAGGGGTCGGAAGCAATAAAGTGCTCTTCACTGCCCTCGCCTATCACCAGCGGGCTGCCCATACGCGCGCAATACAAGGTGTCTGGCTCATCCTGATGGATTATCCCTAGCGCATAAGCGCCGCGCAACTCTTCCAGCGTGCTACGCAGCGCGCTGAGCATGTCTTGCTTGCGACCGTAATGGTGGGCCAATAGGTGGGCGACCACTTCGGTATCGGTATCGGAAGTAAATTCGTAGCCCTGTGACTGCAAGCGGGTGCGGAGTGCGTGGTGATTTTCAATAATGCCGTTATGCACCACAGCCAGCCGTTCAGACAGATGCGGGTGAGCGTTGCGCTCGGAGGGCCTGCCGTGGGTGGCCCAGCGGGTATGGGCAATACCCAAATGACCGTTCGCCTCGCTGGCTAGCAGCGCCTGCTCCAGCTCTGCCACTTTACCCATGGCGCGGGTACGTCGAATGCCATTGCCATCGGCCAATACGGCAACGCCAGCGGAGTCGTATCCCCGGTATTCGAGCCTGCGCAGGCCCTCAATCAATATTGGGGTGATATTGCGCAGTGCAACTGCGCCTACGATTCCGCACATGTGTTGAAATATTCCTTGGGTGGCCGGGTTGAATGAATCGGGTGATTTAGTTGTATCGGGCCGTTTTCGCGGCGGGGCCGCCGCTCCTACCTGTGGAAGCTTGCCACCTTCTTCAACCGCTTTAGGCACGCTACCGCCCCAAGATTTACTGTCGATTTCTTGAGGACCAGGACAACAATTGTTTAAACCACTTTTTGAGCGCGCCACAGAATCAGCTTTGCAGCGCAAGCGCGAGTTAGACCCCGAGCCAAGCCATTAGTTTTAATTAGTTTGGAAAATAACTGTAAAGTGTCAGCCGATTTTGATGCTTACCCATGGCGAACCGGCACGTGGCATGGCCTTGGCTCCGGTGCGGGCAGGGCTTCAAGGCGTCGGGCACGGCAGCGAACCCGCTGCAAGACTCCACCCCCCGGCGAGGGTGACAACTGCTTTGAAAATGACATCCTGTCCTGACCTGGCTGGCGTGACTACAGCCTATTTGGCGATTTCGAGGCGCCACTGAGTGACGCAAAAGGTGCGCAATAATAACCGCCAGACCGTACGTTTTACAAGACGTTTCAGGATTCCAGTGGCCAAAAGGGACAGTCCCGTGGCCGCTGTAGCCATAATGGCCTGTTGACCAGCATCAGTTATTCCGCGGGAATCACGACATCCGTTCCGAACGATTGCACCCGTGGCTCTGCTAGCAAAACGACGGCCAGCTCGGCCTTGGCCGCATCGTCGCCGTGCACAAGCCTGACCTCTTCAGGACCACGACGCATGCCTGTGATAAACCCCACCAGCCCCTTTTGATCCGCATGTGCGGAGTAGCCGCCCAGTGTGTGCACTCCCGCCTTGATCGGGTAGCGCTCACCATCCAGCTCAACATAACCGCCCTGCGGCCCGTATTGCTGAATGGCACGGCCGGGCGTGCCGTGCGCCTGGTAGCCAACAAATACGACATTGTGCCGGGGATCACCCAGCATGGCCTTCAAGTAATTGACCACGCGACCGGCATTACACATGCCGCTGCCGGTGATGACGATCGCCGGCTGACGTGTATGGGCCAGACGATTAACCATAGCGTGGTGTTGGGCGTGGGTTTCGACCGTCAAAAGTTGTTCAAAACCTAGGGGTTTGCGGCCTTGGTTGACGCGCTTGAGGGCCTCTTTGGCCCACCAAGGTTTTAGTTGGCGGTAGAGTTGTGTGAAGCGGGTGGCCAGGGGTGCATCGAGGATGATGGGGAGGTTTTGCCAGGGATTGTGAGCTGGCTCTGGGGATTGTGCTGGCTTTGAGAGTCCTTTCGCGGCGGGGACGCCGCTCCTACCGGGGCGAGCTTCCGAATTTTTGGTTTGTGTGGTGATGATGTCTTCCAGTTCGTAGAGCAGCTCTTGAGTGCGGCCGATGCTGAAGGCGGGAATGATGACGGTGCCGCCGTCTGACAGGGCTTGCTCCAGGACCTTTTGAAAACGGGCGCGGCGGGTGCGGCGGTTTTCATGCAGGCGATTGCCGTAGGTGCTTTCCAACACCACCACATCAGCGCGGTAAGGCGGTTTAGGGGCTGGCAACATGGGGGCATGCGGCGCGCCTAGGTCGCCTGAAAACACGATTCGCCGGCTGCGAGCCTCTTCAGGGTATTGCACATCGCACTCAATATAGGCAGAGCCGAGAATATGCCCGGCTCGCTGAAAACGAATACGGCAGACGAGGTCTGGCCTTTCGAGCACCGTGACCCACTGCTTGTAAGGGTGCCCAACCAGATAATCCGCGACCTGCCGCACAAAACGGTCGGCCAGCGCCTTGTCTCTCTTTACCCCCACCATAAAGGCGTCTTCCAGTACTGTCGGCATCAGGGCGGCTGAGGGCTCTGTACAGTGGATCAGCTGCTTGAAGCCTGCCGCGACCAACCAGGGCAAGCGGCCGATATGGTCTATGTGCACGTGCGTGGCGATCAGAGCGTGGACGCTTTCAAGATTGAAGGTTACAGCCAGGGCTTCTGCGCCGGCGCCGCCTGACGTTTCCGCCCCTTGGAAAAGCCCGCAGTCTATTAATAGGCTATCGTAAGGGCTAAGCCATAATTGATGGCATGATCCCGTGACACCATTGACGGCACCATGGTGCTGGATGAAGGGGTATTGGGTGATAGTGGGGCGAGTCATGGCAACTCCTTTGCCTGTCTAAAACGCCACGATAACGGTAAAAAGCGGGGATTGCCGCGAACCAATACGCATTTTTCACAATGCGCGGGTAACCAATGATAATGGGATGGCTCAAGAAGACACTGACAGAATTCCGCCACGCCAAGCTGCCAACATTTTTACATCACAGGCCAACGCAGCTTGACCCTTGGCGCCCCAGAAACTAAAGTTGCGGCTTTTAGCATGCCGCCAAGCACAGCAGTGGACAGTCAAGACCCCATGATCAATTCAATACTGGTTGTCTGCGTAGGCAATATTTGCCGTAGCCCTACTGCTGAAGCGTTATTGAAAGCCAAGCTCGCCGGAAGCGGCATTCAAGTCAGCTCAGCTGGCCTAGGCGCGTTGGTAGACAAACCTCTAGATGCTACGGCCACACAAGTACTGGAAGGGGCTGGCTATTCCCTGTCAGAGCATAAGGCGCGCCAACTGACCTCTGCTATGCTGCGTGACGCGAGCCTGATTCTGGCCATGGAAAATCGCCATCTGCAGTCCATTCATGCCATGGCTCCGGAAGCACGGGGCAAAACCCTGTTAGTGGGCAAATGGCTGGACAATTGCGAAGTGCCCGACCCGTACCGCCAGCAGCTACCCGCATTCGAGCATGTTTACCGAATTCTTGACAAGGCAACCAGCGCTTGGTTGCCCTATCTTAAAAACTGATTCTCTACTCTCAACGGAAATGATCCTTTAATGCAGAACGCGCCGACCTCCCCCGCCAATAATGCAAGTGATGATATCGACCTGTTAGCGCTGCTTGGCGCACTGATAGACCGTAAATTTACAATCATTGTTTGCACCCTGGTGTTCGCGGTGGTGGGGATTGCCTACGCTATTCTGACTACGCCCATCTACATGGCAAATTCAGTGATACAGATCGAGCAGAAGGTCCAGGGTATTGGGAGTTTGTTGGGCCAGGGAGACACCTCTGCACCGAATTCGGCAGCAGCTACCGAAATCGAGCTTCTCAAATCCCGCAACGTGATTGGCCAGGCGGTGACCAATCTCAAACTGGATGTTAGCGCTCAGCCAAAACTTTTCCCGGTTATTGGCCCTTACCTTTTCCGCCGCTTCAATAGCACTGAAGACAACCCAGTTGCCTCGCCTTTTCTCTCTTTTTCACGATACGCTTGGGGCGGTGAACGACTGAATGTGTTTGAGCTTGAGGTGCCAAGTGGTTATGTCGGCCAGCAGCTGACACTGCGCGCGGGCGAGGCTGGCGCCTTCACACTGCATAGCGCTGCGGGGGATGTACTCTTAGGTGGCAAGGTTGGCGACGTTGTAGATGAGGGAGGCTTCAGACTCCAGATCGCTGAACTGGTAGCCCGTCCGGGGACCGAGTTCATTGTTGTGAAGCGCAATATGCTGAGCACCACCCTAGCCTATCAAAATCAAATCAACGCCAGTGAAAAAAGCCGGGACTCAGGCATCTTGACAATCAGCCTGCAGAGCCCCGACCCGGCGCATGCGGTAGCCACTCTGGATGAAGTGAGCAGGCTCTACGTGCGGCAGAATGTTGAGCGCAAGTCAGCCGAGGCACAACAAAGCCTGGACTTCCTGAAAGATCAGCTTCCTGAAGTACGTAACCAGCTTGAAGCTGCAGAAGCGGCTCTGAATGCTTATCAGGCCAGCGCTGGCTCGGTAAACATCACCATTGAGACCCAGGCGGTACTGGATCAAGTGGTGGAAATGGATACCTCCATTGCTGATCTTATGCTGAAGCGATCCGAACTGGAGCGGCGCTTTACACGCGAGCACCCCAGTTTTCAAGCGCTGGCCGAGCAGCTGGGGCAGCTCGAAGCACGTCGTGACCGCCTAGTGCAGCGGGTCGGCGGTTTGCCAGAAACGCAACAGGAGCTGTTGCGACTGTCTCGTGACGTAAAGGTCAGCACCGAGATCTATACAGCGATGCTGAATACCTCACAGGAACTGGACGTGATGCGCGCCGGAACCGTTGGTAACGTACGGATTATCGATAGTGCTGTGGTTAATACTGGCCAGCCCGTAAAACCCCAAAAAGGCGTCATTGTGGCGGTGGCAACACTGCTGGGCTTGATGCTGGGTGTAGCGATTGCACTGCTACGTCACATGCTGAACCGAGGAATCGAAAATCCTGAACTGATAGAGCAGCTAGGCTTGCCTGTATATGCCTCTGTACCATTCAGCAAAGACCAGCAGTTGCTCGAAAAAAGCTTCCGTGGCAAAACAACCACCCAAAGCTCCCACCTTCTTGCCGCGACAAATCCGGCTGATCTGGCCATCGAATCCCTTAGAAGCCTGCGTACCAGCCTGCATTTCGCCATGCTGGAAGCCAAGAATAATGTGTTGATGATTTCTGGCCCCAGCCCAAGCGTCGGCAAGTCATTCGTGTCTGCCAACCTCGCGGCTATCGTTGCCCAGACGGGGAAGAAGGTGGTGTTGGTTGATGGCGACATGCGTAAGGGTTACGTGCATAAGCTTATCAATAAAGACCCTGAGCCTGGTCTGTCTGGCCTACTGGTCAGCACTCATACGCTGGCTGATGTGATTCACAAAACGGAAATAGAAAACCTGCACTTTATAAGCCGCGGGCAGATTCCACCCAACCCATCTGAGCTGCTGATGCATGCCAACTTTGAAACGCTGCTGCAGCAGCTGAGCAAAATGTATGACATGGTGATTATCGACACGCCGCCCATTCTGGCGGTAACCGATGCGGCACTCGTGGGCCGTCTGGCCGGCACTAGCCTAATCGTGACCCGCTTTGGCATGAACCCGGCGCGCGAGATACAGCAAACTCTGTTGCGTTTCAGAAACAATGGCATTGACATTAAAGGCGCTATTTTCAACGCAGTAGAGAAAAAAGCATCTGCTTATGGGTATGGTAATTACGGTTATTACCAGTACGAATACAAGTCAGACGCCAAGTAAATACCCCTTTGGGGTTCACAATGACGCTGTAGTGCGTATAATCGAATGTGATTCTGTATTTAAACAAGGAGACGAGTTATGAAAAAACAAGTTTTTGCACTGGTGACCAGCGGCTTGCTGCTCGCCTCCGGTATGAGCTTTGCACAGCAAGATCAAACCGATAACACTACCCCTGCTGCCGGCACCACTGGCACTAACGCAGGTACTGAAGGCGCTGGCAACTTTGGCGCTGGCAAGATTGCTCTGACTGCTGCCATTGTTGGCGGCGCCATTGCTGCCGCTTCTGACAGCGGCGGCGGGTCTGGAAGCACTACTGCCACCAATACCACGCCCTGATATTGGTAGCAGTAACCAAGGCCACCTGAAACGTTGTTTTAGGTGGCCTTTTTATTGGTGATACTCAAACAAGATCAAGACAAGACATCCGACCATGACTCGATTCCCTCTTTTGGCTTTAGGCGCTTCAGCACTTTTTCTCCAGGCTTGCATGTTTTCACCTGGCATGCATATGGATACGAACCGGTTGATCAGTGACGACTCTGCCGAAGAAAGCATGGTGGAGATGGTTGAGATTACGCCCAAGTTGATTGCCCAGAATCGCGCCGTAGATGGCCGGATGCGGATTCCGCAAGAACTGCTGGATTACCAGCCAGAAAATTATCGAATTGGGCCTAATGACGCCCTGTTTATTACCGTGTGGGACCACCCCGAGCTGACAGCCCCAGGCGGCGCGCAACAGACCAACGTGGCCAATGCCCGGGTTGTGCGCGACGACGGCACCCTGTTCTACCCTTTCATCGGTAGTGTTGAAGTAGCTGGCCTGACGCTGGAAGAATTGCGCGAGATTATAACCAACAAACTCTCCCGCTATATCGAGCAACCCCAGGTCGATATCAACGTGATGGAATACAACAGCCAGAAGATCATCGTCAGCGGCGCGTTCACGACGCCCGGTGCATTGACGGTGAATGCGCAGCGCCTGACGCTGACGCAGGCTATTGGTCAAGCGGGGATAGATACCACCCGTGCCGACCTCTCCAACCTGGTGTTGATGCGTGACGGTAGAACTTACAACCTGGATTACGATCGGCTGACCAGTAGCGAAAGCGATATTGGTCGGGTTTACCTGCGTCAAGGTGACAAGCTGCACCTCGGGCTGAACGACGCGCGCAAGGTATTTATCATGGGCGAGGTACGTGCTCCACGTGCGTTACCCTACAGCACCAGCCGCATGAGCCTGAGCGAAGTGTTAGCTACCGTTGGCGGCCCTTCCCCCGAAACCTCTAGTGGTCAGGAGGTTTATGTCATCCGTGGGGTGGAGAATCTTGAAACTGAAAAAGCAACTGTATTTCAACTGAACGCACGCTCGCCATCCGCCTTTATTCTGGCCGACCAGTTTGAAATGCAGCCCCAGGACGTTGTCTTTGTGGGCGCGGCGGGCATCACCCGCTGGAATCGCTTTATCAGCCAGTTGTTCCCCTCGGCCAACATCTTCCGTACTGGGTTGTTGATTGACGAAGACGTTCGTGACCGCAGCAATTAAGGGAGCCGCTGGTGATCAATCCGTTACGCTCAGGCATGCTGTGCCTGAGTTGCATGTTGCTGGTCGCGTGCAACTCATCTACTAACACTGCTTATCAGACGATCAATCTGGCGATCAAAGGCCCCGAGTCAACGATCACTACCGATGTTATCAACCGGCTTGGTAAAACCGGACTGATCGTACGGCTGGGCAATGGGGAAGCGCTGCTGGTACTGGCTGCTCGGTATAACAATACAGCCGAATGGCATGGACCCAATCAGTTGCTGGTCACGCGCAATGGCCGCCTGGTGCAGTCAGCCGGTGCGCCCGACAATGCTGACCTGATAGCGCCGCTTGCTGCCAACGACCCTTTTCTGGCTGACCTGCGCGAACTGCGCGACGGCCAGGAAATTACGCGCCAGGTCGATTACCCCAAACGCTTTCTGACCGGATTGCCGCAGCATGCCCGCTATACGCTAGGGGGTATCGAATCTATTGAAATAATGGGCGTGCCACGCTCACTACAACGCATTAATGAAGCTATCACCATGCCGACGCTAGGTTTCAAGGCCACCAATACCTATTGGATGGAGCCTGAGACGGGCAAGGTATTAGCCAGTGCTCAACATCTGACACCAGACCAACCCGCATTGAGCCTGACCGAAGTCAGCCCGGCAGGGGCGCAGCCATGACAATCAAACTTCTTGGCGCTCTGCTTGTTGCAATAGCCAGTAGCACGGCGTTGGCGCAAACGGATACTGGCAGCATCAGCGTGGAAGTCAGTGGCGCTGTTGCTAATCCGGGTTTTTTTACCTTTGAGCCAGACGCACGACTGAACAATGCCGCCGTTGCCGCTCAAGTGAGCTCCCAGGCGTGGTTCCTTGGCGCGGCGCTGTTGCGCGATAAAGCGATCGAGCCACAACAGCGCCTTAAAGCCGGCGTGCTTTTTGAATTGGGCGCTAATAGGGTTTATGCACAGGCCGAAAAAAATAGTGCACTGGGTGAGTTGGTGGATCGCCTTTATTCATCGGTACAGGCCATGCCGGTAACAGGGCGGGTGGTAGCTGAGCTGGACCCCCTTCAACAGCTATTGATTGCAAATAATTCACTACTGGAATCGGGTGATCGCCTTATTTACCCCCGCCGCCCTGATCAAGTACGTGTTACCGGCGCCGTTGCTGAAGACTGTGTGCTGCCCCATGACGCAGCCTGGCAACTGACTGACTACCTGAAACAGTGCCCCGCGCACAAAATGGCGGAGCGCAGCGTTGCTTACGTTATTCAACCCAACGGGAGCTGGGATACTTACGGTATCGCCTACTGGAACCATCAGCCCGCCGAGGTCGCTGTGGGGGCGGTTATCTATCTACCGCTAAGAACTTCGGGGTTGTCCCCAGCGACGACTGAACTAAATGAAGATATGGCCCGCATGTTAGCGACTCAGTATCAGTTGGGGGGGGCGTTTCAATGAGTAACGCGTCTCTGACCCGTCATAAGTATCTAACCCTGGCCGTGATCGCCAGCCTTGGCTTGTCGTCAAACGCTTACGCCGACCGCTATCGCACCACCCAGCATGATTTCGGTGGTGTGGGCTTGCTGCAGACGCCAACGGCCCGTATGGCCCCAGAAGGTACGTTCAGCTTCAATGCCAACAGGACTTCGCCGTACAGCCGTTACAGCATCTCGATGCAGCCGGTGCCTTGGCTGGAGGGAACCTTGCGTTATATTGCCATCAGCAATAGGCGTTACAATCCAGATGAAAATTTCAGTGGCGATCAGAGTTTGAAAGACAAGGCTTTCGACGCTAAATTTCGCCTGCTGCAAGAAAATTACTGGTTGCCGGACGTATCTCTTGGCTTTCGAGATTTCGCTGGTACAGGCCTGTTCTCCAGTGAATTTCTGGTTGCCAACAAGCGCTTTTATGATCTGGACTTCAGCCTGGGTATTGCGTGGGGCTATATTGGTAATCGCGGCGATTTCAGTAACCCTCTGGGCTTTCTAGGGGACGATTACGACAGCCGGGACGCCGGCACAGTCGGTGGCGGCGGCGACTTTAGTATCGACAACTACTTCCGCGGCCGGCCTGGGATTTTTGGTGGTGTGGAGTACCAGACACCCTGGGACCCATTGCGCTTCAAAATCGAATTGGATGGCAACGATTACCAGAATGAGCCTCAGGACAATAATCAAGCCCACGACTCGCCTATCAATATGGGCGTCGTCTATCGCCTATCTCGCGGCGTTGACCTGAGTCTGGGTTGGGAACGCGGAAATACCGCGATGTTTGGTATTACCTTACATTCCAACCTGAAGAGTGACCCCTTCCCTGCCAAGCTGCTGGACCCTCCGCCAGAACGCCGCGCGCCCCTCCCGGCAGGCGTGAGCGCTCAATCGGTCGACTGGGCAAATGTTAGTGATCGTCTGCGTGATAATGCGGGCTTTGAGGTTGAAACGATTGAAGTCAAAGACCGCGAGTTGATCGTCACCGGCGAGCAGAAGACTTTCCGTAACCAGGCTCAAGGGTTAGGCCGTGCGAGCAGGGTACTAGACAACGCTACTGGCGAAGGTACCTACGACTGGTACACCCTGGTGAATAAACCGCGTGGGATTGCCGTTTCTGAGGCCAGTATTGATGCTAGCCGCTTGAGAGATCTGGAACAAAACCGTATTGATGAGCAGGCGATGCGCCGTTCTACCGTGCTCGCTACACCCAGCAAAGTGGGTACTGAACTTCTCCACACAGAACCCTTGGAGAAATTCACCTACGGTTTGTCACTGGGTTACAACCAGAACATAGGTGGACCAGACGGATTCGTTCTTTATCAGTTTCTGGCTCGGGTGAAAAGCGAGTACCGCTTCACTCGGAATCAGTGGCTGCACGCTAGCGTCGCTGCCAACCTGATCAATAACTTCGACAAATTCCGATTTGAAGGTACCAGCGAGCTGCCCAGGGTACGGACCAATATCCGTGAATACCTGACCAGTTCAGATGTGATTCTGGAAAACTTCCAGTACACGCACACCAAGCGCCTGGATCGCGACCTGTATGCGATGGGCTACGGCGGTTTGTTGGAAAGTATGTTTGGCGGTGTGGGCGGCGAGGTACTCTACCGCCCGAGTGGCGATAACTGGGCAATTGGTGTGGATGCCAACTGGGTACGCCAACGCGGCTTCCGCCAGGACTTCAGCTTCCGCGATTACTCTACCCTGACCGGTCACTTTACCGCCTACCTGCAGACCAACTTCTACAATGTGTTGGCCAAGGCGAGCGCCGGGCGATACCTTGCCGGTGACATCGGTGGCACCCTGGATCTGTCACGCCGCTTTAACAACGGGATTACCGTAGGCGCCTACGCGACCCAAACCGACGTTTCCTCCGAGGAGTTTGGTGAAGGTAGCTTTGACAAGGGGATTTACTTCACCTTCCCGTTCGACGCGTTCTTTGCCCGCTCCAGCCAGTCCCAGGGCACCATTGGCTGGAACCCGCTTACGCGCGATGGCGGTGCCAAGCTGAGCCGTTTCTACTCGCTGTATGACCTGACAGAGGCGTCCAATACCGACCGCTTCAACGATGGGTTTAATGCATTGCGGGATTAGTGCGCCTAACCCATCATTGCCGTACCTTTCCGTCATTCCCGCGCAGGCGGGAATCCATTTTGACCTTGGTGTTAGGGTAATCACCCTTGGGCATCCCGTGGCCGACAATGGATCCCCGCTTTCGCGAGGATGACGATAAAGGGCAGCGAGGATGACGATACAAGGGAGCGGTGATGACGGTATGAGGCGGCAGGGATAACTGGGGATAGCTGCTTAACGGTTTGTTGGTATACTGCGCGCTTTTCCTGATACGGAAAAGGGCGTGCTGGGTATGTGGTTGATATTGAAGCGCCTATGGCTGCGCTACCGCGTGATATTCAAAGTATTGTTTTTTGCTGTGCTGGGTCTGGGCATTTACCTGGGCATGAATCCCGTTCCCCCACCCACCTCTGCTAGCTGGCACGGCGATTTCTATCATGCTGGCGGCCTGTTTGCCTGCACTATTCTGAGTTTTCTTGCCTACCCACACTGGCGTTGGTGGGCGCGTGGCGTGCTGATGTTTTTGGTCGGCGTTGCGATTGAGGCAGTGCAACACTTTCACCCTACCCGGTCGGCAGACTTAACGGATATTCAGGTGAACATCGTTGGCCTTGCCACCGGCTTGCTGGTGATTTTCATGTTTCAATGGATTTACAGAAAACGCCTGGTGTAATGAGGCGTATACCTGAGATGCTTGTTTCAGCATTCTGCCCGCCCTCTCGATAATCAACCGGTCAGGAGTCAGACATTACCCAGTCTTTCTCTCTGATAGCTTCCGTTCTGTACTCGCCGGCACCATACCTGATTATCCAGATACCACTGCACGGTCTTGCGCAACCCACTTTCAAAGGTCTCGCTTGGCGACCAGCCCAGCTCACGCTGGATTTTGCTGGCGTCAATGGCGTAGCGCATGTCGTGGCCGGGGCGATCCTGCACGGTGGTAATCAGGTCTTTGTAGGTGCCATGCGCAAGAGGGCTAAGCTCATCCAGCAAATCACAAATGGTGTGCACTACTTCGATGTTTTGCTTTTCGTTGTGCCCACCAATATTGTAGGTTTCGCCGATCTTGCCTTGGGTCGCGACCAGTACCAACGCGCGGGCGTGGTCTTCCACATACAGCCAGTCGCGGATCTGGTTGCCTTTGCCGTAAACCGGCAGCGGCTTGCCCTCAAGCGCGTTGAGGATCATCAAAGGGACGAGCTTTTCCGGGAAATGGTACGGGCCATAGTTGTTGGAGCAGTTGGTCAGCACGGTTGGCAGGCCGAAGGTGCGATTCCAGGCACGCACCAGATGGTCAGAGCCTGCCTTGCTAGCTGAATACGGCGAGCTGGGTGCATAGGCCGTCTCTTCGGTAAACAGTGGCAATTCACCGGCCTGCTCTTCCGGATGCGGTAGGTCGCCATAGACTTCATCGGTGGAGATGTGATGAAAACGAAAGGCGGTCTTTTTCTCTGCCGTCAGGGTCTGAAAATACGCTCGGGCTTGATCCAGCAGCACATAGGTGCCGACGAGGTTGGTCTGGATGAATTCGCCCGGGCCGTCGATGGAACGATCTACGTGCGACTCTGCTGCCAGGTGCATGATCAGATCCGGCTGATGCTGGGCAAGCACGCGCTTTACTTCGGCTACGTCGCAAATATCCACCTGTTCAAATGCATAGCGTGGGTCTTCGCTGACCGTACTGAGGGATTCAAGATTGCCGGCGTAGGTCAGTTTGTCCAGATTGACTACTGAGTGCTCGGTGCCATTGAGCAAGTAACGCACGACGGCGGAGCCGATAAAGCCAGCACCGCCAGTCACCAGTATTTTAGACATTTTCATTGCCCTTGATTTTCTGCAAGCATTCGGCCAGCGAGTTTCGCCAGTAGGGCACGATCATACCGGTGACATGCTTAAACTTCTGTTTGCTCAACAGGCTGTAATGCGGCCTGGTGGCAGGTGTGGGGTAGTCTTTGGTTTCGATCGGGGAAACGCTGCACTGGATGCCCGCGAGCTCGAATATCGCTTTGGCAAAGTCATACCAGCTACACACCCCCTCGTTGCTGTAATGAAACAGGTTACAGCCAGCAACTGGGGTGCTTTGCTGCTGTTCGATCAGCGTCATGATCGCGTTAGCCAGATCGCCAGCGTAGGTCGGGCTGCCTACCTGATCGTCAATTACCGTGAGAGCGTCGCGCTCACGGCCCAGCCTGAGCATGGTTTTGACAAAGTTATTCCCGTGTTGGGAGTACACCCAACTGGTCCGCACAATGCTGGCGTTAACGCCGCTGGATTGAATCGCGCGCTCGCCATTAAACTTGGTTTGCCCATAGTTATTCACTGGCGCAGTGGGATGATCTTCGGTGTAAGGCTTGTGATGGCAACCGTCGAATACATAGTCAGTGCTGACGTGTATCAGATAGGCGCCCTGCTCTTTAGCCGCTTGAGCCAGTTCAGCCACTGCATGGTGATTGACCTGTTCGGCCAGGTCTCTTTCCTCCTCGGCCTTGTCCACTGCGGTATGGGCGGCGCAGTTGATGATGACATCGTAGCAATGGTTCCGCAGATGCTCAGTGACCTGCCCCGGCACGGACAGATCTAATTGCGCACGGTCGACAAAGGTGAAGTCGAAATTAGTATAGCTCGCCACAAGGTCCTGAAAGCTGCGGCCCAACTGACCGGTAGATCCCGTTACCAGTACCTTATTGAGCATAATAATTTACACCGTACTGGAACTTGTCACTCAGGTCAGCGAGCAAAGGTTGGCACATGTCCTTGTCCGACAGCTTTATATCCTGCTGCGCTATCTGCCAGTCGATGATGATATCGGGGTCGTTCCAGGCAAGGCCACGATCGCATTCAGGTGCATAATAGTTATCCACCTTGTAAGCAACGATCGCCTGCGCACTGAGGACCACAAAGCCATGCGCAAAGCCTCGGGGGATAAATAGCTGGTGCTTGTTCTCCTCCGTGAGCTCTACTGCGACATGCTGGCCAAAGGTAGGGCTGCCCTGGCGGATATCGACTGCAACATCCAGTATCGCGCCTGTAATCACGCGTACCAGTTTACTCTGCGCGTGCGGGGGTAGTTGGAAGTGCAGGCCGCGGAGCACACCGTAACTGGAACTGGATTCGTTATCCTGGATGAATTCAATCTTGCCGCTTGTGGCTTGATCAAACGCATCCTGGCGGAACGTTTCCAAGAAATATCCGCGTGAGTCGCCTCGCACCTGAGGCTCACACAAAATGACGTCTGGAATACATTGAGGTTTGAAAATCAAAGCATCGGCCCTTCTTCTGCGCATTTAACCAGATACTGGCCATATTGGTTTTTCAACAGTGGCTGGGCCAAGGCTAATAACTGCTGCTTGTCGATATAGCCCATTTGAAAAGCAATCTCTTCAAGACACGCGACTTTGAGCCCTTGGCGCTTCTCGATAACCTCAATAAATTGCGACGCTTCCAGCAAGCTCTCGTGGGTGCCAGTATCCAGCCAGGCATAACCCCGGCCAAGCAGTTCGACCTTCAGCCGGCCTTCATCGAGATACATCTGGTTCAAAGTAGTGATCTCGAGCTCGCCCCGCTCAGAGGGCTTCACCTGTTTGGCCTTTTGAACCACGTCATTAGGATAGAAATACAGACCCGTAACTGCATAGCTCGACTTGGGTAGCTTGGGCTTTTCTTCCAGGCTGATGACAAGACCGCTGGCATCAAACTCTGCAACGCCGTACCGTTGGGGGTCCTGAACACGATAGCCAAACACTGTGGATTTGTTCTCTAGCGTTACATTGCTGACTGCACTGGCCAACATTTTCGCAAGGCCATGACCGTGATAAATGTTGTCACCCAGGACAAGGCAGGCGTCGGAATCGCCGATAAAATTTTCCCCTAGAATAAATGCCTGAGCCAGACCATCAGGTGAGGGCTGGGTAACATAATCAAAGTGGACACCTATTTCTGAACCATCTCCCAGCAGACGCTGAAAACTTGCTTGTTCTTCAGGCGTGGTGATGATGAGTATCTCCTTGATACCGGCCAGCATCAGCACGGAGATAGGGTAATAAACCATCGGTTTGTCATAGATGGGGACAAGTTGCTTCGAGACGCCCTTGGTAATGGGGTACAGGCGCGTTCCAGACCCGCCTGCCAGTACAATCCCTTTCATAGTAACCTCGGCAATGTGGTGTAAGACTCCCAACAGTTTGATTGCGCCAATCTGCTCAAGAAACTCAACGGACCTGCCGTTGAAGATACTCCATGGTAACTGCTGCGGCCTCATACCACTAGATGATGCATTGGTGCTGGAAGTTGTTGATGAGGAGCACCGCCAGCGTGATCTTGCAGCACCCAAAACGACTTTAGTGGCGTAGGCCGTGGATTTCATCTCTGGTCTGCGAATTTTTGTTATGCTGCGCGACTCAATCTGATCTGGAAGGGCCGTATCGATATGTGGCTGACCATCATGCGCCACTGGGTGCGTTATCGGCTGATCTTCAAGGTATTGTTTTTTGCAGTACTCGGCCTGGGTATCTACCTGGGCGTAAGCCCCTCACCTCCCCCCACTTCTGCTTCCTGGCATGCCTATTTTTACCACGCCGGCGGGCTGTTCACCTGTACCCTACTCAGCTTTCTGGGATTCCCTCGCTGGTATTGGTGGGTACGCGGCGGGCTGATGTTTGCCGTGGGGGTAACTATTGAGTATGTACAAAGCTTCCACCCTACCCGCTCGGCGGACATAACCGATATTTACGCTAATACGGCGGGCGTTGCGGCGGGGTTGGTGTGCATTTTTGTGTTTCAGTGGTGGCGCGGCGCGCGGCTGAATTAAGGCACAACCCCGCTATTTTAAACCAAAAATGGATCCCCGCCTTCGCGAGGATGACGACCGGCCAGGGCAGATGAGGGTTCATGAAGGTGGCGGGACAGGTCCAGCTTCCTTTTGGTGGGAGCGGCGGCTTGTGGGAGCGGCGGCCCCGCCGCGAAGGAGGCCACCCAGAACACCGAGCTCCCGAATACCCGCCAAACCCTTCGCGGCGGGGCCGCCGCTCCCACAGGGTGCCGCCGCGCCTAGCGGGGGGTGGGGAAAGGGGATACCTTGTTAACTACGTTTCTTTGGCGGGCCAAAGCCGTCTGAACTGGTCACTACCTGCCCCACCGGTGCAGCGGGTTTACGCTTGGCGGCCGGCTTGGACTTAGGACGCTTCTTGCCTTCTTTCTTCTTGTCGTCCTTTTTCTTCTTGCTACCGACCGGTTTGCCGGAGGACTTGGTCTTCTTCGGGCCTTTGTAGCTACCGGGCAGCTCCTTGACCACGCGGCGCTCGAACTGCCGACGCAAATACCGCTCGATACTCGACATCAAATTCCATTCGTGTGGCGCTATCAGCGAAATAGCAACGCCCTCCGCCCCTGCTCGACCGGTGCGGCCTACACGGTGCAGATAATCATCCCCACTGCGCGGCATGTCGAAGTTGATGACCAGATCCAGCTCGTCGATATCCAACCCGCGAGCGGCAACGTCAGTAGCAACTAGCACACCGACGCTGCCTTGCTTGAGGCGTTCAATCGCCAGCTTGCGGTCTTTCTGATCCTTTTCGCCGTGCAGCACGTAGACGCGCAGATCCATGGCTCTGAGCACGCCATTGAGGCGATCGGCCATAACCCGGGTGTTAGTGAATACGATGGCTTTGCCGGGGCTCTCGTTGACCAGCAGCCACTTGAGAAGCGCTTCTTTATGCGCCTGATCGTCCGCTGCGATCACTTGCTGGGTGATCGCGGGCGTGTCGTCACGCACGGTGCTGAGCTGCAGCAGGTGGGGGGTGCGTTGCACCTCTTCCACTACCCGCTTGAGCGCAGCGCTGCCTTTGGTAGCTGAGAACAGCATGGTCTGGCGCTCTGGCGGGCAGGCGTTAGCCAGCTTCATCACATCTTCAGTGAAACCCATATCCAACATACGGTCGGCCTCATCGAGGACCAGTACCTGGATGGACGACAGGATCAAGCTGTTTGCGGCCAGATGCTCAAGCGCGCGGCCCGGGGTGGCGATGATGATATCGGGGTTCTTGCGCATCTTCGCTGACTGAACCTTGAAGTCCTCACCGCCGGTAATCAGCTCGGCTTTGATAAAGGTGAACTTGGCGAACCGCTGTACTTCACTGAGGATCTGCCGAGCCAGTTCGCGCGTTGGCAACAGGATCAGAGCGCGGGGCTCGAGTGCCTGGCTGTCTTCTGTCATCAGCCGCTGCAGCAAGGGCAACACAAAAGCACCTGTCTTGCCGCTGCCCGTCTGGGCGATCACGTGCAGGTCGTTGCCCTCTATGGCCAGGGGAATGGCTGCTTCCTGAACCTGGGTCGGTGTGTCGAACTTGAGTTCTTCAAGACCTTTGAGCAGACGTTCGTGCAGGGCAAATTCGCTAAACAAGGATGCTTACCTCGGGGACGGCGGTGATTAGGTTAATGGCGGGTAGTGTAACACCGTGGCGACGTCGGTAAGGTCAAAATGGATTCCCGCGTTCGCGGGAATGACGGGGGGCCGGAATGACGAGAGGTGGCGGAAATAATAGGGGAGCCGAAGAAGCACGAGCTCGGAGCATGGCCGGTAGGAGCGGCGGCCTCGCCGCGAAGGGGATTGCTGGACA
>TARA_R110002020_G_scaffold152794_12_pt1 | contig 60610 bp, 51 predicted proteins | sample TARA_R110002020 | Tara Oceans TARA_R110002020 (sample SAMEA4396489) | marine metagenome | biome: Westerlies Biome; feature: [MES] marine water layer (ENVO:01000295) within the mesopelagic zone...; material: water (ENVO:00002006), including particulate matter (ENVO:01000060)... | reverse complement strand
CGCGACCGTTTTGTACACCGATTCCGGGTTCGAGGGGTGGTAGATACCGGCGAGCACATCGCGTTGCAGGCGGGCGAGTTCGCTTGTGCTCCGGAAGGCTCCTCCCCCGGCTGAGCGCATGACTTGGTCGACGACGTGGCGTGCGGTTTCGGTGCTGCGTTGTTTGACGCCGGTCAGTTTGCGGAACCAGCCAGCCCCGTGATCCACGAGACCATCGACGTCATCGGCGATGCTGTGCAGTTGGGGTTCGATCGCATCGAGCGCGAGCGCGGCATCCGCCATGCGCCAGCGCAGGTCCGGATGCTCGGAGTACGCCTCACCGCTGATGGCCGAGCGGCGTTTCTGTAGTGTTTCGACACCGAGTTCGAGGGCACGGTCGGCAATTCCGGCATAGACGGAGGCGATGAGCGGCAGGAAGTTCGCGAATACGGCGAAGACGAAGGGGTCTGTGGTGTCCCCGACGGCTAGTTTCCGGGTGACTTTGTTGGCGGGCATGAACGCTTTGTCGAGCACGGTGGTGTGGCTTTGGGTGGCGCGCATGCCGAGGGTGTCCCAGTCGTTGAGGGAACGCCAGCCGGGGGTGTCGCGGGTGATGAAACCGTGGATGAGGGTTTCGGTGCCGTCGTCGGCCGTGTGTTTGCCGAAGAGGGCGAGCTGGGTCCATGCCGGTGACAGTGAGGTGAAAATTTTCGTACCAGTAAAGAGGTGCCCGCCTTCGACGGTTTCGACGGTGGTGAGGGAGTCCCCCATGACGAGGTCGTTGCCGGGTTCACTCAAGCCGAAGGCGAAAACTTCGCCGGCTTCGGCATCCGCCAACAACCAGTCGAGGCTCGAGTCGCCACGCTCGCGCAGAGCCCCCGCGACACCGATCCAGACGAGGTGCATGTTGATGGCGAGCGCCGTGGCCGGGGCGTACGCGGCAAGCAGGCGTTGGTCATCCGACAGCTCACGCAAACTGCGCGGCTTCAAGTACCCGACAGCACGCAGCTCTTGCAGGTCTTCGGTAAAGAAGATGTTCTCGCGATCGTAACGCTCGGCGCGCGACCGGATGCGATCAAGCAGTGCTGGGGTGAGTACCGTCATGGGTCAACGCTATCGCGCGGCGCTTCGCGCTATCTCTGCGACCCACTCGTTGAGCTCGCCCAGCGCTTCATCAAGGCCGATTTCGATCCCGGCTTGATCGGCAGGTTTTCGCCAGCCGTCAGCCCAACTTTGCCAGGCAGTTAGTTCCGGCGGCCAAGTTCGCGGCACCAGCCCTAGCTCTTCGGCTTCCAGTGCGCGCGCCCGAAACACGTCTTCTGCGGCTACCCTCACAGCGCCTAGCTCACTGCCCTCTGGGAAGAAAGCTCCGCGCAGCAACAGCAAATCTACGACGTCACGCACGCGGTCGTTAAAGAATGGTTTGCCGTCGCCTTCCGGAGCGGGGGCATCCGGGTCAGTGCAGGCATGAAGTTTTTGTGCAACCTGGTAGGCCATGGTGATTCCGGCGATTTCATCAGGCGCACCAAGCCCGAGCGCGCTCAGGTCAGGCGCAGCGAAGCGCTCATCCTCGTCGCCAATCCTTCCTTCGGAGAAAGACACCTCCACTTTGATTTTGCGAAAAACTTGACCGCGAATCTTGAGCTGAATGTATAAGCGCCGCGGCTTGTTGGTGGTACGGGCGTTCTCGACCACCTCAATCTCCGTTCGCGCTAGCTCGAACGGTTCCCATGGTTGCGCGAGCGCCGAATCCAGCGCAGTCTCAAAATCTGCAATGGCACCCCTGTAAACAGTGTCGACATCTCTTGTTGCTCGCGCCCCGACTTCCAAGCGATGCTCCAGGTACGCGCCGCCTTTGATCAGGAAGTCCGGGCGTCCGTCAGAGCCCAAGGCTCGTTGCAACGCTGCCATCACAATCACCGAACCGGTGAGCCAGCCAAGACGGTCAAAGGCTTGGTCCGTTTTCTTCGCGGCTGCGTTGAGAAAGGAATTGAGAGCTGTCGTGTTCTTGGGCGGAGCCTCCCGCGGCGGCAGACCGTCGAAAGCATGCGTCACAGGTTGCTCTCCAGCTCGCTCAGCTCCAGAGCAGTCAACTGCCCCCTCGCACGCGCGGCCCCAATCGCCTGATGCAGAAGATGTCTGGGCACTTTTGTAGCGATGCCTTGCTCGATCGCCGTGAGCACAGTGACTACTGGAATTCCTTCCCACCAGCTTCGCTCGCGGGGCGATATGTGATCGCTATGTAGCTGCACGCCAGAGATGTTCCTGCGGACGCGATGCTTTCCCACATTCACATGGATGATCTCTGGATTGATGTCGCAGAGGTCGTGCACGAGCAGCGCCGTGTCATGGGAAAGGATCGCGTCAGGTGCCCCGGTTGCCAGCACTGCGCGCATGTAATCGTCGCGCGCTGTTTGCGGTAGTTCTGGAAACCGGTAGAGGCCCTGAGAGATCCGTTCCAGCTTCTCTCTCGAAGCAAGCTTCGCTAGCTCCACCGCCGAATAGCCCAGGTCTCGTGCATCCCGAGTAGTGACGAATCCGTACTGGCTAGCGGCGATTGGCCACAGCTCTGTTCGCAATGTCATGATTCCTCCGTGCCAAAACTATACCTTTTTTGGTATAGTTTTGGCAATTTTTCGCGTAGCCTGCCCTTGGAGCAACCCTAGGCGCCCGCCTCACGCTCAACCGCATACCGCGGCGCCATTGATTCCATCTGCTCCATGACGAGCTTGATGGCGTCGGGCTGCTTGTCTGGCGGATAGTCATTGAGCACGAGCAACCGCTTGATGGATGAGCGGAGCTTGGCCCGCACATCGTCGCGTACGGTCCAGTCGGTGCGCACATCGCGGCGCATGACCTCGACGAGGCCGCGGGCGATGTCAGCGAGTTTGCCGTCGCCCTGCACTTCGACGGCCGATTCATTTTGCGAAACCGCATCGTAGAAGGCGAGCTCGTCCGACGACAGCGACGGAGTGAACGTTTCCCCACGTTTGCCTTCGTGAGCAACCTCCCGAGCCAGGGCCACGAGCTCAGCGATCACTTCAGCTGAGGTGAGTTGCTGGTTGGTGTACTTGTTCATCAGCTCGGTGATGCGTTCCGAAAAGGCACGCTGGCGGATGATGTTGTTGCGCGTGACGGCAGCCGATTCTTCCGTCAGCAGGGTGCGCAGCGCTTCGATCGCGAGTTGGGGGTTGCGGGCTTGCTGCGTCCGCTCGACGAACTCGGGGGTGAGGTCGCTGAGCGAAGGCTTGGGCATGCCTGCCGCACTGTAGATGTCGTAGACCTCACCGGCATCCGTCGCTTGGGCAATGAGGTTACCAAGGAGACGCTGGATGTCTTCGGGGATGGGTTCGCCACGAGACTTGCGGTCGAGGGCGTCGAACTTCGCCATCAGCACGCGCACTTCTTCGTAGAACGTGATCTCGGGGTGCAGTCCGACCAAGGTGGTGCGGCCGCTGGCGAGCGCCCAGGCGCGGCCGAGTTGTCCGGAGAAGCGGCGGTAGCGGGCGGCGAGTGTTTCTTCGCCGAGCGCGGCCTCGTTGCCGGGGGTCGCAGCATCCCGCAAATAGTTCGCGGCACCACTTGCGGCGTTCAGGTAGGCCTTGTTGCCGCCCTTGTCGAGAATGGCTTTCCAGTCGTAGCCGGCCAAGATTTCGCGGAGCTTGTCAACGAGGTCGAGGGCAACATCCACTGCTTCGTCGACGGAGCGCCCGATGGGTTTGTTCTCTTGGTCGCTGGTCGTGTACTCCTCGAGAGCTGCTTTGAGGTTGTCGACCAGGGGCGCGTAGGCGACGAGTAGGCCGTCTTCTTTTCCGCGGAAGGTGCGGTTGACGCGCGCAAGGGTCTGCATGAGTAGCGCGCCTTTGAGGGGGCGGTCGAGGTAGAGGGTGTGGAGGGGTGGCGCGTCAAAGCCGGTGAGCATCATGTTCTGCACGATCACGATTTCGAGTTCGTCATCCACATCTTTGAGGCGCGTTTTGATGGCGTCGTTTTGGGATGTACGGCGCACGTGTTCAACGATGGGCGACGGGTCAGATGGCGTACCCGAGTAGACGACTTTGATCTTGCCCGTGGTGAGGTCGTCGCTGTGCCAGTCGGGGCGTAGGGCGATGATTTGGTCGTAGAGGCGGGCGCAGATCTCGCGGGTGGCTCCGACGATGAGGGCTTTGCCGGGAGCTTCGATGTAGGGGCGCATGCGTGTGCTGCGTTCTTCCCAGTGTCGAACGATGTCTTCGGCGAGGGCTTCGAGCCGTTCGGGGGCTCCGTAGATGGCGTTGACGACGGCGACGGATGCTTCGATGCGGGCCCGTTCGGTGTCGTCGAGGGCGAGGGTGACGTCGTCTGCTGCAGCATCGAGGTCTTCTTGGGTGATGCCGTCGGCGAGTCCGACTTTGATGAGGCGGGGTTCGAAGTAGACGGGCACGGTGGCTTTGTCGTCGACGGCGCGGGTGAGGTCGTAGATGTCGATGTAGTCGCCGAAGACGTCGCGGGTGTTGCGGTCGTCGAAGGAGATGGGGGTGCCGGTGAAGGCGATGAGGGTGGCGTTGGGGAGGGCGTCGCGTAGGTGGCGGGCGTAGCCGTCGAGGTCGTCGTAGTGGCTGCGGTGGGCTTCGTCGACGATGACGATGACGTTGCGGCGGTCGGAGAGGAGGGGGTGTTCGGTTCCGGTGGCGCGTTCGGTGTCGGTGCGTCCGAATTTTTGGAGGGTGGTGAAGTAGATGCCGCCGGTGGTGCGGTTGCCAATTTCGTCGCGCAGTTGGGTGCGGCTTTTGATTTGTTGGGGCTTTTCGGCGAGCAGCATGCTCTGGTTGAACGTTTGGAAGAGTTGGCCGTCGAGTTCGGTGCGGTCGGTGATGACGACGATGGTGGGGTTTTTGAGTTTGGCGTGGCGGGAGACGAGGTTGGCGTAGAGCTCCATTTCCATGGATTTGCCGGAGCCTTGGGTGTGCCAGACGACGCCCGCTTTTCCGTTAGATTCGACGGCCAATACGGTGCTGCCGATTGCTTTGGAGACGGCAAAGTATTGGTGGGGTTTCGCGATGCGTTTGGTGAGGCCGTCGCTGTTCTCGTCGAAGGCTGTGTAATTGCGCAGGAGTTGCAGGAAGCGGTCTTGGTTGTAGAGCCCGTCGATGGCGTCTTCGAGGCTGGTGATGGTTTCACCGTCGATGGTGCGGTTGGGGTTGACGGGTTTGCCGTCGTCGTCGACGTTCCAGGGGGCGAAGTGGTTGAGGGGTGTGAAGGGGGTGCCGTATTTGGCGTCGATTCCGTCGCTGGCGAGGGTGAAGACGCAGTAGCGGAATGCGAGGCGAAATTCGCGGAGGTAGGTGTGCAGTTGGGCGTGGGCGGAGGCGACATCCGCCGTTTTGGTGCCGGCTTTTTTTAGCTCGATGATGCTGACGGGCATGCCGTTGCAGTAGAGCACGAGGTCGAAGCGTCGTTTGTAGTCGCCCTGAGTGAGGGTGACTTGGTTGACGGCGAGCCAGTCGTTCTGGTCGGGGTCGGCGGAGAGCAGGCTGATGGTGGGGTTGTGTTCGGTGCCGTCGGTGTTGATGTAACTGAGGCGGAATCCGTCGACAAGGTATTGGTGGATGCGAAGGTTTTCGGCGATCGCATCTTTCGACTTCGGCGACGCAATCTCGGCAACCGCTTGCGCAAGGTATTGGGCAGGCACGGTCGGGTTGAACTTCTGCAGTGCGGCAAGCAGGCGGGGGCGGATGAGGAGCTCATCCCAACTGTCACGCTCACCCGAGCCGGGTGCGATTTTTTCGCCCGCAAGAGGAAGCCACCCCAACTCCCCGAGCGCGTCAAGTGTGAGCTGTTCCCAGTCTGCTTCTGACATTCCGACCATCACCCGACCTCTTCGATCTGCTTCTCGGCATCCTTCACGCGGAGCCTGCCCGACATGAGTTCGGGGAGGAGTGTGTCGCGCAACCTCGCGAGTGTTCTGTTTTCTTCATCCAGCGAGTGAAGATTTTGACGTATGGGCGTAGCAAGATCTTCGAAAGCAACACGCTTTTGGGGCGGCAGTAGAGGAACTGGCGCGGCCTTGAACTGTTCAGCGCGCACCGCTGGGTATGCACTTCCCTCGGCAACGTTCTCAAGATGTGTCGTGAATCCGTGCAATCGCGTCACCTCATAGAGGTATGCAAAACCAACACCTCTCGGTGAAAGCACTGCCAACCCGGTTGAAGCTACTAGTTTCGAATCCTCTGAAAGGTTGAGGGAATGCGAGCGCCTGTTTGGCCTGACCGTCGACCAAAGCGTGTCACCCGGCCTTACGCGTCGCCGCGCTCGACTCGGGGCGTCTTCCCAAGGGGTCAATTCGGGAAACGAGTGCGCTCCCACCCCAACTGAGGCGATATCGATGTACCTCAAAAATTGGCCAGCGATTGGTTTTACGACTTGAGCGTTTACCTCAGCGATTGTCTCGAGGGGAGCAAAGTCGACGCCGCTTGCCAGCTCAAGCTGAAATCGCGCACTGAGATAGTCGTCGGCTATTTCTGAAAGTTGCATGTTAGCGGCGATCTTTTCGTCAAGAGCGCCCAATACCTGCGCGATCGCCCGGCGTTCCGGAATGCTTGGTGGCAAGAATTCAATCTGGTTGAGAATTGTTTGGTTCAGAAGTGGTTGACCAGAGCCCGAGCTTCGGCCATTCAGCCCCAAAGCCTGAAGGGCGTAGTACCAGTACCTCGGGTCATCATCTTGTTTTGGTTGGCACGCGATCGCATTGTCGGTTACCCAGCTGGGACCTGCCGAGTAGTGGAGACTCCCACAATAAGAACCAACTCGGCCGATAACTATTGTCGGTTCTTCGAAGTTCGCGGTGCTCGTCTTCCCGATTGCTCCATTCGAACCAAAGACGAACACCCCACCAGACTCTGATCTGGAAGGTGAGGTTTTTCCGTTTCGAAATCGAAGAAAGTCTCCGAGCGTGGCGTGGGGAGCATCAACTCCTGATCGCACGTTCACGAGATCCTCCCCAACTGTTCTTGGACTGCACTCGCTAAGGCACGGGAGTCCTCAAACTGGCTCAACAGCTGAGTTCGAAGCCGCTCAACTTTCAATAGAGCATCTTCGCCATCACTCTCTGAATCGGCCGCGCCAACGTATCGCCCCGGCGCAAGTGCGTAGTCCGTTGCTCTAATCTCGGACAGCGTCGCGGAGTAGCTGAACCCGGCCTCGTCCTCATACGTGAGTCCGGCATCCGTCGCCGACTTGGTGCCGCGCCAGGCTCGGAAAGTGTTCGCGATCTGGGCAATGTCGTCGTCGCTGAAGGCGCGCTCGGCACGGTCAACCATGTGGCCGAGATTGCGGGCATCAATGAACAACACCTGACCGGTGCGGTCGATGCTCCCGCCCGCTCCCGCGGTCTTGTCTTTCGCGAAGAACCACGTGCACACCGGAATGCCCGTGCTGCGGAACAACTGCGTCGGCAGAGCAACCATGCACGACACCAGATCGGCCTCGACGAGTTGCGCACGAATGTCGCCCTCGCCACCCGAGTTCGACGACATCGAACCATTCGCCATCACCACACCCGCACTGCCGCCCGGGGCGAGCTTCGAAATGATGTGCTGAATCCACGCATAGTTCGCGTTACCCGCCGGCGGAACACCATAACGCCAGCGCGGATCATCCTCACTGCGCGCCCAATCCTTGATATTGAATGGCGGATTCGCCATCACAAAATCGGCCTGCATCTCCGGATGCTGATCACGCGCAAACGTGTCACCCCACCGACTCGCCAAATTGCCATTCAGGCCATGAATAGCGAGGTTCATCTTCGCCAAACGCCACGTGCGCTCATTCAGCTCCTGGCCATAAACAGAGATGTCGCTTCCCTCTTTATTGTGCGACTCCAAAAACTTCTCCGCCTGCACAAACATGCCACCCGAACCACAACACGGGTCATACACGCGGCCATGCGTCGGCTCCAAAATTTCCACCAGAACCCGCACCACACCAGCCGGCGTATAAAACTCACCACCACGCTTACCTTCGGCAGCCGCGAATTTCTCCAGGAAGTACTCGTACACCTCACCCAAAAGGTCGCGGGCGCGAGTCGAACCCTGCCCGGTGAAACGAGCCGAGTTGAACAGGTCAACCAGTTCTCCCAAACGGCGCTGGTCGATGTTGTCGCGGTTGTAGAGACGCGGCAAGGTCGCGGCGAGCGCCGGGTTCGACGCCATAATCGCCTCCATCGCCTCATCGATCAACAGACCGATCGACTTCACCGGCTCGCCCGGAGCCGCGGCGATACCCTTCGCGTTCTCCGACAAGAAACCCCAACGAGCATTCTCGGGAACCCAGAACACCCCATGACCGGTGTACTCATCGACATCATCGATCAGTTGCGCGATCTGGTCTTCGCCGAGGCCATCAGCCTCAAGCTCCGTCGCGATCTGTGCACGACGCTCCTCGAACGCGTCCGAAACATACTTCAAGAACACCAACCCCAGGATGATGTCCTTATATTGCGAGGCATCCATCGAACCGCGCAGCTTGTCGGCTGCCTTCCAAAGCGTGTCTTTCAGCTCCTTCATGGTCGAGGGGGCTGTATCCGGTTTCGTTTTCGTGCGAGGGGGCATTAGTCAGATCCTTCCGATGGGGCAATTATGGCGGCATCACTGCCGGTAGTTGTGGTGTTCTGGGTAGTCAGGGTGCCGGCGACAACGCCACCAGCAATCGTTTCTTCGAGGGCGGTGAGCATGCGCATCCGTTCGGCCGCAGCCTCGCGCTCGGCAGCAACACTTCGTAGCGTCGCCGCCAGACCCGCACGCTCGGTGTGCACGACACGGCGCACCACCCAACGCTTCCAATCGCGAGACGACTGCTGCGGGATGTCCGTCGCCAGCAACTCGGCGACAAGACCCGCCGAGTCCGTCTCCTTGATGCGCAGAATGCGTGCTGGGTAGAGAACCACCGACGCACCCTCAACATCGACCAAGGCTTGGGGCTGTGTGCCCGCGCGGAACACGACGTCGCCGGGCAAGGTCAGGCCCGCGCTGGGGTAGGCATTCGCTAGCAAGAGGCGGTCGATGCGGCGAGCGCCGATAGCGTGAGCGCCGGCAATCTCTTCCGCGCCGATCACGGCAAAGCCGGTCTCACCGTTGATGTTCTCTGGGCTCACCCGCGCCCCAGAGATGCGGCGAACATGGCGGGCGGCGGCAAGTGCACCGAGGGAGGCGGGCGGCAGCACCAGGGGCGCATCGTTGACCTCCACCGCATCGAGACCGGCGGGAGCTGCGTCACCGAGAGTCGCCACAATCGAGTCGAGTCGAGCCGGGAAATCTGAGCCCGCACGCCGATCTCGCTCGGCGGCGACGGGGCGAGCCGAGGTCACGACATGTTTGGTATCGGAAACAAGAGAGCCGGTGCGCGTGAGAAGTTCGGCGGTACGCACCGGGCGCGTGAAACGGAATGCGTGAGCACGAATGGCAGAACCATCGCCCATCGCGGCCACCAGATCACTGACGAGATCTGCACGGGTCGTCGGGGTGAGAGTTTCATCACCCAAGTCGGCGACAAGGTTCCACTTCTCAGCGCGAGCCACACTCGCGTGCGCTGGACCGAACACCCACAACGCCAGCGCCTGGCGCGGACTACTTGTGACAAGCCCGCGCGGCAGGCGAACGATGGCACGGAGCGAACCTAAACGTAGAAGCTGCGAACGGAGAGCATCCGCATCAGCGGGGAGCCGACCATCCGTCAGCACAGAAGCCGGCGCCACGATGACTGCCCGCTGAGTGTCATCGAGCTGAAGAGCCACATTCTCAATGGCCGACAGGATCTGCACTGCAGACATGACCGGTGACTCCACAGTCGGGAATTGCGCCACATGAACGGCAGCGCTGCTCGCGGTGAACTCGCCTGTGCTCGACACTGTTAAAGGGGTGTGCGCGAAACGGTGAGCCATCAGCCGACGCCGAAGAAGTCGCGCCCCCGGTGCATTGGTATTCGCGGTGGACGCGACCGGGTCGGTGCCCTCTTCGAGTGAACGAAGCACCGCGATAAGGAGATCGCCGCAGACACCCGTGGGATCGACGAATGCGGGACGACCCTGGTCGGCATCCGGATTGTTGCGCTCGAGTTCGCCCGCGAGCTCACTCACCAAAGCAATCGCTTCGGGTTCGAGGGCGGTGCGCGTGAGGGCGCGGCGTCCGTCACGAAAACGTTCACCGAGAAGCGATTCGAACGCGACCGAGACGTCGTAGGCACCGTCTACCAGCACATCAACGAATCGCGCCATCGGAGCCAACTCGTCGCCAAGGGTCTCGACCTCGCTGAGAATGCTCACGTCATCCGGATCAACGCCGTCGGCCAGGTCGAGAAGCTCAGCCGCCGACAACACACCAATGGAGCGATCGGCGGCCGCCCGCAGCGCAACGAGAGCGGTGAGCGCGTGGAACGACTCGTCATCGCCTCGACTCGTCGCATCGAAACGAGCGAAAGCAGCGGCGTCAGCAACCACATCAGGGTTGTTGCCCCGGTTGGTCGCCTCAAGCCACGCCGCGACTTCGAGAGCGTCGAAGACGTCACGGCCGTGGTCCTGAGCGACGGACGCAGGGAACGGCAGGTCGGATGCCGCAGCACGAGTACGCCACATCGACACCACCGGGCGCTGCACCTGCGCCAGCCGGGCAATCCCCGAAAGGGAAATGAACAAGCGAGGTTCGGTGGCCTTCATCATTCCTCCTTCGGTTGAGGTGCACGTCTGTGACACATGATGAGCCTAGCTCGACCTTGCGACATCGGAGCGCTTTTGCTGATAACCCTGCTTATCAGCATGTTCGGCAAGCGGGGAGCGGATCAACGCCAACATTCAACGAGTCGAGGCAATCCCGCCCCGCCCCTCTAATTTCGCCACCGACTCCCGAGGAGTTTCCATGCTTTACATCCGCCAGGTACGCGTTGCCTCACCAGGCACCTCTAACCAGCACATCACCCACGTTCGGTACTCAAACTCACCGACCGGCCCACTCACCGCAGTAGCCCGGGATGTGGTGGCGAGCGTCATCGACACTGGCCACGACTTCTCTACCCACAACGACCTCACCGGCGCAGAAGCTCGCGTTGTTACGCGGGACGCCGGCGGAGGTCGCCGATACATCACCACGGAAGCCGACGGCAAAGAGACCAACAACCTGCTCGAACTACCGCGCTACGTCTAGGCCCTACCCACTAGGAGAAAACCCATGAGCATCGAATCGACGAACGCCCCGGCTGAAACATCGGGGAAAGCGACTACCGCCGACCAGCCACCCGCCACCCCCACATCCTCGAATCGGGCAGTAGCTTTCGGGGCCGTTGGCCTCGGAATCGGCCTCGTTCTCGGACTCGTCATCGGCCTCGCCGTAATTCCCGCCATTGGGAGCGCCATCGGGAGCGTCGCCGGCGGAGTCGTTGACGCTGCACAACCGAGTCCGATCATCGCCGCCACCGAAGCCTGCGAAGTGGAAGACAGCCAGTACATCGTCGTCGGCGACGAAGGCACAAGCGTGTCGATGGACAGCACCGGCGAAGAGTCAAAAGGCGCCCCCTACTCCGACATTCTCTGCGTGCTCGACGAGCTCGACACCCCCGACAGTGTGCTGAACCGCATCAACAGCACCCGGGCCCTCGACGGTCGACAGTCAGCCGAGTGGACGAACTTCTCCGCCTCCTGGGGTTACCACCCCAATAGCGGCGCCAACATCATCATCGACTTCACGCGCGACTAACCAGTCGCGCAACCACCCCTCACCATCCGCACCACCATCGAAGGAGCATCATGACCACTGACACACAGCACCCCGCTGCCGAAACCCCGCCACCCGCCCCCGTTGCCCCGGCCGTGCCGGACGCCGCAGCTGCCCCCGAATCCGAGAAGTCGTTTCTCGTCACTTTCGTTCTCTCGCTGCTGCTCGGCTTCATTGCGGTCGACCGCTTTTACCTCGGGAAGGTCGGCACCGGCATCCTGAAGCTCATCACCTTTGGTGGGTTCGGCATCTGGTACCTGATCGACCTCATCCTCGTGCTCACCGGAGCGCAGAAAGACAAGCAGGGCCTCGGTCTTGCCGGGTACGCGCAACAGAAAAAGGTCGCGTGGATCGTGATGGGTGCCATCATTGTGCTCTCACTCGTCAGCAGTGCGCTCAGCGGCGGCAGCGACGACGCTCCTGCCATCGATGCGCCGAGCACGAGCACCGAGCAATCAGCGGGCACCGAACCCGACGCTGAGCCTGCCGCCGAAGAACCTGTTGAGCAAACAAACACCGCTCAGAGCTGGGCGGATGACAGCTTCGGCACCTTCGACACCATCACCGAATCTGGTGCCGGCGACAACCTCGTCAGCCTGCCCGAAGGAGTCACCGCAGCGATGGTCACTGCAACGCACGACGGTGGCATGAACTTCATCGTCAATGCGCTCGACGCCAGCAACGAAGCCACGGGCGACCTGCTCGTCAACACCATCGGCTCCTACACGGGCACCACCGTCTACGGCTTCAACGCCCTCAGCGATGCCACCTCGTTGCAGATCACGGCCGATGGCAACTGGACACTCACCATCGCGCCGCTCTCGACCGCTCCCGCCCTCGCGGCATCCGGAACTGGAGACGGAGTCTTCCTGTTCGACGGTTCAGCCGGAAAGCTCACCGCCACCCACGACGGAACGATGAACTTCATCGTGCAGGAAGAAACCGACAAGGCCTTCTCGTTCGGGCTACTCATCAACGACATCGGCGCCTACTCCGGCACCGTGCCGCTCAGCTCAGGACCCTCCGTGATCAGCGTGCGGGCCGACGGCAGCTGGACGCTCGCGGCCGAGTAGAGCTCCACAACTAACGCCAGAGGGGTGGGGCCACACGGCCTCACCCTCGTCTGAATTTCGTTCGATGTCAGACCCCTGAGAAATAATCCATTTATCCGGCTCGCCCATGAAAGGAAAACAATGAATCTGCTTGGAGAAGTAGTTCGCGAACGCTGGAGAGCACTTGCCCCCACCAATTTCGCCACACTTGAGAACCAAGAAGAGTTCTTCTCCGAACTCGGTGCAGCGCTTCAGACAGAAGTGAAACAAGCCCTCAGCCAGTCAGTCGCTCTGGCCAGCCAGACAGGCGATGAAGCTGCTCGTGCCGGGCACTACGCCGCGCTACAGCGACAAGCCGAAGAAATTGCGCTGGATGGAGTTCCCTGGCCCGCAGACGAATTAGCCTCCACCCGAGAGGAATGGGATTCGACTAGCCCACACGATGCCCGTGTCGTGGGATGGGCTTGGGAAAATATGGGCGAGTCGGTCTTCCAAGACGAGCTCGAAGATCTCCACGCGAAGTGGCTGCTCCCGATCGAATTTCTCGAACGACTAGCGGCAGCCGCGAACCCCCAAGATTTTTGGGACGCCAACCAGCAGGTCGTCGAGGCCTGCCGTGCGGCTCGTTGGAAACGGGACATCGCCGCCGAGCGATCTGAAGGCTAAACCGAGGCTACGCCGCAATAACCGACAGCACGTTACCCGCAGGGTCCGTGAACCACGCAATCTCAGGGCCGTGCCCGCGCATGATGCCCTTGGCGTCGGTCGCCAACGCACCCATGAGACTCGAGTCGTCGTAAATCTTGGTGGTGACACCACGCTCGTTGAGCGCATCCACTGCAGCCTCAACATCGTCAACCGCAAAGTTCAGGATGGTGAAGCTTGCCGGTTCGTGCGTCTCTTTCGGGTAGATGGTCACGTCGGCGCCGCCGGGCAGCGTGATGCGCAACGTGCCCATCCCACCATCGGCTACAGCTAGCCCGAGGGTGTCGGAGTAGAACGCCCGGGCCGCGTCGAGGTTATTGACACTGAAACCGCAAAAGGCATGGGTGGGAGAAAACATGACGCTCCTTACTGGTGCATCGACGCTACGCCCTCTCGGCCCTGAACGCTAGAGAGCGAACGACAGCGCGATCGAAGGCTCCTCGACAAACGCAGAGAACTCCGGGGCAGACGGCCCTCGGCCGCACTACCCCGGAGTTCGGAGTCCTGCTATTTACTGCGCTGAAGCACAATCAGGCCTGTCGGGAATCGATCGCGAGCAGAAACATACACTGCCCCGCGAGACGAATCGACGGAAACCCCGTAGACCTTATTCCCATAATTAGTGCCCGGGAAATTGGCCACAGTACTCAAATCACCAGCGTTGAGCACGAGAACACCACTGTCTTCAAAGGTGTCACTCTCGTGGCCAAGATACAGCCGTTGCGCAATGGGATCGATCGCGAGTGAACGGAAATCAGGTGCCGTCGCAGCCATCGAGCGCAGCAGCGGATACCCTTCAGCGCTCGCGTCGTAGACACGCACGCCGTCCAGCCCAGTTCGCACATTGCTGCTGACGTACAACTGGCCCGTGGTGGCGTCGAATGCGATGCCATGAGACTGCCAATCAACCCCCACCGTTTCGACTGTTTCGATCTGTGCGCCCGAAACGGCATCCATCACCTGAAACCCAGAGCCACGAGTCGCCCCAAAGACCCTGCCACCGGCGAGGTCAACGTCGAGACCACGTACGTTGGCCGTGAAGGCGAACGGTCCACGCTTGATGGTGTCTGTAGCGATGTCGAGCACAAGCCACGACGCCCCATAGGCCACATACAGCTCGCCCTTAGCGGTATCGATTGCGATGTCGCGAACTCCCTGATCTTCAGCACCAGCGATAGCGTGAGTTGCCACGACAGTGTCCGAGACAGGATCGATTTCCAAGATCCGCGCCGGCCGCTGCTCATTACCCACGAACAAGTGACCTGTTGCCGGGTCAACTACAGAACCAACGGGTTTGACATCCAAATCCGCATCATCTGATTGGCTCGCTATCGCGGTCAGCGACGTCGGAGTGTATTCGCCACCGCTCGGCGGATCGGTCGGGTCCGTCGGATCCGTCGGATCAGTCGGATCGGTCGGATCAGTCGGATCAGTCGGGTCCGTGGGGTCGTACCCTTCAGGCCACGTTGCCCCGACACGGTGACTGATCGTCACAGCGACAGATACGAGCTCTGAACCCGGAGGGTTGAGGCGGTAGTCACGGTTGGAGACAAAGACTCTCTGGTGCTCCTCGTCAACCGAAATACCGTAGCCGTCCTTGCCAAACTGTGCGCCAGGGAAGTCCCCCAACATCACACCAGTTTTGGCATCGTGAACGCTGAAGCCTCCGCTCGTTTCTGTCGTGCCGGTGTACCCGACATACAACAGGCCGTGAGTGGAGTCGGCGTCAACCTGGCGCGGGCTTGGTCGTGTCGGGATCTCCCACACCGAAGCAAAGCCCTTGTCGACGTTGAATGTTTCAACATTCTTGACATTCGTGAGTTCCTCGAAATAGGCGGCTGTGACGAACCCGTTGGCCGGATCTGCAGCCACGTAGTACGCACCGAGTGTGCCGTTGATCACACCGAGCGACTCGCCGGTTTCAGCATCCATCACCTCGATTCCGCGCGATGGAACAGCACCGTAGACGTACCCACGCTCAGGGTCGACATCGAGCGAACGGTTCGATTCGATGAACGTGTATGGCCCACGAACGACCTCACCGAAGCTTCCCTCAGCGATGGAGACCACAACCCAGTTGCGGTTCTGCTGCCCCACATAGAGAAGTTCATTTTCGTCATCGATGCCGATATCCCGGATGTTCTCCGGCAACGTCATTTGGCGAAGAACCTCATCAGTGTTGGGATCAATCTCGAAGATCGTTCGGCCGTTCTGGTCACCCAAGAACAGCGTTTCGCGGTTCTGCGAGAATGCCGAACCCGCGGGAAGGGCCGCTTTCGATTTGTCAACAGACGAGAGGTTGCCTGCGACGGTGAAGTCAACGTCAGCTTGCGGGTCCGTGGGATCAGTGTCTGGATCAGGGTCAGGGTTGGGAGTGCAGCCCAAGCATGGCCCGGTATCACCGGGATCGATTACTTGAGGCTTCGCATCGTCGGTAACAGCTTTGCCGCTGTCGTTCTTGACGATTGTCACGCCGTCGTAGTACTCACCATCGGCAGTGCGGGCCTCGTAGCGCAACGAGTCACCGTCAACGTCGATGAGTTGATACAGCTGAATGCCCCCACCGAGCCTGCGCAAGTGAGCGTCGTTCTCGGTCCACAATCTCGGGCCAGTGTTGGAGTACATCTTCGACCCCACAACAGAAACCGCATACACCGGTCCGTCATAGTTGAGCTCACTATCCCAGCCGGAAGGATTGCCCTCCTCTGCGGCATTGGAGTTTCCTCGACCGTAGTTGTGATCGTGACCCTGAAGAACGAGATCCACGTTGTACGATTCGAAAATGGGAAGCCACGAGTCGCGGATTGCGCGGTTATTGCGCCCCTCATCCAGTGAGAAAACGGGGTGGTGGAAGTACACCACCGTCCACTTGTTCGGATTGTTCTTGAGCGTCTCTTCGAGCCACGCTGTCTGAACAGCCAGCGTTGCGGCATCCGAAAGATTGCTATTGAGCGAGATGAAACGAACCCCTTGGTAGTCCGTGAAATATACGGTGCCGTTCAGGAGCGCTTCCACCTCCTCGCTGCCGGTCGGCCCGTTCTGCGGATAGGCGAACTGCGCTGACCACTGGCGAGAGAGTTCTTCGCCCTCATACTCGTGGTTTCCTGCCGCGGCTAGAAAGTTTTGAGTACCGAACTGGTAACCAGCGGCATCAAACACTTCACCCCATTGAGAGTCGTCATTCGCATCGTCAATCAGGTCACCAGCCTGGAGCACAATTTTTGCATCGGGGCGATCGCGGAAGGCATTGCGAATCACGCGGGAGGCATCAGACTTGATCCCATTTTGCACGTCACCGAGGTAGATGAACGAGAAAGGATCTGCGACATCGGAGGCTGTAGTGAAGTGCTGCCACTCGCTGAAATTCGTGCCGTCACCCACCCGGTACATGTATTGGGTTGAAGGTGAGAGCCCAGTGAAGTTCACCGTGTGGAAGGCTTCGGAATACCCCTTGTCGGTCGGCACTACGGTGCGCTCTGTGGCGGGTACAACACTGTAGTCAGTTGGATACGGAGTCGCCGTTGCGATGCGAATCTGCCCTTGCGCCTGATCGGCAGTAACGGCTTCTGAGGTGCGCCACGATACCGCCTGCGAGTTGAAGAGATCGCCGGAGGGTGTGAGCACGACCCGATCCGGAACTCGGCTCGGACCGTACCTTTCCAGTGCGGATGCCGATGCAGCGTGAGCCGGGGCGGATGAGACTGCGGGCACAAACAGACCCGCAGCAATTGCCGCAGTCGCAACTACGGCAACGAGTCGTCGAGTTGGCTGCGATCGGGAGGGGCGTGACGTCATTCGCGGTGAACCTTTCACAGAGCTATGCCGGGAGGGAGAGAGTTGCCGAATATTCATGAGGAGGCTCCGTCTACGCGACGGCGCCGGCGAGAAAACACAACGCCAGCCACACCGAGCAAGAGCACTGCACCTCCGACCATGAGAGACGTAGAGAGGCCGCCCATTCCGGTGAATGCGAGGTTGCGCACCCCGGTGCTTTCTGAGCCTGCTGCAAGAATGCGGATCGGTGCTTCAGCGAGCGCTCCCGACTCCAGCCCACGAACGACGATTCGGTGGTTTCCTGCTGGAATCCCAGCGGGAATGCGGAGAGTGGAAGAAACGACGCCAGACGTATCTGCTTTCTTGTAGCCGAGAACAACGGGGTCAGAGTGGATGGAGATCTCGACATCTTCATTTGGCTTGAAACCAGCCACCTTGAGCGAAAACTCTCCACCGGCAGCAACACCGGTCACGGAAAGTTCAAGCTTTTCCGGGGTGTATTCGCCGGGTTCCGTCGGCGGGTCCGTGGGCGGATCAGTCGGTGTTGGGGTGGGGTCGGGAGTCGGATCCGGCGTGGGAGTCGGGGTCGGCGTCGGAGTCACATCACCGGGAACAGTGGGACTCGGAATCGACGGCGTACCGATGTCTCCACGAGTCGAACCAGGACCCGAAACTCGCGGTGTGAGATCGTCTGTCACGAGCTTCTCACCGGTGTCGCTCTTCGTAATGGTGAATCCGTCAAAGAGGTCACCGGTGACCGTGCGGCTCTCCACGTGCAACTCATCCTGCGAAACATCCACAATCTGGAACATCTGAGTGTCGCGGTTCATGCTGCGCATGTTCGCACCGTTGGAAATCCAGTTATTTGTAGCTGGGTCATCCGGAACATACATTTTGGGCCCCGCAACAGATACCAAATAGACAGGGCCTGTCTGGCTAGCATCCGCGGAGGCACCCTCCGGCAGATTTGTCTCGTTTGCGAAGAGGTTTCCGCGACCATAGGCATGGTCGTGCCCCTGAAGAACGAGGTCGACATTGTGCTTCTCAAATACCGGCAACCAGGCATCGCGCAACGTCTTGTTATCGCGCCCCGAGGTCACCGAGAAAACAGGCTGGTGGAAAGATACAACGCTCCACTTGTTGGGGTTTTCTTCCAGAACCTTGTCCAGCCACTCCGTTTGCACCGCAAGGTTGCTGCCACCGATCGTCGACGCATTCAGCGAGATGAATCGAACTCCTTGAAAGTCCGTGTAGTAGACGGTCTCGCTGAAGGCCTCCACTTGTGCCGGGGTTTCTGCGGGCCCGTTTTCCGGGTATGCAAACTGCGACTGCCAATACTTGCTGAGCTCCGGCCCCGGGTAATACTCATGGTTTCCCGGCGTTGCCATTACGTTCAGATAGGAGTTGGCAAATCCAGCAGCACCAAACCATTCTCCCCATTCGGCATCCGCAATATTGGTGTCGATAAGGTCACCGAGGTGCACGACAGCTTTGGCGTACGGTCGCGCCTCGTACGCTGCGCGGAAAGTGCGCGACGCGTAGGACTTCACATCGTTCTGTGCGTCTCCCTGCACGATGAATGAGAAGGGAACACCGGCGTCACCTGCTGACGCAAATTCAAACCACTCGCTCCAGGTTTCGCCGTCACCAACCCGGTAGAGGTATGAGGTGTTGGGGTCCAGTGCATCGAGCTCTGCCGTGTGCTGCTTGATCGAGTACCCGAGGTCGGTGACGAATTCAACCGTGCTTGTGGCAGAGATTGTGCGCCACGTCGCAATGGGCCCGTCGGTCATCTCAGCCAATTGCACTTGGGGAGAGACAACCGCTGTCGACGTTCGCCAGGACACGTTTTGTGTAGTGCTCGGTGTTTCGGTTGGAGTGAGAATCACCCGGTCAGGCTCCGCGGTCGGCGCGTGAACGAGCGCCGGGTTTACTGGAGGCGGCGCGAGCCCTCCGGCGGCGGCGGCAATTCCTCCGCCCACCGCCATCATTGCAATGGATGCCACGACTGCGCTGGCAACGAGAACATTGCGTTTCTTTGGCGCCATTCGGGCGCGCGAAAAAACATCAACTTTCATGATGTGAGATACCCCTACTTGTGGTTCTCCGCGTTCGGTCGCGGCGAGTTTTTAGCCGAAAGTGCCAGAGGGTTTCAGCACCTTCAGCAACCTATCGCGCAGCATTGGCCCGATTAACAGAATCAATATTCTGTTCATTTACTGGACGCCAAAGATAGACCACCTGATGTACGGTCTCAGACTGGCTCCCTCTATCCCTCCGCAGATTCAAGAGCATTGGCGTGCATCCGCCCGCTCAGCAGCGCAACGAATAACAGCACAACCGTCACCGCAGCGATCGCGACAGCGACCCCGATCGTTCCCAAAGAGCCGGCCGCGAACGGGAGCGCCAGGATTGCTACCGCAGCAATCACGGTGGCGGTTCGCGGAATCGAAACCCGTTCCACCATGGGTGCGTGCAAGATCCACAGCAGCAGAATCACCAGGGCGACCGGAAGCGCCAAGGAGTAGCCGACAACAAGCTCGCTCGACTCCAGATCACTCGTTACGGAGCGCACCGCTATCTCAATTCCGGCACCCACAGCGGCGAGTGCGGCATACAAGAAGTAGTGTCCGTAGTTCCAGAACAGGTAGCGGTCGCGCCGGTTCTCGAGACCCTCGGCTGCGGGTTCTGAGAAGTACAGCCACCACAGGGAGAAGAGCAGCACGAGGCCCGCAACAGAAGCGGTGACGAGCGAAGGCGAGAGCCCCTCTTGAAGCGCTTCTTGAACAGCAATCGTCGCGGCCAAGACACTCTCGCCCAAAACGAGAATCGTGAACTTTCCATAGCGTTCCGCGATGTGATGCGGATGCCACGAGAGCCGCTTCGCTCGGTCGGCCCAGAGCGGCACGGCGAGCTCCGCAACGACGAGAACGAGGAATGACGGCATCGCCAACTCGGCAGGCAGCAGCAACCGCAGCAGCCAGCCAACCTGCACCACCCCAATGCCGAGGGCGTAGCGCCCGGCGGTTGCCCGAGTATCGGGGTCGTCCTTGACGGCCCGCAAGAGGGTCGCAATCAGACCGAGGCGCAGGATCAGGTACCCGGCAGTCACGGCGGCAAAGTTGCCGTCGTCGAATGCCATTGGCACTCCTGCAGCCAGCACAAGGATGCCACCCATTTGCAGCATCGTGAAGAGGCGGTAGGGCACGTCATCCGTGTCGTACGCCGACGCCAACCAGGTGAACTGGTTCCACGCCCACCAGATGGTGAAGAACACCATCAAGAAGGGGCCGATCGCCTCAAAAGCGTGCCCCACTTCAATCGCATGGGCCAGTTGGGCGACGACAGAGGCAACCGCGACGACAAAGGTCAGGTCAAAGAGCAGCTCAAGCGGAGTCGTTTTGCGGTGCGGCTCATCAATATCTCGAGCAACCACCCGCGAGCGCAGTGCGTTCATGACATGACTTTACTCAGTGTGGCTGGCTAGCCATAGCTTCTCAGCGGTGCGCCAGATGTGCCCGCCATCACTCTGAAGCGCAAGAATAGAACCATGAGTACACGCGACCGCTTCAGTGACTTTGGCATGAAACTCATGAACGGCATACACCGCACGGTGCTCACACTCTCCGGCGGCCGGCTCGGCTGGACGCTGGGCAGCATGCCCGCGGTCGAGCTTCACACGACGGGCAGGGTGTCGGGCATCCGCCGTTCCACCCTATTGACGGCACCGGTGCACGGCGACGGACGCTGGGTCATCGTTGCCTCTAAGGGCGGCGACGACCGCGACCCGCTCTGGTATCGCAATCTTCAAGCGACCCCGGATGCCGAACTCACCATCCGCGGTCGAACCATCCCTGTGCACACTCACACCGCCAGCCCCGCCGAGAAAGCGGAACTCTGGCCGCGGATCGTGGCCGTCAACGCGCGCTATGCCGAGTATCAGACCAAGACCACGCGCGATATCCCCGTTGTTATTTGCGAGGAACGCTAACGCAGTTGTCTAGCGACGCAGCTCGAGGGTGCAGCACTTCACGCCGCCACCACCCAGCAGCAGCTCCGACAGGTCGACGCCGATGGGGTTGTAGCCGCGCTCGGTGAGCTGACGCTCGAAGTCTTTCGCGCGGGCGGCGATGACGACGTTGTAACCGTCGCTGTAGGAGTTGAGTCCGAGCACTGCCGCATCCTCTTCAGTGGCGAGGATAGCGTCGGGGTACAGTGCACGGAGTTTTTCGAGAGAGGGCTCGTCGAAGGCGCTCTCCAAGTAGGCGATGTTGGTGTCATCGAGCTTCGCGATGGCCGTATCGACGTGATAGAAGCTGGGGTTAATGAGGTTGAGGGAGACAACGTTGCGGCCCGAAAGCTCTGCAAGCTCCCGGTGGCTTTCGACTGATGTGCGGAAGCCCATGCCTGCAAGGATGTTGTCGCCGACAAGGAGGAAGTCGCCCTCACCCTCATTAACGTTCTCAGGAGAAGCGACCTCGAAGCCGTTGGCGCCGAACCAGTCCATGTAGGCGGGGCCTTCGGCTTTGCGCTCGTCGTAGGTGAAGAGGGCGCCATAGGCTTTGCCATCAATCACAAATCCGCCGTTGGCGGCGTAGACCATGTCGGGAAGACCCTGGATGGGGTCGATGAGCTCGACGGTGAAACCGAGGTCGATGTAGGTGTCGTAGAGGGTCTGCCACTGCTTCACAGCGAGGCTGGTGTCAGTGGGGTCGTTGGGGTTCATCCACGGGTTGATGCTGTACGAGACCGTAAAGAAGTCGGGACGGCACATCAGCACGGTCTTCGCGGTGGCCTGACGCACAGGCGTGGTCGATGAGGTGTCAGTGATCGTCATACCTCCAGTGTTCCACGCACCTATCCGCAATGTCTCCGCAATCTGCGCACTAATTACGCGCAGATGCTGGCCGGTGCACAACAATTCACCGTAGGCTGGAAAAATGGACAAGCTAGATGCGGGAATAATCGACATGCTCCGCCTCAACGCCCGCGCAGGCTATGGAGATATCGGCGAAGCCGTGGGCCTTTCTGCCTCCGCAGTTAAACGGCGCGTCGATCGCTTAGTCGCCAACGGCACTATTCGCGGGTTCACCGTTCAGGTCGACCCCGCTATCGACGGCATGGGCACTGAAGCGTATGTCGAACTCTTTTGTCGCGGCAACGTGGCTCCGCACGAACTGAAGCGCATTCTCAGTGCCATCCCCGAAGTGGTGGATGCCGGAACAGTCAGCGGGTCTGCCGACGCAGTCGTTCATATGCGCTCGCGCGACATCCACTCGCTTGAAGTCGCCCTCGAGCGACTGCGCACGGCAACCAACATCGACAACACTCGCAGCTCTATCGTGCTGTCGCGCTTGATTCACCGCCGCTACGAATAACGCCAGCAGCCCCTCGAGGCGACCCGTTGCGAGCATCCATATTTCGTGAGGTTTTAGGCAGTTCCTTTGCCATCTGACGACTGATTCCGTGCTGTAACACGAACTTAACCAACCAAATCGTTGCGCATCCTTACTATTTCCGATTGACTACAGGTGACTCGCGAATCAATTATCGCGAACTCGGAGGTACGCAATAACGTGACGGTTTCAGCGCAAAACACAACGCCCGCAGCATCGGCAGCCGAAAATGCGAGCGCAAATGCGGCAGCCACGAGCGAACCTGACGGTTCTGTTGTGCTCGAGGGCGTGACCAAAAAATTCGGTGGTGCTGTTGCCGTCGACAACATCAGCTTGCACGTGCGCCCCGGTGAGTTTCTCTCCCTGCTCGGCCCTTCCGGCTGCGGTAAGACGACAACACTGCGCATGCTGGCCGGTTTCGAAGAGCCCACCTCTGGCAGCATCCGCATCTCTGGTCAGGATGTTGTGGGAATCCCACCCCACAAGCGCAACGTCAACACCGTTTTTCAGGCCTACGCCCTGTTCCCCCACATGAGCGTGGCCGAGAACGTGGCTTATGGGCTTCGCCAGAAGGGCACTCCCAAGTCAGAAATTCGCGAACGCGTCACCGAGTCTCTCGACCTCGTTCAAATGCGTTCCTTCGCTGATCGCAAGCCCACTCAATTGTCGGGAGGCCAGCAGCAGCGCATTGCGCTCGCCCGGGCGCTCATCAATCGCCCCGCCGTTCTTCTGCTCGATGAGCCCCTCGGAGCCCTCGACCGCCAACTGCGTGAAGAGATGCAGATCGAGCTCAAGCTTCTGCAGTCCCGCCTCGGCATCACGTTCATCTTTGTCACGCACGATCAGGGTGAGGCGCTCTCGATGAGCGACCGCATTGCGATCATGCGCAAGGGTCGCATCGAGCAATTGGACGATGCCGACTCCATCTACGACTCCCCCGCGAGCGCCTACGTCGCTGGCTTCATCGGTCAGCAGAACTTCTTGCCGGGCATGATCACGAACGATCTGCAGGTCATGGAGTCTCCGTTCGGAGTGCTGCGTTCGACATCCACTCATCCCGAGCTTGAAGCGGGAGTGGATGCTCAGGCCGCGGTTCGCCCGGAGGCGGTGACCGTTTCCGCGATCACTGACACCGGCGCAGCCACCACCCCCACTGCAGACAACCGAATTTCGGGCAAAGTGCTCGGAGTTTCGCACCAGGGCGAGACGCTGCAGTTCTTGATCTCGATTGGTGATAGTCAGACCTTGATGTCACGTCTTCCCCGCCCGAGTGCACCGCGGCTCGCTGTTGGTGACGCCGTGATGTGCACGTGGGATGCAGCATCCGTGCACTTTTTCCCGAGTGAGCAAGCAACACAGGCTCAGGCCGATATCGCTCGCGCAGTTTCTCACCCCGCCCCACCGACCAGCTCGATCTCGCTTTAAGGGAGCATTCTGATGTCACACGAAAACCCGGTTCGCATTCTCGCTTCAACTTCAGCTACGAAGATCATGAAATCTGAGCTCAATCGGCGTCGGTTCTTGGCGCTATCGGGCACCGCTGCTGGCGCCGCTCTGCTCGCTGCGTGTTCGCCGCAGTCGGGCGCAGGTTCGTCTCCTCAGGCCACCGGTGGTGCTTTGGAGAGCGGTCTCTCGGTCTACAGCTGGGGTGACTACGACGATCCCGATTTGGTGACCGATTTCACTGCCGAACTCGGCCCGAATGTCACGTTTGACTCGTTCAACTCGAACGAAGAACTGATCTCGAAGCTTGTTGCTGCTCGAGGAACGAGCGGGTACGACATCGTCGTGCCGACGGGCCCGTTTATTCCTCAGATGATTGAGAACGGTCTGCTCAGCAAGTTGAACCTCGACCTCATTCCCAACATTTCGGATATGGATCCGGCATTCTTGGGTCGCGATTGGGATCCCAACAACGAGTACTCGATTTGCAAGGCGTGGGGCACGACCGGTTTTGTGTACGACAAGACCAAGATCAGCCGCGAACTGACCACGTGGGCTGACTTCATCGATGCTGCCCAGAACGAAGCCAGTGGCAAGGTGTCGGTTCTCGATGACCCAGCACCGCTGCTCGGCATTTACTACTGGGCCAACGGCATCGACTGGAACACGACCGACGAGGCTGACCTCGCTGCGGCCGAAGAGTTTCTCACCACCCAGCTCGCCCCGCACATTTCGGCGTTTGACTCGTATCCTGGCGGCGCAGCTATCCCCCAGGCACAACAAATTCTCATGCAGTCGTGGAACGGGGATGCCCGACTCGGCATCATGGAAAGCGACGAGCCGGACCGCTGGCAGTGGGTGCTCGGTTCGCCCGACACTGAACTCTGGATGGATAACTGGGCTATCGCTGCGGGTGCCCCCAACCCTGAAGCTGCTCACGCCTTCATCAACTACGTGCTCACTCCCGAAGCGGCCATCCGTGAGCTTGACTACATCGGCTACCACACGGGTGGCGCGGGCATCGAAGACGCAGCACGCGCTGCCGAGCTCGCGATGCTCGACCTCGTGTTCTTCAACGACGAACAGATCTCGACGATGCACACGCAGACCTTGAGCGAAGCCCAACAGCGCATTGTTGAAATCTGGGACAAGACCAAGGTTGCTGCGGGCGCCTAGCCTGCGCTGTTAGTCGAGAAGCCAGAATGACCACCCTCACCGAACGCCAGTCGGCGCCGTCAGATTCAGCGCGACGACGCCCCCGCTGGCTGAAGCTGCCCAGCTTCGCTCTCGCGATTCCCGCGTGGGCGTGGCTGTTCGCCTTCTTTGTTGCGCCTGTTGCACTCGTGGTGTGGTTCAGTTTCGGCTACAAACCAGGCATTTTTGGCACCCACGCTAATGACGTGCTGTCGTTCGACCGCTACGCCGAAGCGTTATCGCCCACCTTTTTTGCCACGTTCCAAAACACGCTGTGGGTGGGAGTGGTCGGCACGCTTATTTGCCTCGCCATCTCCATTCCCTTCGCGTATTGGCTCGCGTTCAAAGCTCCGGTCTCGCGCCGCGGCATCCTGCTCGCGATGGTCATGATTCCGTTCTGGACCAACTTTCTGGTGCGCACAATCGGTTGGCAGATCATTTTGGCGCCGAGCGGTGTGCTCTCGAATGCCTTGCAGTCGATCGGTGTTCTCGATCAACCCCTCGAGATTCTGTTCACTCGCACCGCGGTGCTGATCGGTGTTGTCTACAACTATCTCCCGCTCATGATCTTGCCCATGTTCGTGGCTTTTGACCGCGTGGCGCTGCCCATGCGGGAGGCGAGCAAAGATCTGGGTGCTGGCCGCTGGTCAACCCTGTTCAATGTAACGTTGCCGCTCGCGAAGCCCGGCATCGTTGTGGGCATCCTGCTCGTCTACATCCCCCTCATGGGCGACTACATCACGGCCACCGTGCTGGGTGGCGCCAAGGGAAACATGGCCGGCCAGATGGTTGCCAACCAGTTTCAGACCGCACAGAACTGGGCACTCGGTTCGGCGATGGCTGTTGTGCTGGTGCTGACGATTCTGACGACTGTCGCCATCGCCGCGCTCGTATCGTGGCTGGCGACGTGGCCCTTGCGCGCCAGTCAGCGCCTCGTGTTGGGAGACAAGTCATGAAGCGACTAGCCCTCACCGACATTTCACTCAAAGTATGGGCAGTAATCGTCTTTGCGTTCTTATTCGCGCCGATCGCTGTCATCATCATCTACTCGTTCAACGAGGGGCGCCTGCTCGTCGCGTGGAACGAGTTCGGTTTCGGCTCCTTCGGGGCCATTGTCACGAAGCCTGCGATTTCGGATGCCGTGCTGGTCTCCATTCAGACGGGCTTCATTGCCGCCATTATCGCGACCGCTCTCGGCACGACGGCGGGCGTTGCGCTTGCGCGTCGCGCCGGCAAATGGGCTGCGCCATTCTTGCTACTTCTCGTGCTCGTCACGGTTACTCCCGAGATTGTGGATGCCGTCTCGCTCTTGCCCTGGATGGTCTTTCTTGGCCAAGACCTGGGTCTCAGCATCTTCGACAACGGCATCGTTCGACTCGTGGTTGGCCACTCCCTCTTTTCCACCGCCGTCGTGGCGTATATCGTGCGCTCGCGCCTGGTCGGCATTGATGAGAGTCTGGAAGAGGCCGCCGCTGATCTCTATGCTCCGCCCTTCAAGCGCTTTACGCAGATCACCCTTCCTCTCGTGATGCCTGCTGTTCTCGCTGGGGGACTGCTCTCGTTTACTCTCAGCCTCGACAACACCATCGTTTCCGCATTCGTTCAGGTCTCTGGCACAACGCCCTGGCCCGTGTATGTACTCAGCGCTGTGCGCACCGGTTTGCGGCCCGAGATTGCAGCAGTGTCAACGATCATGTTGCTGCTCACGCTTGTTGCGCTCGGCCTCGTGGCCTACGTCTTGCGTCGCGCAGGCGACTCCGCCACCGACATCGCTAAGACCGTTGGCGGCGGCTAAACCGCCCGCAGCTCCGATCGACTCCCGCTAGCCTCCCTCGAACGAACGAACCAGAAAGCTCCTGAACTATGACGTTTGCTGACCTCGTCTTCACCGGCGGCGCTGTGTTCACCGCCACCGGAAGCGAACCAACCCACGGCAGTGTCGCCGTCACTGACGGTCGAATCGTTGCCGTCGGTAGCGATGCTTCCAGCGACGCCGCGGTGAACGAACTCGTCGGGCCAGACACCGAAGTGATCGACCTCGACGGCAAGCTGCTCATCCCCGGATTTCAGGATGCCCACGTGCACGCCGTGTGGGGCGGGCTCGACCTCATCCGCTGTGATCTCTCCGAAGACTCGACGCGCGATGAGTATGTGGCCCGGCTGTCGAACTATGCCGCGGCAAACCCTGAGCTCGAGTGGATATTGGGCGGTGGCTGGAACATGGCGGCCTTCCCCGGTGGCACGCCAACGGCATCCGACCTTGATCTGGCTGTTACTGACCGCCCCGCGTTCATCCCCAACCGCGACGGCCACGGCGCCTGGGTGAATTCTCGAGCACTCGAGCTTGCCGGCATCACCGCGGACACCCCCGATCCCGCCGACGGCCGTATCGAGCGCGACGCCGACGGCAACCCGACCGGCACCTTGCACGAAGGCGCCATGTCTCTCGTGAACACACTGCTGCCCGAAACATCGCCCGAAGATTATGCTCGCGCGCTGCTCATCGGCCAAAAGTATTTGCACTCCCTCGGAATCACCGCCTGGCAAGACGCCATTCTGGGTGGCTATGGAGATGCTGGCGACGCTACCCCCACCTACATGGCGGCAGCGCAGTCAGGGGAACTCACCGCGAGAGTCGTCGGAGCCCTGTGGTGGGATCGCACCCGCGGCCCGGAGCAGATCCCTGAACTCGTGATGCGCCGCGACAAGAACGCGGCCGGGCGCTTCGCCGCCACGAGCGTCAAAGTGATGCAAGACGGAGTCGCCGAGAACTTCACCGCCGCGATGTTGGAACCGTACCTCGACGGTTGCGGTCACCATACCGATAATTCGGGCATCTCTTTTGTCGATGCTGCGCAACTCATCTCGAACGTCACCGAACTGGATGCGCTCGGCTTCCAAGTGCACTTTCACGCGATCGGCGACCGTGCCGTGCGCGAGTGTCTCGACGCAGTGGAAGCAGCGCGAGCGATCAACGGCCCCAACGACAACCGTCACCACATTGCGCACCTGCAGGTCGTGCATCCGGATGACATTCACCGCTTCGCTGAGTTGGGTGTGACCGCCAACCTGCAGTCGTACTGGGCCGTTCTCGAGCCGCAAATGGTCGACCTCACTCTGCCCTTCTTGGGAGACCCCCGCAGCTCGTGGCAGTACCCGTGGGGAGACCTGCACCGAGCCGGAACCCATCTGGCGTCAGGAAGCGACTGGTCGGTGTCGACTCCTGACCCCATGGCCGCCATTCACGCCGCCGTCAACCGCATTGCCGCTCCCGGTCACGAAGAGGGCGAATACGACGCCTTCTTGCCGGAGCAAAGCCTCGACCTGCTCACCGCGATGACCGCCTACACAGCAGGTTCCGCCTTCACCAACCACCTGGATGAGACGGGCACCATCGAGGTCGGCAAGCTCGCCGACCTCGTCGTTCTCGATCGCAACCCCTTCGCAGGAGCAGCAGCCGACATCGGCCGCACCCGCACCGAGCAAACCTTCGTCGAAGGCGAGCGCGTGTACCGCGCGCCCGCCCAACCATAAAGCTCGCCACCCCGGCGAGAGAGGAAAGTGCCCCATGGGCAAAGTAGTGTTCGAAAGAAACGTTCCAGCGGCATCCGTGATCAGTCACTCCCTTGAGGGATCAATTCACAAGCCATTCTGGATCGACGACGTCACCGATGCTCACACCTTCAGTGCGCTACAAGGCGACGTGACCGCCGACCTCGCGATCGTCGGTGGTGGCTACCTCGGGCTGTGGACCGCAGTGCTCGCCAAACAGCGCAACCCCGATGCCCGCGTCGTGCTGCTTGAAGCCCGCGAACTCGGCTGGGCAGCATCCGGCCGCAACGGTGGATTCTGTGAAGCGAGCCTCACCCACGGTGAAGAGAACGGGCTCAGCCGTTGGCCGAAGGAGTACGAGCAACTCGATCGCCTCGGCCTGCAGAACCTCGATGAGATTGAGGCGACCGTCAAAACGCTGAACCTCGATTGTGACTTCGAGCGCACCGGCTCTCTCGATCTCGCTATCGAAGAGCACGAAATTGAGTGGCTAAAAGAAGCAGAGACCGACGACGACACCGTCTTCCTTGACGAAGCCGCCGTTCGCGCCGAAGTGAATTCGCCCACCTACCTCGCCGCCGTGTGGAACAAGCGCATCAACGCGATCATTCACCCCGCGAAACTTGTTCGGGAGTTGGCCCGGGTCGCGAGCGAACTCGGGGTCGAGATCTTTGAGCACTCGCCGGTGCGTGAGGTCGAGACATCCGGTGGCCCCACGGATGCCGCGATCGTGCACAGTCGCAATGGTCGCGTTCGGGCCGCCAGGGTTGCGCTCGCGACCAACGCCTTCCCGTCGTTGCTGAAGCGTACGCGCCTGCACACGATCCCCGTGTACGACTATGTGCTCATGACGGAGCCCTTGAGCCCCGCACAACTCGCCTCTATTGGCTGGTCGAACCGTCAGGGTCTTGCCGATATGGCGAACCAGTTTCACTACTACCGCCTCAGTGCCGACAACCGTATTCTCTTTGGGGGATATGACGCGATTTACCACTATGGCCGTAAGGTTCGCGAAGAGTACGAGAACCGGCCAGAGAGTTTTGAGCGGCTCGCGAGTCACTTCTTCACGACCTTCCCGCAGCTTGAGGGCCTGAAGTTCAGCCACCGTTGGGCGGGCGCTATTGATGCGTCGACCCAGTTCAGTGCGTTCTTCGGCACTGCGCGCAATGGTCGCGTCGCGTACTCGGCTGGCTTTACGGGATTGGGCGTTGGTGCTACTCGGTTCGCTGCGCAGGTCATGCTCGACAAGCTCGACGGCCTGACGACTGAACGCACTGAGTTGGAGATGGTGAAGAAGTTGCCGCTGCCATTCCCGCCCGAGCCGATTGCGTCGATGGGTATCCAGGCCACGCGATGGTCGCTGAATCGTGCGGATCACAATCAGGGTCGCCGCAATGTGATCCTCAAAACATTGGATGCTCTGGGGCTCGGTTTCGACTCCTAGCGAAGCGTTCGCGCAGCCTCACCTGACAGTCACCTGTAATAACTTGCACAGCACTGTGCAAGTTATTACAGTGGCGGAATGACCACTTCCGCTCCCCGTCGCCCGCGACAGGACGCAGTCGATAACCGCGCAGGCATCCTCACCGCTGCCACCGCCGCCATCGCCAACGACCCCCAAGCCTCGATCGATACGATCGCGCGCAACGCCGGGCTCTCCCGTCGTGCCCTCTACGGCCACTTCGCCGACCGCAACGCTCTCATTAGCGAAATCATCGACGTCGGCGCCGAACGCTTCAACCGGATCGCGCTCACCGTCACCGACACCGACGCCCCTCTCGCGCTCGCCCGACTCACCTCGCTGCTGTGGCAAGAAGCCGCCCACGTTCAAGTCGCGGCATCCATTGCTCTCGATGACGCCCATGTCGCGTCCACCGGCACAGCGCTCGCCCCACTCCGTGCCGCCGTCGCAGCAATACTGCAGCGCGGCCAGAATGCCGACACCCTTCGCACCGATGTGGATGTTGCGACCCTCGCTCGACTCGTTGAAGAGGCCGCGCGCGCAGCGATCACTCGCGTCGATGCGTCTTTGCCCGAAGCCCGGTCTCTCGCGGTGCGCACAACCCTCAGCATGGCTGGGCTGTCGTGGCGCGAGACCGTTGCTCTGCTTGAGGCGCATCCGGAGATTCTCGGCGCCCCTTCTAGCGGGGGCGAACACTGATGCGGGTTGACCTGAGTGGCGTGACGAAGGGTCACGACGCTGAAGACTTGCCCGCAACATCCGCGACCTTTATCAGCGGCAGCGCGAGCCTTGCCGTTGCCGAAACCGAACAGCGCCCGACCGTGCTTGGGCTTATTGCTTCCGGTCGCATGCGCCCCGATACTGGCACCGTTACTATCGACGGCCGAGCGGATGCCCGGGCTCTCCGTCACAGCATCGCCCTCGTTGATGCTCCCGGCGTTTCTGACCCGGATGCCGGAGTTCCGCTCGTCGGTGTCGTCGCCGAAGAGCTCATGTTCGCTGGCCGTCGCGCCGACCCACTCGCCGCCCGACGCTGGCTCGACGAGGTCGGATTTCGCTCTCTTGCCTCGACCGCGATCGCCGACATTGAGCCCACGACTCGATTGCGTGTGCTGTGCGAACTCGCGGCGCTGCGGCCCGATGTTGCCGGCCTTGTCGTGACCGCGCCCGATCGTCATGGCGGGCAGCCTCTCGATTGGTGGCAGCTCTGCGGTGAGTTTGCCGAACGAGGCTTTGCTGTGCTGGCGGTAGCCGGTCGCGCATCCGAATGGGCGATTACGCACGCCGCGGTGATTGAGCGCGCAGAAGCTGCCGAAGCATCGCTGCGCTACAGTCTCGGTGCTCTTGATGAACGTACCGCCGCCTGGGCTCAGAGCGGTGGAGGAGTAGACAACGCATGAAAGTTCCCGCAATGATCGCCGCTGAACTGCGGCGACTCACTTCTTCACGTATGGCGATGCTGGCTTTGCTCGCGCTCATGCTTGTGCCCGTGCTCTATGGCGGCGTCTACCTATGGGCCAATCAAGATCCCTACGGCAGCTTTGCTGAAGTGCCGGTTGGGCTCGTTGTCACCGACGATGGGGTTCCCGCCGACGGAGATACCGAAGCCGTGAACTACGGACAGCTAGTCGCGACCGACCTACTCGAGGGCAACGACTTTGAGTGGCACGTGCTCTCCCCCGGCGACGCCGAAACAGCTCTCGCCGAGGGCGAAGTCGACTTCACCGTCACGATCCCCCACGACTTCTCGGACGCCCTCAGCTCCATCGCCGGCACCGACCCCCACCAGGCCGAGATCGACCTCGAAACCAATGACGCCAACAACTACCTCGCGTCCACGATCGGCAAGCAAGCCGTCGAACAGATTCGGCGCTCGGTAGCGGAACTTGTGGGAGAAGAAGCAGCCGGCACTCTGCTGACCGCGATCTCTGACATCCGCTCGGAGCTTTCTGACGCCACCGATGGCGCCTCCCAGCTTCTCGACGGCTCCCGCGACGCCGTCACTGGTGCCGATAAATTGTCGGATGGCGCAAGCACTCTGGCCTCGGGAATGACCGAGCTCAGCAGCGCAACAACCCGTCTCGCGAGCGGAGCCGACCAGCTCTCCGCTGGCGCGGCACAGGTCGCCTCGGGCAACACCGTGCTTGCCGGTTACGCCGATCGCGCGGGCGCTGCCGCGCAAGACATTGCGGATGCTCTGCCTACCGCTCGCGCCGACCTCGTGACGGCACTCACCGACCAGGGCCTCGACGCCACCCAGATCGACGAAGTGCTCGCCGCGCTCGACCCGCTCAGCGATCGCATTGCGGCGGGCAACGGCACCGTGCAGTCCGCGGTGTCTCAAGTCGATCAACTCGCCGCTGGCGCACACACTCTCGCGAGTAGCGCAGCCGAGCTGGCATCGGGGGCGCAGCAGATTGCCACGGCGACCGGCTCCGCAACATCCGGAGCATCACAGCTCAGCGCTGGGGTGAACACCCTGGAGGGTGGTCTCGGCACTCTCGCCGACGGCACCGCCGAATTGCGCGATGGGCTCGCGAGCGGAGTGGAAGCGCTGCCCGATTCAAGCGCGGCTCTTCGCGATCAGCAGGCCACCGCTATCGCCGACCCTGTCGCTGTCGAAACAAGCGCCGTGACCACCGCCGGCAATTATGGTGCCGGGCTCGCCCCGTTCTTCACCGCACTGGCCGGGTGGATCGGAATCTACGCGCTCTTCCTCATCGTGAAACCCGTCTCGAAGCGTGCCGTGACCGCCCTTCGATCACCGATCCGAGTCACGCTCGCCGGCTGGCTCACCCCCGCCATGTTGGGCGCGCTTCAAATGGTGGCACTGTTCGGGGTGCTCGCGATTGCGCTCGGCTTCAGCTTCACCCACCCCGTCGGCACGCTCGGGGTGATGGTCGCCGCAAGCTTCACCTATGCCGCAATCATTCTCGCGCTCAACATTTGGTTTGGTTCTGTGGGGCAATTCTTGGGACTCGTGCTCATGGTGCTGCAACTCGTCACCGCGGGCGGCACCTTCCCGTGGCAAACCTTGCCAGCACCGCTGGCCGTGCTTCACCACATTCTGCCGATGGGATACGTCGTGGATGCCATGCGCCAGCTCATGTACGGCGGCGACCTTGCCCGAGTCGGAACCGACGCTCTCGTGCTCGGCGCGTGGCTAGGAGGTGCCTTCATTCTGGCTGCGATCGGAGTGACACGGATGACCCACCGCCGCACCCTGCGCGATCTGCAGCCCAGTCTCATAGGCTGAGCCCATGACCGAACCCGCACCGCTCTTCACCCCCGGCATGCCCTATGCGGCGAGCGCAGTACCCGTTCCGCATGACGTACTTGAGCCTGACGCGGTGGTGGAAGGCACTCCCACCGCGGGGTACGCCGTGCTCGACACCCTCGGCGACACCGAAATCGGCGTCTGGGAGATGACCGTCGGCACCGCAACAGACACCGAAGCCGATGAAGTGTTTGTTGTCATAAGCGGGCGTGCCAGCATCCATTTCGCGGCGGATGATCGCACGATCGCTGTGGGGCCCGGCGATGTTGTGCGGCTCACCGAGGGCATGCAGACCACCTGGACGGTCACCGAAACGCTGCGCAAGATCTACATCAGCTAGCTCGCTTGAGCGGCCGGTGCCGCTCGCGTCGCGTACCGTAGAACCATGATTACGAAACGGGAAGCTGCGCTTCGCCTCGACATCCCTCTGGAGATGGCTACGAGGCACGGCATTCCGTCGCGCATGTCGGATGCCGAGTTCGAAGAACTAGAAGCCAACCCGCCAGCATGGTTGGTTCAGTCGCGCGCCAACCGCACCGGCAAACGCCCCGTGTGGATGCAGTTGACCTGCACTGTCTGCGGTTTCACCGAGGCTGCCCGGCCGAAGAAGTGGTGGCCTGCGTTCACTTATCTGACGTGCGACTGGCACTCTCCGACCGAGCTTCCTGAACCGGCCGAGGGCGTTTATCGTTCGGAGATTGACGGCATCGGCAGTCGCTTCGTGGGCATCGTCGACGAGAAGGTTTAGCCCGCTCGAGCGGGCCGACGGCTAGCGGTTGCGCAACGGTTTCGCCGCACCGGCCAGCACGAGTGCCACCAGAATCGGCGCACCAATGGCGAGGAGTGCGAATCTGATTCCAACGGCGTCGCCGAGGAACCCCAGCAGTGGCGGCCCGGCAAGGAATGCGACGTAGCCGATAGTAGCGACGACAGACACTCTGGCCGCAGCATGCTTGGGGTCGTCAGCGGCTGCCGACATCCCCATCGGGAAAGCGAGCGCGGCTCCGACTCCCCAGAGTGCTACCCCGATCAGGGCGAGCCATAGCGTGGGCGCACACACGAAAATACTAAGACCGATTGCGGCAGCGGCCATGCTGCCCCGCAAGACCGGCACACGACCGAAAGCGTCAATCGCCCGGCCGCCAAAAAAGCGCATGCCGGTCATCGCCAAGACGAAGGTTGCGAACATGAATGCGCCGTTGGCTTCGGTCACCTCGAGTCCGTCTACAGCTGCCTTGGCGATCCAGTCGTTTCCGGCGCCCTCTGTGAGGGTAGCGCCAAGCACCACGACACCAATCAGCAGGGTGCGACGGTCGTTCCAGGCGCTGCGCGCCTTCGGCGGGGCCTCATCTTCCTTGGGCTGCGATGACTCCGGGATGCGCGGCACAAAGTATCGCGGAAGCCATTGCGTCGCCACCGCTACAACGACGGCGATGACGAAGAGATGCGCCGGCAGCCCAACGCCGAGATTGGCAAGGCCGGCTCCAATGATCGCGCCGAGAAACGCTCCCCCGCTGAAGGCAGCATGCAATTGCGGCATGATGGTGCGCCCCAGCTTGTGCTCGACGTCGGCGCCCTCAATATTGATGGCGACATCCCAGAGCCCAATTCCGATGCCGAATACGAAAAGTGACACGGCGGTGCCGAAAGTGGTGGCGGCGGAAAGCGAGAGCGCGATTCCCACACCGGCGAGGGCTGCGAGCAGACCCGCGACTCGCACCGTGTTGGCGGCGCCGATTCGTTCGGTGATGTAGCCCGCAGTCGGGAGCGCGATGAGAGAACCCAGCGCGAGGCACAACAGCAATCCGCCCATCTGGCCCGGCGTGAGGTTGAGAGTCTCGGTGACTGCGGGGATGCGGGCCGCCCAGCTGGCAAACACCAAGCCATTGATTCCAAAGACGACGAAAGTCGCAATAGCGGCCGCGCGAAGGCGAGCTGGAGTGGCAGTGGCGGTCATGGGATCAATACTCCCAGCAAACCGTGCGTTCAGATTACGGTGACTGCATCGGGGAAATGTCGAGCGTGGAGGCAGCTAGCTCAGTTCGCGCAGAGGCGAGGTGCGGTCACCCCCGGCATCACCCGTGTTCACGGTTCCGCCGAGTTCGATGATGACCGCGGATACCTCGTGCTCCGCCTTGGGGCAATGCTCAACGCCCTGGGGGATCACAAATAGTTCGTTGGGGCCGAGCACAACGTCACGATCCCGTAGTTGGATCGTGAGCTCTCCCTCCACCACCAAGAACAGCTCATCTGTTTCGGGGTGGCTGTGCCACACAAACTCGCCCTGCAGCTTCACGATTTTCACATCGTGATCGTTGACGCTGGCGACACGATGCGGCTGCCAGTGCTCAGTGATGGTGGCGAGTGCGGCGGTGAGACTGGAGGCGGTGGCTGACATAGGCCAACACTACGGCCTGCCCAGTCGCAATCTTCCATCGCAGCCGCGACACAATAGAGCCGATGCCCACCACAGTCGCCCTTCCTGCTATCCACGTTCGCGCCTATCGGCCAGCGGACGCCGCCGAAACCCTCGCCGTGTTCGTGGCCGCGATCACGGTCACCGCGTCCGCTGACTACTCGCCTGAGCAGATCAGGGCGTGGGCTCGCGCCGACGAGCGCGATGTCTCGGTCTGGCATCAGGCGATGACCGCCCGCAACAGCATTGTGGCTGTCGTTGGTGGTGAGATCGCAGGCTTTTCGGATGTTGACGCGAACGGCTACATCGACATGATGTTCGTCTCGCCGCAGTATGCTCGCCGCGGAGTGGCATCCGCACTCCTCACGCACAACGAAAACGTTGCCCGCACGAGCGCGACCGAGCGATTGACGGCAAATGTCAGCCTCACCGCTCGCCCATTCTTCGAAGCTCACGGATTCTCGGTTGAAGCGGAACAGTACCCCGTCATGAAGGGTGTGCAGTTGACGAACTACCGCATGGGCAAGTCTCTTGCGATTGCTCCACAGTGAAGAGCCAGCACGCAACAACACTCATCCGCTAGTTCCCGAGGACTACCCCCAAACGCACAACATCATCCTTGAGGGGGACGCGACCCACCACTGCAGCTTCTAGACTCTAAATATGATTGAAATTCAAGGATTAACGAAGAGGTACGGCGCCAAAACCGCCGTGGATAACATCACTGCGACAATCCGTCCCGGTCTCGTCACCGGCTTTCTGGGCCCGAACGGTGCCGGCAAGTCAACGACCATGCGCACCATCGTCGGCCTTGACCGCCCCGATTCTGGATCGGTGACCGTCAACGGCAAGAAGTATGCCAAGCACGGCAACCCGATGCACGAAGTGGGGGCTCTGCTCGACGCTAAAGCAATTCACACCGGGCGCACTGCCTACAACCACCTTCTCGCGATGGCTGCAACCCACGGCATCGGCAAAGCACGCGTCAACGAAGTGATCGCGATGACCGGCCTCGAGTCGGTCGCGAAGAAGCGCGTCGGAGGATTCTCGCTCGGCATGGGGCAGCGCCTCGGAATTGCTGCCGCCCTCCTCGGTGACCCGCAAACCCTCATTCTTGATGAGCCGGTCAACGGCCTCGACCCTGAGGGCGTGATGTGGGTGCGCAAGCTCACCCGACAGCTCGCCTCAGAGGGTCGCACGATCTTCCTCTCCTCCCATCTCATGAGCGAGATGGCTCAAACCGCAGACCACCTCATCGTGCTCGGGCGTGGCCGCATCATCGCGGATGCCCCCGTGAGCGAAATTCTGGCGATCGCTTCAGGAACCGCCGTGCGAGTTCGCACCCCGCAGGCTGCTGAACTCGCCAATCGACTTTCGCGCAGCGATGTCACGATCACCGCCGTCGAAGGCGACCTTCTCAATGTTGCCGGGCTGGCATCCGCTGAAATCGGTACCGCCGCCGCACAGGCAGGAATCGTGCTTCACGAACTCACTCCACTCTCCGCCTCGCTCGAGGATGCCTACCTAGAGCTCACGCAAGACGACGTCGAATACCACTCGGAGGTTTCCCGATGACAAACACCACCCTTGAGGCTTCCCGCACGTCAGCGCGTCACGACTCAACACATTTGAACTTCGCCCGCGTCGTACGCTCCGAATGGATCAAGCTGCGCACCCTGCGTTCAACCCAGTGGTCGTTTGTGATCTTCGTACTGCTCACCGTCGGTTTTGGCTTGCTCATGTCGGCAACCCTCGACCCGATGGCAGAGCAAGCCGTGGATGCAGAATCACAGAAGTCCTTCACCGTCATGGTCGCGACGCTCGGTGTGAACTTCACCCAACTCGTTGCTGCTGTGCTCGGAGTGCTCATCATCAGTGGCGAGTACACGACCGGCATGATCCGTTCCACCTTCACCGCCGTGCCACGACGCTTGCCCGCGCTGTTTGCGAAGGCCCTGGTTCTGGCCGTCGCCACGTTCATCGTGAGCCTCGTCTCAATCGTCGCAACAGCACTCGTCACCATGCCCATACTCGCGAGCAAAGGCATCGAAGGACAGCTTCTGGATGGTGAAGTTGTACGCGCCCTCCTCGGCGGTGCCGGCTATCTGACACTCATCGCCCTGCTGGCGTTCACGTTCGGTGCGATCCTGCGGAACAGTGCCGGCGGGCTTGCCACTGTTCTTGGACTGCTTCTTGTGGTTCCGACAGTGCTCTCGATCCTCTCCAGCATCACTCAGACGATCTGGATTCAGAACCTCTCCGTACTGCTGCCCTCGTCTGCGGGAAGCCAAATGTACGCCGTGGGTAGCAATCCTTTGGGAGGAGGCGCCCCCATCGACTCCGGTGCTCAAGCAGTCTGGACGCTCGATGCCACCCAGGGCTTCCTCGTACTGCTGGCATGGGTTGTTGTGCTCTTGATCGCTGCCGCGGCACTCGTCAAGCGTCGCGACGCCTAACGAGTCTTCGCAACGCGTCATTCGCGCCCACCTTCTTCGACCGCTTTCCGCCACCCGGCGAGCGGAGCCGAAGAAGGTGGGCGCTGTCGCTACCGCTTCTCAGTCAGCACAAGCCCGTATGAGAGAATCAACCATGGCTGAATCATGGCGACGCACCCCGACCGAAAGTCCTGTTACTTTCGAGATCGACACCACGGCATCCGTTCCGCCATTCGAACAAATCAAAGCCCAAGCGATAGCCCAAATCGCCAGCGGTGAGCTTCTTGCGGGCACCAAACTTGCCACCGTGCGCCAGCTTGCCAGTGATCTCGGCATTGCACCGAATACCGTCGCGCGTGCCTACCGCGAGCTCGAAGCCGACGGCTTTCTACTCTCGCGCGGCCGCAACGGCACCGTAGTGAAAGCTCAGCCCGGCGACGCAGCAGCCCTTCTCCAGCTTGACGCGAAAGCGTACGCCGACCGCGCAGCAGAGCTCGGCATTAGCGACGATGAAGCACTCCGCTTCATCGGCATCGCGCTCAGGAAGTAGCAGCGACCTACCGCAGAACCCCCAGCTCGCGCGCTTTCGATACTGCAGCAGTACGAGACGAAACATTCAGTTTCGAGAATATGTGCACGAGATGCGACTTCACCGTCGTCTGCGACACAAACATTTCGCCCGCAATCGCCGCATTCGACATGCCCGCGGCAACGCGCTCCAGCACCTCAATCTCGCGCTTGCTCAGACTGACTTGGGGAGCCCGCATCCGATCCAACAAGCGTCCGGCGATCACGGGAGCCAAGGCGCTCTCCCCCGCTGCCGCTGCCCGCACAGCCGCAATCAACTCGTGCGGTGGGGCATCCTTCAACAAGTAGCCACTCGCACCGGCCTCCACAGCACCCAAAATGTCACCGTCGGTGTCGTAATTGGTGAGCACCAAAACGTAAGGTGCGGCATCCAGAGCACGGATGCGGCGCGTCACATCTGCCCCCGACTCGCGTTCCCCGAACTGCAAATCCATGAGCACGACACTCGGATTCACCGACTGCACCAGAGCGAAGGCGTCATCCGGAGTCGCCGCCTCACCAACCACCGTCAGATCGTCCTCGTGTTCCAGAAGTGCCCGGAGCCCAGCACGGACCACCGGATGATCGTCCGCAATCGCCACCCGGATCATGGGCGCCCCTCCGTTGTCGACGTGTCTAGGTTGTTTTCCGCGAGCGCAGCAGTCACGGCGCTCTCTACGGTGAGATCGACGATGACCGTTGTGCCAGCACCGGGCTGCGACTCAACTGTCAGTGTGCCATCCAACTGCTCGACGCGCTCCCGCGTGGCGGTCAACCCGAATGAATCCGAGAACCCATGCGCCGAGGCATCCTCGACCACAGCCGGATCGAAACCGCGACCGTTATCGGCAATCGCCAACCGCACGTGCGAACGATCCCGCTCAATCGAGATGGTCGCCTGCGTCGCCTCGGAATGTTGCACAACGTTCGCCATCGCCCCTTGCGCGATGCGCAACAAGGCCGTTTGCACGGGCATCGGTAGGTCGATGGCGTCCGCTACCCGCACCCGCACGTTGCGTTCTGGCGACTGCCACTGAGTGTCTGCGAGACGCCGCAACGCCGCGCCAATCCCCTGTTCCACGAGCGCAGCCGGAGCAAGCTCGCGGATGAAATTGCGAGTGTCGGCCAAGTTAGTGGCGGCAGTTTCTCGGGCAAGACGCACGTGCTCGAGGCCCGCGGCATCCGGGTCAGCACGCTCCGCAGCATGCAGCAATAGTTGGATGCTCGAGAGCGCCTGCGCGACAGTGTCATGAATCTCCCGTGCCAGCCGCGCGCGCTCCGCAAGCACCCCGGATTCGCGTTCGGTTCGCGCCAGCTGGTCGCGCGTCTCAAGGAGTTGCTTCACGAGAAGTTCTCGCTCCGCCGCCTCGGCTGCCAGAGACTTATAGCCAAGACCGATCACGATCGCGACGCCCGCCCCGACGAGGGGGCCGACGATTCCACCGATGCTCCAACCACTGTGGAGCCCTAAGGCGACGATCGCGAGCGCCGTCGAACCGAGCACGGCGAAGGTACGCCACCCGCGCGGCAATAGGTGGAGGTACAAGAAGAACAGCGGGAAGACCAGGTAGGCGGCATCCTGACTCAGCCACACGAGGCTGCACCACTCGAGCGTCAACACGAGAGCCCACAGGTACGTCGATGTCGATCGCGCGTTGGCTCCGGTTGCCGTTGCCCGTCGTGCGAGAGCTCCGCCGAAACCGTACGTCGCGAGCAATAGCGCCGCGAGAGAAATCACGACAACGGTGTGCGGGTTTCCGTCGAGGAGGGCGCGCACAACTACAAGGGCAACGAGCGCAACGAAGAGCGCGTGCAGGCTCGTGCGCAGACCCACAAAGACAGGGGTCAACGCGGTGTGGCTCATTATTCGACCCTACTGCCGGACGCGGTGCAACCTATCCACCGAAAGGATGATTGTGGACTCCGCCCTTAGCGTGCCGAAGTGCGCTCTCTTGGGCGATGCACTCGCACGCGCTCAAGCGGATGCTGGTTACTGTCGCATTCGTCGACGCCGAAAGGACTCCCCATGTTTGTTGCCTGGCGCGATCTGCGCTTCGCCCGCGGACGATTCGTGCTCATTGGTACCGTCGTCGCACTCATCACCCTGCTTGTTGGATTTCTGAGTGGCCTCACTGGTGGGCTTGCCTCCCAGAATGTCTCTGGAGTGCTTTCTCTCCCCGCCGACCAACTCGTCTTCGGCACCCCCAGCAGCAAGGGGTCAGATGAGGCGAGCTTCTCTGACTCTGCCATCACCGAGAAGCAGGCAGTCACCTGGGCTGCCGCCGAGGGTGTCGAGTCCGCGGATCCGATCGGTGTCTCCCAAACGAAGGCTGAGTCATCTGAATCCAGCGCTGCCGTTGCCCTCTTCGGCGTTGTCGCTGGCTTCGATGACACGGCTCCGAGCGGTGATGGCAAGGTCGGTGTCTCTGAAGATGCCGCCGCCGTTCTCGACGTGACAGCCGGTGACACCATCACGGTAGCCGGCACCGACTACACGGTCGAGAAGGTCAGTGGCAACTGGTGGTACAGCCACACACCGGTCGTGCAAATGACACTCGATGATTGGCAGGGTTACTCGGCGACGACGGGAGATCCTGACGCCTACGCCACCGCCATTGCGGTCACGGGCGACGCGGACTGGGCTGCGATTAATAGTGACGCAGGTACCATCAGCAATTCGGTGCTCTCCTCCCTCACTGCTGTCAGCTCATTCCGTTCGGAGATCGGTTCTCTGTTGATGATGGTTGCGATGCTCTTCGGCATCTCAGCCCTCGTGATCGGAGCGTTCTTCACGGTGTGGACGATGCAGCGCAAGGGCGACATTGCGATGCTGAAAGCTCTCGGAGCATCCACTGCTTCCCTCGTGCGAGATGCGCTTGGCCAGGCACTGATCGTGCTTCTGCTCGGAGTCGGGATAGGCATCGGCATCACCGCACTGCTCGGCGCCCTGCTGGGCAACGCGCTGCCGTTCATCCTGAACCCCTTCACAACGGTGTTACCCGGGGTCGTCATGATTGTGCTCGGTCTCGCCGGCGCAGTCTTCGCTCTTCGTTCCGTCACCACCGCCGACCCCCTCACTGCCCTAGGGAGCACCCGATGATTACGCTCGACAACATCACTCTCACCTTCCCCGACGGCGATGGCCGCGTCACGGCGGTCGATCGCGTCACCCTCAGTGCTCGCCCCGGCACCGTGACGGGCATTACCGGTCCGAGTGGTTCGGGCAAGTCGAGCTTGCTCGCGGTTGCCGCCACCCTCATCCGCCCCGACTCGGGCCGCGTCCTGATTGATGATGTGGATGCCGCCCAACTGTCGGCGACGGAAGCGACAGTGTTGCGCCGCGACTGCATCGGTATCGTGTTCCAGCAGTCCAACTTGCTACCCTCATTGACCGCCGTCGAGCAGCTTGCCGTCATGAACGAGCTCGGTGCCCCGCACAGCCGAGGCAAGCGTTCGGCGGTCGCCGACCACGCTCGTGAGCTGCTGGATGCCGTGGGCTTGGCCGACCAGATGAAGAAGCGGCCGCATCAACTGTCTGGCGGTCAACGCCAACGCATCAACATCGCGCGGGCTCTCATGAACGACCCGAAAGTTCTTCTCGTGGATGAGCCGACGAGCGCTCTCGATCAAGAGCGCGGTGCGAGCATCATCGATCTCATCCTGCGCCTCACCGACGAGCGCAACACTTCAACGTTGCTCGTCACCCACGACCTTGTTCATCTCCCCCGCATGCACGGGGTCGTGAACATGGTGGATGGCGCGCTAGTGTCCGATCTCGTCGGAGTCAGCACCTGAGCCCGGCATGTCGATCGCCGCGATGGCTTCGAGGTCGCGCGAGTCGAGTTCGAAGTCGAAGATCGCAATGTTGTCGGCCAGCCTGTCGGGGTTGGCCGACTTCGGGATCGCCACGAGACCGTTCTGCAGGTGCCAGCGCAGTGCGATTTGAGCCGCCGAGCGCTCGTGCTTTTCTGCAATTTCGAGCAGCACCGGCTGGTCGAGCACTCCCTTGATGGGGCTCCACGCTTCCGTCACGATTCCGCGGGAGTCGTGATACGCCCGGTCTGTAAGGCGAGCGTTGGTTGGTGAGAGGTCAACCTGGTTGACGGCCGGAACGGTGGCCCCGGCATCCAGCAGCACGTCAAGGTGCGCCGGCTTGAAGTTGGAGACACCGATGGAGCGAGCAAAGCCGTCGGCGTGAAGCTTCTCGAACGTGCGCCAGGTCGACAGGAACTCACCACGGTCGGGCAGCGGCCAGTGGATCAGCAGCAGGTCGACGTATTCGAGATCGAGCCGTTCAAGACTGCCGCGCAAACCTTCGATCGCGCGGTCTTCGCCCTGAAATTCGCCGTCCAACTTGGTGGTCACAAAGAGTTCGTCGCGATCAATGCCGCTACGACGGATGCCCTCGCCCACGCCCGCTTCGTTGCCGTATTTCACGGCCGTGTCGATGTGGCGGTAGCCGAGCTCGATCGCGGTAGGAACAACGACGGCGACTTCAGCGTCGCTGAGTGGCCACGTGCCGAGACCGAGCTGGGGAATGCTGTGGCCGTCGTTGAGTGAGATCGAGGGAATCATTCTCTTAGGCTAAACGACGGATACGACACTGCGCGGGGACTCGCTGTAGCGAATACCCGCGCAGGGTCATGCAGCGCAGTGCAGTGTCTTAGACCTCGAGCGCGGCCATGGCCAGGTCGGGGTTTCCAAAACGGTGAGCCGTGATCGAAAGCGACTGTTCTTGCACAAAGATCAGCAGCTCAACGCGACCCGACGTAGTGACTTCTCCCGACCACACAGCGACGTCGGGGTTTCCCTTGACCGCTTCAGCGAGATCGACAGCGGATCCGCCGATGAGGCGCACCCGGCTGGTCTTCAACTCGCCATTGGCCGCACGCGCATTCCAGCGAGCGTCCGACTCGGTAACGACTTCAGCGACCGAGACTCCCGTGTGGGCAGACTCAAACGATTCGGTGAGCAGCGACGGCAAGGGGATGGCGGAGCTGATGTGAATGGTCGCGCCAATACGTGCGGCTCCAGCGATCATCCGCACAAGGTGGCCCATCGGTTCGCCCTCGGAGAGGCGAACGGTGACGGGAACCGGGCGATAGCGGAAGACGTTGCGTTCAACGCCGAGGTCTGACACGTCACGGCTGACGCCGAATTCTGTCTCCCACGCGCGCTGGTCGCTTTCGGCGGCACGACGTACCCGGTCGAACTCGTCGAACTCCATGCCCGACTGCGCCTTCTTGATAACCGCGGATACCTGGTCGCTGAGACCGCGAACCTGGATGTCACGAGCGGCGGGCTGTTCGACGGCCTTCCACTGTCCGAGCGTCATCAGGTAGTTGGGCCCGCCAGCCTTGGCGTGGCAGCCAACGGCTGAACGCTTCCAACCACCGAAGGGCTGGCGGCGAACAATGGCGCCCGTGATTCCGCGGTTGACATAGGCGTTGCCTGCTTGAACTTCTTCGAGCCAACGCGCGACCTCGGTGGGATCAAGCGAGTGGATGCCCGCAGTCAGGCCGTAGTCGACGGCATTCTGCATCTCGATTGCTTCGGTGAGGTTCTTGGCGCGCATGATGCCGAGCACGGGACCGAAGTATTCGGTCATGTGGAACTCGCTGCCGGAAACAACACCAGTGCGAACGCCAGGGGTCCACTGCTTGCCTTCGTCATCAAGCTGACGGGGCTTCACGAGCCAGCTCTCACCGGCAGCGAGAGTGGTGAGGGCACCGAGTAGTTTGCCCTGAGCGGGCTCAACAATCGGGCCCATCGTCGTGAGCGGGTCCTGCGGGAGGCCAACGCGCAGCGTGCGTACCGAGTCCACAAGCTGGCGCTCGAAGCGCTCGCTCGTTCCGACCGATCCGACAAGGATCACGAGTGAGGCAGCCGAGCACTTCTGGCCGGCGTGCCCAAAGGCGCTCTTGGTGACGTCAGCAACGGCGAGGTCGAGGTCTGCGCTCGGCGTCACGATGATCGCGTTCTTGCCACTGGTCTCCGCGAGAATCGGAAGATCATTGCGCCACTCGCGGAACATTGCGGCGGTCTCCCACGCACCGGTCAAAATGACGCGGTCAACCGCGGGGTCGGAAATCATGACGCGACCGAGTTCGCGATCCTTCAGATCAACAAACGAGAGCACGTCGCGGGGCACTCCGGCTTCCCAGAGCGCTTCAATCATTACGGCCGCGCTGCGCTGCGAGAGCTTCGCGGGCTTGATGATGACACCGCTGCCTGCAGCGAGAGCCGACAGCACGCTTCCGGCAGGAATGGCGACCGGGAAGTTCCATGGCGGGGTAACGACGATAAGCCCCGATGGAACGAAGGTGGCGTCTTCGATCTTTTCAAGGTCGAGGGAGCGCTCTGCGTAGTAGTGCGCAAAGTCGATCGCTTCACTTACTTCAACGTCGCCCTCGGCGATGGTCTTTCCTGCCTCGTTGGCCATGACCTCGATGAGGCGGGCACGGGAGTTCTCGATGGCGTCACCGGCACGGTGCAAGATTGCGGCGCGCTCAGCGGCGGGCAGCGCGCCCCAGCGGCGCCCTGCAGCCGTGGTCGATTCGAGGATGCTCTTCATCTGTTCGGTCGTGCTGACAGCACTAGCGGTGACGGTGTCGACACCGAGCTGCGAGTCTCCGCTGCGTGCCAAGATAGCGCGACCCCAGGTGCGGTTTTCGCCGATGGCCGGGTCAGTATCCGGAACGTTATTGAAGGGGCGGTCGCCAATGATCGCAGCAGGCGTCGAGCGGTCCTGAACGCGGTTGGTGGTCTGAGCCGGCACGTCGAGGTTCGCGAGCGAAGCCAAGAAACGGTCTTGCTCACGCACGAAGATGTGTTCGTTGCTGGAGAGTTCGAACAACCCAGACATGAAGTTCTCGGTGCTGGCATTCTCTTCGAGGCGACGCACGAGATAGCTGATGGCCGAGTCGAACTCGGTCGGCTGAACGACGGGTGTGTACAGCAGCAGGCTGCCGACATCCTTTCTGACCGCTTCGGCCTGGCCAGTAGCCATTCCGAGCAGCATTTCGAACTCAATACCCTCGGTGACGCCGCGCTCTTGAGCGAGGTGCCACGCGAAAGCGATATCGAACAGGTTGTGCCCGGCAACACCAATGCGAACAGCATCGATGTGCTCGGGGGTGAATGCCCAGTCGAGCACGCGCTTGTAGTGAGTGTCGCTATCTTGCTTGGTTCCCCAGGTAGCCATTGGCCAGTGGTGGGTGACGGCGTCGACGTTCTCCATCGCGAGGTTGGCGCCCTTAACGACGCGCACCTTGATGCCGGCGCCGCCGCGAGCGCGACGCGCCATCGACCAGCGGGTCAGTTCCTGCAGCGCGGTGAGGGCATCCGGCAGGTAGGCCTGAAGCACGATGCCTGCTTCGAGCTCGAGCAGTTCTGGCTGGTCGAGGAGCTTCTCAAAGACCGCGATCGTGAGGTCGAGGTCTTTGAACTCTTCCATGTCGAGGTTGATGAACTTCTTCTTCGGCGAGCGCAGTGCGAGCAGGTAGAGGGGGGTGAGGCGGTCGACAACACGGTCAACGGTCTCATCGAAGGCCCACATGGAAAGCTGCGAGACGACAGACGACACCTTGATGGAGACGTAGTCGACGTCATCCCGGTTAAGGAGCGCGCGGGTGCCGGCGAGGCGGTTATCGGCTTCGTCATCACCAAGCACTGCTTCACCGAGCAGGTTGAGGTTCAGGTTGACGCCTTCTCGGCGCAAGTGCGTGAGGGCCTTGTCGAGCTTCGCGGGAGTCGCGTCGATGATGAGGTGGCCGACCATCTGGCGCAGCACGCGGCGAGCAATCGGAACGATGATCCATGGCAGCAGCGGAGCGAAACCGCCGCCAACCAGGATGGCGAAGCGGAGGTACCACGGCAGGAAGGCCGGGATGATGTGGGTGAGGCGCTCGAGATTGCGACCGGCAACCCGCACATCTTCGGGGCGCACAACGGTGTCAATGAAGCCGAGGGTGAACTCAAGACCGTTCGGATCCTTCAGCACGCCGGCCAGGCGAGTGGCACTCGCGTCGGCCGGATACTCTTCACTTTCGGCCAGCCACCGGCGCACGGTAGTGATCGTCTGATCCGCGAGGTGCTGCTGTGAAGCACTGAGGTTGTCGGCAGTCTTTGACATGCTCACGAGAATAGGCCTCCGAACGGGGGTTGGGCTGGAACTCTCAGTGTGCGGCCAGAAAGGCCTTTAGCAAAAGCGACGGATTTCGCACGGTATCACTTAGAATTAGTTAACTATTGGAGGAGAAATGCTCGACGTTCGCCGACTGCGACTTTTGCGAGAACTCAAGCTGCGCGGCACCATCGCCGCAGTCGCTAACGCGCTGAGCTACACACCCTCCGCAGTCTCTCAACAACTGGCCCTCTTAGAAGAGGAAGCACGGGTTCCGCTGCTCGTTAAAGCGGGTCGCCGCGTGCAACTCACGCCCGAAGCCGAACTCCTTGTCGAACACACCGTCGCCCTGCTCGAACGCCTCGAACTCATGGAAGCGGAGATCCACTCCTCCCTCACCGAAGTGCGCGGCACCGTGCGCCTCGCCGTCTTCCAATCCGCAGCCCTCGGCATCATCCCTCAAGCGCTCAGCGTCATTGCCAGAGACCACCCCCAACTGCGCATCGAGATGACCCAACGAGAGCCTGAGAGCGCCCTCTTCGAAACGTGGACCCGCGAGTTCGACCTCGTGATCGCCGAACAGTATCCGGGGCATGCCGCGCCCCGACATCCCGACCTCGACATGATCCCGCTCTACGCCGACCAACTCTCCCTCGCCGTGCCTGCCGACAGCGGAATAATGAACCTCGCCGACGCCGCCTCGAGCTCCTGGGTTATGGAACCGCGCGGCACCGCCTCCCGCCACTGGGCAGAACAGCAGTGTCGGCGAGCGGGCATCGAACCCGATGTACGCTTCGAAACCGCCGACTTGCAGGCGCACATCCGACTCGTTGAATCTGGCCACGCGACCGCCATCTTGCCCGGCCTCGTGTGGGGCAGCCGCACCCCCACCGTCGAACTGCGCCCCATGCCCGGACTGCCACGCCGCACCGTGTTTACCTCGGTGCGCGAGTCGAGCGTCAGTCGACCGTCGATCGTCGCCTGCCGCGAGGTGCTCGAACAGGTCGTGCAGTCGTTCGCCCCGGAGTAGAGAGGAACGCAAAAGGCGGTGAAGCTACGCCGAATCGCGGATGACGAGCTCGGTATTCAACGTCGTGACGGCGTCGACGGGGCGATTTTCAATCAGCCCCACAATCTTTTCGGCCATGCGCCGGCCCATCTCGACGGAGGGCTGCCGCACGGTGGTCAGCGGCGGAGTCGCGGTGCTCCCATAGTTATCGTCATCGAAGCCGACCACCGCGATGTCGGCAGGCACCGACAATCCTGCTTCACGGATGGCCGAATAGGCGCCGATTGCCATCTGGTCGTTGGCGGCAAAAACCCCATCAAATGGTTCGCCGCGGGCGAGCAAGCGGCGCATCGCTTCGGCACCCGACGGCGGAGAGAAGTCGCCGACTTCAACGAGATCGCTCGACAACCCATGCTTAGCGAGTGTCTTGTGGAAGGCCGACAGGCGGTCAACACCGGGAGGCATGTCTTGCGGGCCTGCGATCGTCGCGAGTCGAGTGTGCCCGGAGCTCACCAAGTGCTCGACAGCTGAACAGGCTCCGGCAAAGTTGTCGACGTCGACGTAATAGTTCTCGCCGTCAACCTCGCCGAGGGGTCGCCCACCGAAGACAACCGGAAGGCTCCGGCTCAACTCAGCGTACGAATGGTCGCCCGTGTGGTGCGAGACCACGAGAGCGCCATCCACGTTGCCGCCCAAAAGGTAGCGGCGGGTCTTATGTGAGGCCGAACCGGATTCGATGATCATGTTGAGCGTGTAGTCGGTGTCTTCGAGGTACAACGCAACGCCCTGAACAACGGCAGCAAAGAAGGGGTCGTCGAACACTTTGGCTGCCGATTCCGGCACGACCATCGCGATTGCCTGCGTGCGACGACTCACGAGCGAACGGGCAGCGCGATTGGGCACGTAGTTGAGGTGCTCGATTGCCGCCTGGACGACGGCAGCAACATCCGGACTCACCTTGGGCGAACCATTGACCACGCGCGACACGGTGGCGCGGGAAACGCCCGCTTCTGCCGCCACCATCTCTAGTGTCGGCATCACCCCGCTGCGCACATTGCCTGCCACGAGCCCGCTCTCTGCCTAGTCGTTTCTCTAAGAGTAACGATCAGACCGCGGCTTTCGTTGCCGCGATGAGTGCCGCGTACTCTTTAGCGCTCTGTTTCGGGATGCGTTCTTGAGTGTCGTAGTCGACGTACACGATGCCGAAGCGCTTGTTGTAGCCCCACGCCCACTCGAAGTTATCGAGGAGCGACCACACGAAGTAGCCGCGCACATCAGCACCGTCGGCGATGGCATCCGCCACGGCCTGAATGTGCTGAGCGATGTAGCTCGCGCGCTGCGGGTCATCGATGGCATCGCCCTCGCGAGTGTCGTCGTAGGAGGCACCGTTTTCGGTGACGTAGAGCGGCGGCAATGTGGGGTATTCCTTGCCCAATCGCACAAGGAGGTGGCGCAAACCGCTCGGGTTCACTTCCCAATCCATGGCGGTGCGGGGCAGGTCGCGGGGTGGCATCGTCACGAACTCGCTGCCGACGAATGGCGAACGACCGGGCTTAGTGGTGGGTCGAAGCCCGGGCGTCGCGTCGCGGGGAGCGGGATGACCGCTCACGTTGTCATCGTGGTAATGGTTCACGCCCAAGAAGTCGATCGGTGCCGAGATGATCTCGAGGTCGCCCTCTTGCACGTACTGCTCGAAGTTGTACTCGCGCAGATCATCGATCACGTCGGTCGGGTACGCGCCAAGCACGAGGGGCTCAAGGAACATGCGGTTCCACAGGCCATCGATGCGGCGGGCTGCATCACGATCGATCGGGTCACTGGGGTCGTTGGGCACCGCGTTGGTGAGGTTCAGCGTGATACCCAGCTCGATTTCTCGGCTCCGTGCGGTAGCAAGTTCACGCAGTCGGTTCGCTGCCAAACCGTGCGCGAGGTGCTGGTGGTGAAGTGCCGCGAGACCAAGGTTCGGGTCGGTGAGTCCAGGCGCGTGCTCCCCCGCGACATAGCCAATCAGCGATGAGCAGAGTGGCTCGTTGAAGGTGGTCCAGTGGCTGACGCGATCACCGAGCACGGTGTACACGGCCTCGGCGTACTCAGCGAAACGGTACGCGGTGTCGCGGTTGGCCCATCCGCCCTTCTCTTGAAGAGCCTGAGGCAGATCCCAGTGGTAAAGAGTGAGCCAGGGAAGGATGTTTGCTTCCAGCAGCGAGTCAACGAGACGACTATAGAAGTCGAGCCCTTCCGCATTCGGAGTGCGGTCGCCCGGTACAACGCGAGCCCAGCTCGTGGAGAACCGGTAGGAATCGAGACCGAGCTCTTTCATGAGCTGCACGTCGTCATTCATGCGGTGGTAGTGGTCAACCGCAACTTCAGGGGTATCGCCGTTGGCGACCGCGAGAGGCTGGCGGGGGTAGTGATCCCAGATCGAATCTTCTTTGCCGCCCTCGTGGGCAGCTCCCTCGATTTGGGCGGCCGCGGTTGCAGACCCCCACAGAAAGCCCTGCGGCCAGGTCGTGGTGTTGAGAGTGTTCATTAGCCCTTTACTGCTCCTGCCATGATGCCCGAGACGAGTTGCCGTCCGGCGAGTACGAAGACGATCAGTAGCGGCAACGTTGCCAATACTGCGCCCGAAAGAACGACTGAGTAGTCGACGTACTTTGCGCTCTGCAATTGACTGAGTGCCACTTGCAGGGTGGGGTTTTGCGGGGCAACAAGCAGCGGCCACAGGTAGTCGGTCCACGCCGTCATGAAAGTGAAGAGCCCGAGGATGGCCATCGCGGGCCGGGCTGCAGGGATGCCGACATTCCAGAAGGTGCGGAACATGTTGGCGCCGTCGACACGGGCCGCTTCGATCAGCTCGTCGGGGATGACATCCACCAAGTATTGACGCATGAAGAACACGCCGAAGGCGGTCACGAGGGTGGGCACGACGACGGCACCGAGCGTGCCCGTCCAGCCGAGTTCTTTCATGAGCATGAACTGCGGGATGATGCCGAGCTGGGTCGGCACTGCGAGGGTCGCGATCACAAAGATCATGAGCCCCTCGCGACCTTTGAAACGAAGCTTCGCGAAGGCGTAGCCGGCGAGTGTGGAGAAGAACACGACCGATGTCGTGATGATGCTCGACACGATGATGCTGTTCAGCAGCGACTGCCAGAACGGCACGGTCGATAGCACTTCGCCGACGTTGATCCAGAAGCGGCCGCCGGGAAGCAACGGTGGCCACGTTTCGGTGATGGCAGTGTTATCGCTTGAGCCGACAACGTATGACCACCACAGCGGGTATGAGCCGCCGAGGAACAGAGCGAGAAGGATCCCGTAGACAAGGAACCCGGGGCGCTCGGCAAGCCCGCGGGCGCGACCACGACCGCGGCGGGGTGCCTCTGCCGTTGGCTTCTGTGAGGCAGCACTTTCCGGTGGGCGTGTGGGGCTCGTGGTGCTCATGAGCGCTTCTCCTCATCTACAGCGGTGACCCCGGGAACGCCAGTGGGGTTGGCCGCGGTGGTGGCGCGATATCGCGCAAGTTTCTTGGCTCGACGCTTGGAGATGACTTTCACTTCGGTGGAGGCGATCTTGCGCGAGATCGCGAAGTTGAGCAGTCCGAAAGCCACGATAATGATGAAGAGCAGCCAGGCGATCGCAGAAGCTTTGCCGAAGTCTCCGCGGTTGAAGGCCATGTCCCACAGGTAGAGCACGGTTGTTTGGTACTCCCGATGAGCACCGCCGAGGTTGGCGCTGGTGGGGTTGAAGAGCTTCGGTTCGGTGAAGATCTGCAGCCCTCCGATCGTGGCGGTGATGATCACGAAAATCATGGTGGGGCGGATGCTCGGCAACGTCATCGAGAAAAAGCGACGCACGGCGCCCGCTCCATCCAGGGCTGCCGATTCGTAGATGTCGCGAGGCACCGCCTGCATGGCGGCGAGGAGGATGAGCGCGTTGTAGCCGGTCCAGCGCCAGTTGACCATCGAGGCGATCGCGAAGTGGCTCGCGAAGACTTCGCTCTTCCACATCACGGGCTCGATGTTGAACGAGGTCAGGATGTTGTTGATGAGCCCATACTTCTCGCCGAAGGCGCTCGAGAAGATGATCGCAACCGCGACCGGGGTAACGATGTACGGGATGAGGATGCTCATGCGCCAGAACGTTTTGGCACGCAGGTTTTGGTCGAGCACTGCCGCGATGAAGACGGCGGCAACGAGCTGCGGGATGGCGCTCAGCAGGAAGATGCTCATGGTGTTGAAGAGCGAGTTCCAGAAGTATGGGTCGTTGAGCTCGGCGACGTAGTTCTCGAAGCCGATCCATTCGCCGGCTCCGCTCAGGATGTCCCAGTCGTTGAGAGACACGACGAAGGTATAGACGAGCGGGAAGAGGCCGATGAGTGCAAAGAGCACGAAGAACGGCGCTATATAGAGGTAGGGAGATGCTTTCACATCGAGACGACTGAGTCGCTGCCGTCGAGTGAGCTTGGTTTTGCTGGCCTCGGAGCGTGTCGGCGCCTGACCGGTTTCTGGTCGGGGCGGGCTCGTCATGGTCGTCATGTGGGGAGTCGCTTTCAAGAGATGAGGCCCCCGGGCTACGGGTGCACCGGGGGCCTCAGGTACCGCTAGGTGGTTAGTTGAGGTCGAGGTTCTTCAGAACCTCAATCGCGTTGTTCCACGCGGTGTTGCCGTCAACACCCGAGTCGAGTTCCTTGGTGGCGGGACCGAAGACCTGCTCCTGGATGACTGCGTCGTTCGGGCCCTTGAACTGAGCCTTCACGCCTTCTGCACGCGATCCGAGGATCGTGCCGATGGGGGCATCGTTGAAGAAGGTGCTGAGTTCGCTGCTGCCGGTTACACCGTCATCCGTCTGAGCGGCGATGACACTGGGGAACGCGCCTGCAGCCTGGAAGGCAGCAACTTCGGACTCAGCGGAGGTGAGGTAGGCGGCAAGCTTTGCTGCCTCAGCGGGGTGTTCTGACTGGGTCGGAACGGTCAGGAATGCGCCGCCCCAGTTTGCCGGCCCGCCGGGGAAGACATCTGCGAAGTCCCAGCCACTGGTGGCGTCTCCGCCTGCTGCTTCAACCTGTCCCTTGACGACACCGAGCATCCAGCCGGGGCACATGAACGTAGCGAAGGAGCCATCAACGAAGGCCTTTCCCCCGCCCCAATCCCAAGCGCTCTGCTGTGCCGAGAGGCCAGCCGATGCGCCATCGGCGAGCTTCTCCCACTGCGACTGGAGATCGGCGTTACCTTCAACGTTGAGCTCTCCACCTGCGGTGTAGTAGCCCTCGTCGAGCTGGTTGACCATGGCGTTCCAGACAAAGCCGGAGTGATCATAGAAGGCCTTGCCCGTTGCTGCGTTGTAGTCCTTGCCGACCTGGAAGAAGTCATCCCACGTTGCGCTATCTCCGCCGAAGAGTTCGGCAACAGCCTCGCGGTCGGAGGGCATTCCGGCGGCCTCGAGAAGGTCACCGTTGTAGCAGAGGCCCTCGGGCCCGATGTCTGTTCCGTAGCCGATGATGCGGCCGTCAGCGTCGGTGCCCTGAGCGAGCTTCCAGTCGACCCAGCGGTCCTTGATGTCGTCTGCGCCGTATTCGCTGAGGTCAACGAAGGTGTCGGAGACCTGCATGACTTGGCCGAGCCAGCCTTCTTCAACTGCCTGCACGTCGGGGAGACCGGCGCCTGCCGCTTGCTTGGTCTTCCAGTCGGTGAGGGCGTTTCCACCGGTGTCGATGTTGGTGGCCTTGATGGTGATGTTGGGGTTTTCGGCTTCGTACGCTGCGTACAGGTCGTCGAGTCCCATGGTGCCAAAGGTGGTCACGGTGAGGGTGATGGGCCCGTCACTTGATCCGCCGTCAGTTGCTGAACAACCGGTGGCGAGGAGGGCAATGGATGCTGCGCCTGCGACGGCTGCAACCATCTTGGTGCGTCGTAGAGATTTCACGGTCACTTCCTTGTGAATGAGGGTTATTGGTGTCCGAAAGAGACCCTCATCAGGAATGAGAGCGCTCTCACGATTGCAGGTTTGATCTTATGAGAGCGCTCTCTCGAATGTCAAGAGAGCGCTCTCACAAAGTTGAAAGTATGACAACTTCCGCAAGCGCTTGCTGTGGTGCGCCCTACGGCTACGACAGTTGCTCAGCGACACATCCGTTGCCTGGCCTGTTGCCCGCCAGAGTGCGCCCCTATGCTCGGCACTATGGAATTCGTCAACACCTATCTAGACGCGTTAGCAGCCGCCGACACTGAGAAGATTCTGTCACTGTTCGCCGACGATGCCGTTGTGGTCTCACCGCTGTACGGAGAGTTGCCCGCAGCCGAGTTCTATCCGGCACTTTTTGCCGATTCTGCGAGCGCCAAACTCACACTACGTTCGGTGATGCGTGGCGAAACAGCGACAGGAACGCCCACCGTCGCGTTTTGGTTTGATTTCGACTGGGTGTTGCGTGACGGGGCAGCAGCGCCGTTTGAGGTGGTCGACATCGCGGAGCTTGATGCGAGCGGACGCATTTCGCGGCTGCACATCATTTATGACACGGTCACCGTCAGGCCAGCTTTCGACAAAGCTACCGTCCGCTAGCCAAGCCGGGGCCTCCCGACGATACCGAAAGCGGCACGAAAACGTGCGCCGCGCTTACTTCCAGATGCTGGGCGCTTCGGCACGACTGACGGGCAGCGCAACATGATCGGCCCACTCCTGAACCCAGTCGGGAAGCACGGGCTGTTCGCCATCCCATCCGATCGTTTCGAGGAGTTCAGCGACAGTAACGGTGCCACCGGAACGCTTGAGGAAGCGGGCGCGGGTCATGGCCTGGGCGTAGATTTCGCCACCGACAACGAAACGCTGTTCGACGTAAACCGCTTTCGCGTCATACCCGACAACGCGGGTTTCAAGGTCGAACTTTTTCCACAGGTTGAGTGATTTGCGAAAGCTGATGGTTTCGTTGGCCATGACCGGGTAGTAGCCCTTGGCGCTGAGCTTCTGCCAGCCACCGGAACGGATCAGGAGATCCATGCGGCCAATGTCCATGATTGAGAAGTACACGCCATTGTTCATGTGGCGCAGTACATCGATGTCGGTCGGCAGCACCCGCAGCGACATGGTGCCAACGTCCCGCACTCCGAGCGGCGATCGACGCGTGCTGAGAATGCGGTGCAAGATCGTACGAAAGATCAGATTCACTCGCCCAGATTAGGTGAATCGTGATCGGGCTCGTAAATCGTTTGTAGGGATGCTCTAGCGGGTTGGTCTATTTTGCCGCGGCGAAACGCACAACGGCTTGCACTGGCGTGTGATCCGACGGCCAGCCGCCGTCATACCGCGTGACATTGATGCCGACGCTCTCGACGGTGACCCCGGGCGTTGCGAGAATCCAGTCAATTCGTTTGCGGTTGCGCTTCGGCGGTCCGTAGTTCGGGAATGTTCCCCACGCCTGAGTGAGACGCTGCTCGGCGGTGTGCCAGGTGTCGACGAGCAGACCGTTACCGGTGAGTTGACTATAGGGGTGAGTGTCAGCATCCGTATTGAAATCGCCGGTCATGATGGTTGGATGCGGCGTCGCCTGCACAATGTTTCTCAACGCTTCGGCCGAGCGAAGGCGCGAGGTGCGGGAACGGTGGTCGAGGTGAGTGTTCACTGCCTGAAAGTGGATGCCGGTGGCGAGGTCGCGGAAGATGGCTTCCACCACAACGCGAGGGGTGCGATTGCCCCACGAAACCGATCCCGCAACGTTCGGGGTATCGGAGAGCGCGGACTGCCGCCATTCGACCACCTGAAGTCGGCGGGAATCATAAAAGATGGGGCAGCCTTCGCCGCCGGTGTTCTTTTCACGACCGTGGCCGAGCGAACGATAGTGCTCGCCCAGCGCCCTGAGCACGAACTCTTTCTGCGTGAAGAGTGCTTCTTGCACGCCAATCAGTGCCGGTTGTTCGGCGGCGAGTAGGCGCTTCATCAACGGCTGGCGGTGGCGCCACAGATCAGGATTGCGCGGCATAAGTTTGGGTAGGCGCCGACGGATGTTGTAGCTCATCACATGCAGGCCGGGAGCGTCGACGGGCCCGATCAGCGAGCTACCGCGCGAAGGGAACGCCAATTGCGGCTCACGCTCCGGGCCGAGCGCAGAAAAATGCTTCGACCGTGGGGCGGTGATTCCCGTCATGGTTCAAGCCTAGGGCGTGGGGTGGTGTTTCGGCGGGGTCGGGCGCGTGAAACGCCTCGCCGCGATGACTCGTCGATCTGCGCGGTACCGGCACGGGTCAACAACGATGTCCCTCCCGGGCCATATTCTGATCGAGCCATGTACCTGCTCACCGATACCGCTCTCGTGACGAGCGCCAGCGATCTGACCCAAGCCTCGAACTGCGAGTTCGGGTTTCTGCGCGTGCTCGATAAGCGGTTGGGGTTCTCAACCGATCCGCTGCCCGCTGATGATGCGATGCTGGTGCGGGCGGCCGAGCTCGGAAACGTGCATGAGGCTCGGCTGTGCGATCGCTATCGCGCCGAGTTCGGTGATGCGATGGTCGAATTCGACAAGCCTCCGGGCCGCGACGCCGCTGTTCTCCGCGACTACGCCGCGCGCACGCGTGACGCTCTGCTCGCCGGTGCCCCGGTCATTTTCCAAGGTGTCTTCTTTGATGAAGCCGACCCCGAACTGCCCTTCATCGGCTACGCCGACTTTCTCGTCAAGCAGCCCGACGGCGGCTACCGCGTAGTCGACACGAAGCTGTCGCGTCATGTGCGCGTCACCGCTCTGCTTCAGTTGGCGGCGTATCACGAGCAACTTCAGAAGCTCGGTGTTCCGGCAGACGGCACCGTAGAACTCATTCTCGGCAATGACGAATCGGAGACCGCCGAGGTCAGCGATATCGCCCCCGTCTTTCGGCGCCGTCGGGCCCGCCTGCACGCGATCATCGCCGAACATCGAGCCGAAGGTACGCCGGTCGACTGGCACGATGAGCGGTACGCGCGGGATGGCCGGTGCAAGTTCTGCACGGAGCCCGCCATGCTAGCCGACGACCTGTTTACGGTGGCGGGGTTGCGTGTCGGGCAACGTACGAAATTGATGGCGGCGGGCATCCGCACCCTGACAGCCTTGGCCGAAACGCCCGAGCGGCCCGACGACTTAGCCATTCCGAAAGCCAGCTTTGCCAAGCGCCACCTGCAGGCCAAGCTGCAGCACACCGTCGATCCGGCCGACAGCCACGCCATCCCGCCTGTTGTCGTCGTTGACCCGCGGCCGATCGCGAGCCTGCCCGCGCCCAATCCTGGCGACCTCTTCTTCGACTTCGAGGGCGACCCGATGTACTCCGAGCCGGGGATCGGCGGCACGCCGCGCTGGGGCCTCGACTACCTCTTCGGCTGGGTCGATGCCGCGGGCGAGTTCGATTGCCTGTGGGCGCATTCCCATGCCGAGGAGCGGATCGCGCTGCGGTCGTTCCTGGACTTCGTCACGAAGCGGCGGCAGCAGCATCCGGGGCTCCACATTTATCACTACGCCGCCTATGAGAAGACGCATCTGCTGAGCATCGCCGCGCGGCACGGCGAGGGTGAGGATGTCGTCGACCAGTTGTTGCGCGATGGCGTGCTCGTTGACCTGTATCCGATCGTGCGGGGCGTGCTGCGCATCGGAACGCCGTCGTATTCGATCAAAAAGCTAGAGCCGCTCTACATGGGTGACGAGGAGCGCGCCGGGGTGACGAACGCCGCAGACTCCATCGGTGAGTACGTGGAGTCGAGTGTGGCGGCCGCGAACGGCAACGTGCAGCGCGCAACCGAAATTCGCGATGCGATCGCCCGCTACAACGAGTACGACTGCGTTTCGACGCTCAAGCTGCGCGATTGGCTGCGGGCGCTGCCCGAGGTGCAGGGCGTAACGGTCGAGCCGGTGGATGAGGAATTCGAGGGCAAGACCTTCGAGCCGAGCGCGCTCGATCTCCAGTTGCAGGCGCTGGGCGACACTGCCGAAGAGTCGGGCGATGACACCGCTGCGAGCGCCTATCGCATGGCCGCAGCCGCCATCGATTATCACCGACGCGAGGTCAAGAGCTTTTGGTGGGAGCACTACGACCGCCTCGAGCAACCGTCGGAGTTGTGGGAAGACACCCGCGGTATCGTCGTCGTTGACAGCGGCTCGCTGGATCGCGATTGGCACAAGGAGGGGCGGCAGCGCACCGAGCGTCGGCACCTTTATCTCCGCGGTCAATGGGCGCCGGGCAGCAGTGCCCCACGCCCCGGCGGCGATGTTTTTCTCGTCTACGGCGATCCTCTTCCTTACCTACCACCGGGCCACCGTGCCGGCGCGCGCCTCGCCCGCGGGGTTCGTTTCGCTGACCCCGCCGAGGATGAAGACGGTATCTTCGTCATCGAATCGCGACCCGATGAGATCCCCGCCTGGGACGAAATGCCCACGCACATCACCCCGGGGCCGCCGCCGCGCGCAGACAGTATCGTTGCCGCGATTGAGGCGTGGGGCGAGACCGTCGTGGCCGCCGCACCGGAGTGGCCCGCTGACGCGATGTCTGACCTGCTGCTGCGCACAGCGCCCGCCGAAGTCAGCGCCCTTGAGCCCATGACGAGCGCGGATGATGGTGTGCGCGCCGTGATCTCCTCGCTGCTGTCGCGGGAGAGTGGCTACCTCGCGGTGCAGGGTCCTCCCGGCACGGGCAAGACCTATCTCGCGGCGCACGTTATTCAGCGACTGGTCGAGAAGCATCACTGGAAGGTCGGCATCACGGCGCAGTCCCACAAGGTGGTCGAGAACGTTCTCGATGCTGTGGTTCTCGATGCGGGCCTTGACCGAGACCTTGTCGCGAAGGCGGTGCCGGGAGAGTTCGGCGTTGGCTATTACGCCGATGGCCCGTTCAGCGAGTTGCCGGCGAATGGTCACGCGGGCTTCGCACGCGAGCACGACTCGTCGGGCTACGTGATCGGTGGCACCGCGTGGGACATGACCAATCGCAAGCGGGTGCAGGCCGGCCAACTCGACCTGTTGGTGATCGACGAGGCTGGCCAGTTCTCTCTCGCGAACACGATCGGTGTCGCGGCGAGCGCGAAACGCATTCTGCTGCTGGGTGACCCGCAGCAACTCCCCCAGGTGAGCCAGGGCATCCACCCGGCGCCGGTTGATGGTTCGGCGCTCGGTCATGTGATCGGCGAGCTGGCGGTGCTTCCGGATGACTTCGGCTACTTCCTCGAAGAGAGTCGCCGCATGGATGAGGCCGTCACGCGCCCTGTCTCGCTGCTCTCCTACGACGGCCTGCTGCGGTCGCACGCGTCAACGGCGGGTCGGATGCTCGAGGGCTTCGCCCCCGGCCTGCACTCGGTTCCGACCGCTCACGTCGACAACTCCACGTTCTCCGCCGAAGAGGCCGACCGGGTGGTTGAGCTGGTACGCGAGCACCTGGGCGCACTGTGGACTCCAGAAGCCGGAGGCAAGGCAAAGCCGCTAGACGAGGACGGCATCATCGTGGTGACGCCGTACAACGCTCAGGTTGAGTTGATCCGGGGCCGTCTCGATGCTGCCGGCTATACCCGTGTCGTCGTTGGCACGGTGGACAAGTTCCAGGGCCGAGAAGCGGTCATCTCGATCGTCAGCCTCGCCGCCTCCAGCGCCGACGATGTTCCCCGCGGCCTCGACTTCCTGCTCTCCCGCAACCGTCTCAACGTCTCCATCTCCCGCGCCCAGTGGGCCGCGTATCTCGTGTACTCCCCTGCGCTGCTCGACTCGCTGCCGCAGTCGGCGGAGGGGGTGGCGACGCTGAGTCGGTTCATCTCGTTGGTTGAGGGTGTGGGAAACGCCTCATGACCGGCGTCGGAGCGCGAAAACTTCACAGACCGTGAGTTTTGCGCCACCACCAGTTCCTCCGAAGTGGGTCAGCGCCCTCGGTGCGCATAAGTTCACGCAACAGTCGGTAGTCATCGTGACGGAGCGTGGCTAGCTCCTTCGAATAAGCAGGTGCTGCAACTTGATCCAAGGTCGCTCCTGCCCAGAATCCCCAAGTGTTATCGGTCACTCTACCGAGCCGGCGAAGATCGATTTCGTCTTCGCACAGTTGAAGATAGCCACGTACGACCGGGCGGTCACGTTTACGAGTATGCCCTGTAATCGCGAAGTGAGCGGAACGTTGATCCATGAGCACCCAATACCGCGAGACATATAACTGCTCAAATTCCCGGTGCATTTGCCGACCGTGAAAAAGTAATTGCCATGCCGCAAAGATGATGGCTAGTGCCGTCACGCCCTGCACAACGAAAGTGAATATGACCAACTGTTAGGTGTCCTTTGATTGTGTTGTGGGCGGGTCCTCGAGGAAGTGCGTTGTTGTCGACTCCGTTGGGCGCAAGCTCAACAGGGGCGATGGGGGGCCATCAACACCACGCGGATACCTGTCGAGTGAGATGTCTGAGCAGATTTCCTTGCGTTGCTCTTGCTCGCGACGAAGACGATTCAGGACAGCCGCGCTTGTGACTTTGAGCTCATCAATTGGGAAATTGGCCGGTTCCGGTTCC
>TARA_R110002020_G_scaffold17804_1_pt1 | contig 60721 bp, 52 predicted proteins | sample TARA_R110002020 | Tara Oceans TARA_R110002020 (sample SAMEA4396489) | marine metagenome | biome: Westerlies Biome; feature: [MES] marine water layer (ENVO:01000295) within the mesopelagic zone...; material: water (ENVO:00002006), including particulate matter (ENVO:01000060) such... | reverse complement strand
ACGTCCCAAACGTGGCGCGATAACCGGGCTACGCTACACCCCGAAAATGGTTATCAAAATAAAAATTTTGAGAAAATAATAGCGGAGAGACAGGGATTCGAACCCTGGGTAAGTGTTTCCACCTACGACGATTTAGCAAACCGCTCCTTTCGGCCACTCAGGCACCTCTCCGGTAATTATGTTTTAATGAACTTTGCAATTAATTGCGGGTGCAAATCTAAGATATCATCTTAAATTACACAACATTTTTTTGTCTTTTTTTTTAAAATTATTCAGGGTATTCAATTCTTAGATGGTAAATATTTGCAAGCTTGCGCTTTAGCACTTTTTTAATGGATTCAATTTCTTTGAAAGTTATGTTTGCATTTAAGAATTGTCCATCATCTTTTTGTTTGTTAATGATATTTTCGACAAAATTATCAATTTTGCTAGATGTTGGTTCTTTTAAACTTTTAGATGCAGCTTCTACACTATCACACATCATTAATATTGCTGTTTCTTTACTAAAAGGCTTAGGACCTGGATAAGTAAAGTCTTGGATGTTTACAGCTTCGTTTTTAGCTTTTTCTTTCATATAAAAATAATAGACTTGGCTTGTACCATGATGTGTTCTTATAAAATCTATTACGCGGTCAGGTAAGTTATACTTTTTAGCTATTTCAATTCCATCTAAAACATGATTAATAATTATTTTGGCGCTTTCTTTTGGAGATAATTCATCATGACTATTAATACCTGAGGATTGGTTTTCTGTAAAATAAGTAGGGGATTTCATTTTTCCTATATCATGGTACAAAGCTCCTACCCTAACTAACATGGCATTTGCTTCAATTTCGTTAGCAGATGCTTCTGCTAAATTTGCTACATTTAATGAATGATGAAACGTTCCTGGTGCTTTATTAGATAGTTCTTTTAAAAGTTTAGAATTGGTATCTGACAATTCTAATAAAGAAACGTCAGATACTAGGCCAAATAATTTTTCATAAACATAGATTAATGGTTGTACAAACAATGTTGCTAATCCACATAATATAAATAAACCAAAAGTTTCCCATTTTAAATTATCTATACTTGCTTCATGGATTACAAAGAAGGCGAAGTAAGCAATAATATAAACCAGTGTAATTTGTCCTACTGATATAAAAAGGTTTGCTCTTTTATATAACTCTGAAACCGTAAGTATAGTTACTATTCCTGCAATGATTTGAAGAAACATATACTCATAACTATTTGGTACAATTGAACCTAATAACAAAACTGTAATTACATGTGTAAACAGGCCTAATCTAGCGTCAAAAAAGGCTTTAAGTACTAATGGTAAAATGGCTATTGGTACTAAATAAACATACTCTGAATTATAATTAATAACTAACGTTGTTAATAAAACAATTACCAATACATTAAAAAATATAAAAGTTACTTTGGTATTATTTTTATAGACATCCAATCTATATTTTCTTATAAATAATAACAACATTAATAGAGCTAATGCGACTAACAACGTATAAGCAAAAACTATCCAATTATAACTTGACTTACTCCAAACCTGAGATTCATACTCTTTTGATAAGGAGTTTAACACTTGGTATTTGTCATCATTAACTACTTCTCCTTTTGATATTATTAAGGTTCCTTTATCAATTACACCTCTGTTGCTAGAAATCTTATCTAAAGACTCTTGTAAAACATTGTCTGTAAGGGTTTTATTATAAATTAAATTAGACTGAATTACATCAAAAAATAAAGCTGTAAGTTTATTGGTATAGCGCAATAAATTACCTTCTTTTAATTCATTTTCAATATGATCCTTTATTTTTCCTTGTTTCTGTAATTTAGAATATGTTGTGGATTTTTTTTCAACATTATCAACTAATATTACAACACTGCTATTATCGTTAAGTTTTAGATCTTCATTTAAAATACCATATTGATAAAAACTATTTAAAATAGCAACTCCCTTAGATTTTAATTGATTAAAATTGGAGATAGAATCATTAAACACTTTATTAAATGCAACATCATAATCGCTTTTAACTTTATCTTCTACACTAATATCTTTATCAAAAAAATAGGTGGTCTGAGACTTTATAAGCTCTTGTTCTTCAGCTATTTTAAGCTTTGATTTCTGAATTGCAAAATTAAATGGAGCGTATAAATTTTCGGTCTGCCAAGGTTTTCCTTTTTCAAAATTATACTTAAAACGTCCACTTTTAGGAAAAATAAAAACGATTAAAAATGTTGTTGTTAAAAACAATAATATTTTATAAAACTGAGAATGGTTTTTATAAATGGTATTAATTTGATCTTTCATGCTTTAATCTCGTGTTTATCAAATGTAACAAATTATAACCCTATTATTAAGTTATAATACCAAGAATAACCTAAATTTTATTAAAAAATTAGTAATTTCGTGGGACTAATATATTACACAAAAATTATGAGTAAAAAAGTCGTTATTGTCTCTGCTGCTAGAACACCAATAGGTAGTTTTTTAGGAGCTTTAAGTACTATACCTGCTACAAAATTAGGAGCTATAGCTATTAAAGGAGCTTTAGATAAAATAAATTTAAATCCAGAGTTAGTACAAGAAGTATTAATGGGTAATGTTGTTCAGGCTGGTAATGGTCAAGCACCAGCTAGACAAGCTGCAATTTATGCAGGAATCCCAAATACTGTTCCTTGTACTACAGTTAATAAAGTATGTGCTTCAGGAATGAAGACTGTAATGCAAGCTGCACAAAGTATTGCTTTAGGTGATAATGATATTGTTGTTGCTGGAGGTATGGAAAATATGAGTATGATTCCGCATTATTTACACGCTAGAACGGGAACTAAATTTGGTCCTGCCACATTAATTGATGGATTACAAAAAGATGGATTGGTAGACGCATACGATCAAAACGCAATGGGTGTTTGTGCAGATGCTTGTGCTACAGAATATAACTTTTCAAGAGAAGATCAAGATGCTTTTGCCATACAAAGTTATAACAGATCATCTGCTGCTTGGGAAGCCGGCAAATTTGATAACGAAGTTGTTCCAGTAGAAGTTCCACAAAGACGTGGAGAACCTATTATTGTTAGTAAAGATGAAGAATTTACTAATGTTAAAATGGATAAAATACCTGGCTTAAGACCTGCTTTTAGTAAAGATGGGACTGTAACTGCTGCAAATGCATCTACCATTAATGATGGTGCTGGAGCTGTTGTGCTAATGAGCGCTGAAAAAGCTAAAGAATTAGGATTAACACCTCTTGCAACAATTTTAAGTTATGCTGATGCAGCTCAAGAGCCAAAATGGTTTACAACTGCTCCTGCTAAAGCTTTACCATTAGCAATTAATAAAGCTGGAATAGATATAAAAGATGTTGATTATTTTGAATTTAATGAAGCTTTTGCTGTTGTTGGTTTAGCAAATATGAAAATTTTAGGACTAAACGATTCTAATGTTAACGTAAATGGTGGTGCAGTATCACTAGGTCATCCACTTGGTTGTTCTGGAGTTAGAATATTGATTACCTTACTTAACGTTTTAGAACAAAATGACGCTAAAATTGGAGCTGCTGCTATATGTAATGGTGGTGGTGGTGCTTCTGCTATGGTTATTAAACGTCACTAAAATCAACAAATGCAGTTCGGAATTTGTAATTTAAGTATTTTACCTTTAAGATTAGAACCATCTGATACTAGCGAATTAGTTTCGCAAGTACTTTATGGCGATATATTTAAGGTTTTGGAACAACGTAAACAATGGAGTAAGATTAGATTAGCCTATGATAAATATGAAGGTTGGATTGATAATAAACAGTATTTAGAAATTACTGAAGACTCTTACAAAAATTTAAATCTAGAAACTCTGAAACTATCGTCTGATTTAGTTGAATTTGTTCAAGATGAAAATCAGCTATTAAATACGATAGTCTTAGGTTCAACTTTAAATGGGTTAGGTTTATTAAACCATACTTTTGAAGGCGTTTATGTTGAAAAACAAAATCCTAAATCTGAAATAATTTCTACTGCATTTAAATATCTTAATTCACCATATCTTTGGGGAGGCAAAACACCTTTTGGTATTGACTGTAGTGGATTTACTCAAATGGTTTATAAGTTAAATGGTTATAAACTATTACGTGATGCCTCGCAACAAGCAAGTCAAGGTGAAGCTTTAAGTTTTATAGAAGAAAGTGAGCCAGGTGATTTAGCTTTTTTTGATAATAACGAAGGTGTTATTACACATGTTGGTATTATTATGAAAGACAACTACATTATTCACGCGCATGGTAAAGTTAGAATTGACCGTTTAGACCATAGTGGTATTTACAATTCTGATAAGCGAATGCATACCCATAAACTTAGAGTCATTAAAAAGATTATATAATAACAAAAAAAAGCCTTCATTAAATGAAGGCTTTTTTTATAACTATATAAAATACTTATTACTTATTTATGTGCGATTTAGCTTCTTTTGCTTTATCAGTTTCTCCTAAAGCATTGTATATATTAGCCAATTGCTCATATATGGCATTAGGTGCTTTTGGATCCGTTTTAATGTAATTTAATAACGTATTTGCACCATCATTAAATAACTGACCTTTTTGGTTTTTTAATTGATCATATTTTAAGTTGTCAGCTTTACTTGTTCCTAAGCTATTCATTTGCTCAATTAATGCATTACCTTCTGTAATGTATGAAGTTGATAAGTTTAAAGCAGCGTCCGAGTTTTTTGGATCTAATTCTAAAACCTTTTCAAAAGATTGTCTTGCTTTAGCTATCTCATTATTATTCATATAAACTACACCAATGTTATAATGGATAATTGGATCGTTAGGCATCTTTAAAGCTGCTTCTTGCAATAACGCTTGGAACTTGGCAGTGTCACCTAATTTGTTATAAATGTTAGCTTCACTAATAATTAAATTAACATCATCAGGATTGTTCTTTTTTGCTGTAGCAATCGCCTCTAATGCTTTATCGTTTTCACCCTTATTAACGTATATTAAAGCAATATTTTTAGTAATTTCACCAGCCTTAGATTCTGTTGTTCTTTCACCTGGATTTTCATGAGTTCCTAATTTAACATAATTATCTCTAGTGTTTTTATCTAAAATTTCTTCCTCACCATTAACTTTGTTTGTTGCAAAATACTCAGTACCAACACCTGTATAACCCAAATCATTAAGTTGTAAATAGTATTTTAAAGCACCATCCATATCTTGATTATTAATCGCACTAGATGCTGCATAATATAAGTACACTTGCTCTTCATTATTTACATTGTATAGGTTTTCAAATGCTTTTGCAGCTTTACCAAACTCTTTAGTTGTAAAATAACCATTTGCTTTAGTTAATAAGTCATTTTCAATATCTCTTCTTAACATAGTAACCTCGTTATTATTTTGAGATACTTTGTCTAAAAACGACGTTGCTTTTAAAACATCTTCTGATCCAGACGTTCCGTTTGCAAAATATGCAGTTGCTGCAGCTATATAATACTTATCCTTTAATTTATCATCCATTGACCCTGTCATAGACTCTAATTGCGTGATTAAGCTTTTAGCTTCAGCATAATTATTCTTATTTACTGCCTTTTCTAATGCTTTAATTTCTTTTTTCTGAGCAAAAGAAAATACTGTTACAAGTAATGCTATCGCAAGAATTAATTGTTTTTTCATTATTAGTTTTTTTTAATTGTTAAATTTTAAATTATTCTTCTTCTGTATTATCAATAGTTGTGCCACCTTCAGTAAGTGTACTGTTATCAACGTCTTCTAGAGTTTCATCAAGCTCTTCGTCCTCGTCTTTCATTACTTTAGCAACAGCTGCTATTGAGTCTTTTCCTTTAAGGTTAATTAATTTTACACCTTGTGTTGCTCTACCCATGGTACGTAAACTTTCTACAGCCATACGTATTGCTATTCCAGATTTATTAATAATCATTAAATCATCAGTATCTGTAACTGTTTTGATTGACACTAAATCTCCTGTTTTTTCAGAAATAGAGATTGTTTTAACTCCTTTTCCTCCTCTGTTTGTAATTCTGTATACAGCTTCACCATCTTCTGGATCATCAATATAGGTGCGTTTACCGTAACCATTTTCAGACACCACAAGTACTGTTTCTTCTTGAGGATTTTCTACGATTACCATACCTATAGCTTCATCTTTTGGATGCGCTAAAGTTATACCTCTTACACCAGAAGCGTTTCTACCCATTGGTCTAGTTTTAGCTTCCTCAAATCTAATAGCTTTACCAGATTTAAGTGCGATCATTACTTGACTATTTCCAGTGGTTAACTTAGCTTCTAATAGTTCGTCATCCTCTTTAATAGTAATAGCATTAATACCATTAGTTCTTGGTCTAGAATATTGCTCTAAAGCAGTCTTTTTAACTTGACCTTTTTTAGTTGCCATAATCACATAATGACTATTGATATACTCTTCGTCTTTTAAATCTTGGGTACATATAAACGCCATTACTTTGTCGTCTTGCTCAATATTTATAAGATTTTGGATAGCTCTACCTTTAGATGTTTTACTTCCTTCTGGGATTTCATAAACACGCATCCAGAAACATTTACCTTTTTGAGTAAAGAATAACATATATTGGTGGTTTGTACCAACAAATAAATGTTCTAAGAAATCTTCGTTTCTAGTTGTAGAAGCTTTTTGTCCTACTCCTCCTCTATTTTGTGTTTTGTATTCTGTTAGAGACGTACGTTTGATGTAACCTGCGTGAGAAATAGTAATTACTACTTGTGCATCAGGTATCATATCTTCAATACTTAAATCTCCACCTGCATATTCAATTACAGAGCGACGCTCATCACCATACTTCTCTTTAACAACTATTAATTCTTCCTTAATAATTTCCATTCTGCGTTCTTTTTTATCCAGAATATCTTTAAGGTCTTCAATAGTTTTCATTATTTCTTCATACTCGCTACGTAATTTGTCTTGTTCTAAGCCAGTTAATTGACGCAGACGCATCTCTACAATAGCTTTTGCTTGTATTTCAGAAAGTTTAAAACGTTCAATTAAATTATTTCTTGCTTCATCTGCATTTGATGATGCACGAATTATTGCTATAACTTCATCAATATTGTCTGAAGCAATAATCAATCCTTCTAATATATGAGCACGTTCTTCTGCTTTACGCAACTCGTAAGTTGTACGCCTAACAACGACATCATGTCTATGCTCAACAAAATAATGAATTAATTCTTTTAAATTTAAAAGTTGTGGTCTACCATTAACTAATGCAATATTATTAACACTAAATGATGATTGTAATGCAGTGTATTTGTATAATTTATTTAATACAATGTTAGGAATTGCATCACGTTTTAATACGTAAACAATACGCATACCGTTTCTATCAGATTCATCTCTAATAGTAGCAATTCCTTCCAGTTTTTTCTCGTTTACTAAATCGGCAGTTTTTTTAATCATGTCTGCCTTATTGACTTGGTAAGGTATTTCTGTGACAATAATACACTCTCTACCTTGCACTTCTTCAATAATAGCATTACCACGCATTACAATACGTCCTCTACCAGTATGAAAAGCTTCTTTTACACCATCATAACCATAAATAGTTCCACCTGTTGGAAAATCTGGTGCTTTAATATGTGTAATTAATTCGTCAATCTCAATATCATTGTTTTCAATATATGCAATTGTACCATCTACAACTTCTGTTAAGTTGTGAGGAGGCATATTGGTAGCCATACCAACTGCAATACCAGAAGCTCCATTAACTAAAAGTCCAGGTATACGTGTAGGTAAAACCGTTGGCTCTTCTAAAGTGTCATCAAAATTTAATTTATGGTCTACAGTTTCTTTATCAATATCTGCCAACATGTCTTCAGATATTTTACGCATACGTGCTTCTGTATAACGCATTGCAGCTGGACTATCTCCATCTACAGATCCAAAGTTACCTTGACCGTCAACTAACATATAACGTAAACTCCACTCTTGAGCCATACGTACCATTGCATCATAAACTGATGTATCACCATGTGGATGATACTTTCCTAAAACCTCTCCAACTATTCTTGCTGATTTTTTATGTGCCGAACTAGCTCTAACACCCAGTTCATGCATACCGTAAAGTACACGTCTATGTACTGGTTTTAAACCATCTCTTACATCTGGTAAAGCACGTGACACAATGACTGACATTGAATAATCAATGTAAGCCGACTTCATTTCATCTTCAATATTAATTGGAATGACCTTTTCTCCTTCTGCCATATATAAATTTAATTAGTTTTATTCATTATTTCAAAACACGCTAATATAAAACTTTCATTAGTAACGGTAAGCCTTTTAAGTCTCTTTTTTGATGTTTTTTATTAACAATTATGCGCAGCTTTTTAGTTAATAACTCAATTGTGCTTTATTTTGAAATATTCACTACTTTCAAACCTCAAACAATTAACATATTATTTAAGGTATAGTTTTTGCCATTACTAATTATGTTTACTATTTTTAAAGCTGAAAGGAATAAATATATGGATGATAATTTTTCACCAAGAGTAAAAGACGTCATTGCCTATAGTAAAGAAGAAGCATTACGCTTAGGACACGACTTTATAGGCACAGAACACTTAATGCTTGGTTTATTAAGAGACGGAAACGGAAAAGCAATAAATATTTTAAATGCGTTGGATATTGATTTAAATCACTTAAGACGTAAGGTAGAAATATTAAGTCCTGCTAATCCTAATACCACAATAACTTCTAACGAAAAGAAAAACTTACACTTAACACGTCAGGCAGAACGTGCGCTTAAGACTACTTTTTTAGAAGCTAAACTGTTTCAAAGTACATCAATAAATACTGCACATTTGTTATTATGTATTTTAAGAAACGAAAACGACCCTACAACAAAACTTTTAAATAAGTTAAAAGTAGATTATGATAACGTTAAAGAACAATTTAAGTCAATGATAACAAACGACGATAACTTCGAAGATATAACTGGAGCTCCAAAAGCTGAGTCATTTCAGGATGATTCCTCTGCAGAAGACTCTGGTTCTAAAGACATATTTAACACACCTGGAGCTAAAGGCAACAAAAAATCTAAAACACCAGTTTTAGATAATTTTGGACGTGATTTGACAGCTATGGCTGAAGAAGGTAAGCTTGATCCAGTTGTTGGACGTGAAAAAGAAATTGAGCGTGTGTCTCAAATACTTTCTAGACGTAAAAAAAATAACCCTTTATTAATTGGTGAACCTGGTGTTGGTAAATCTGCAATTGCAGAAGGTCTGGCTAACCGTATTGTTAAACGTAAAGTTTCGCGTATTTTATTTAACAAACGTGTTGTAACCCTAGATCTAGCTAGCTTAGTTGCTGGTACTAAATATAGAGGGCAGTTTGAAGAGCGTATGAAAGCAGTAATGAATGAGCTTGAAAAAAATGACGATGTTATTCTTTTTATAGACGAAATTCATACCATAGTTGGTGCTGGAGGAGCGACAGGAAGTTTAGATGCTTCTAATATGTTTAAACCTGCTTTAGCAAGAGGAGAAATCCAATGTATTGGTGCTACAACTTTAGATGAGTACAGACAATATATAGAAAAAGATGGTGCTTTAGAGCGACGTTTTCAAAAGGTTATTGTAGAACCTACAACTGTAGAAGAAACAATTGAGATTTTAAACAACATTAAAGCTAAATACGAAGATCACCATAATGTAACATATACCGATGAAGCTATTGAAGCTTGTGTTAAGTTAACTAATCGTTATATGACTGAGCGTTTTCTTCCAGACAAAGCGATTGATGCTTTAGACGAAGCTGGTTCAAGAGTACACATTACTAATATTGATGTGCCAAAACAAATTATTGAATTAGAGAAAAAGCTAGAAGAAGTTAGAGAAACTAAAAATTCGGTAGTTAAAAAACAAAAGTACGAAGAAGCAGCACGATTACGTGATGACGAAAAACGTTTAGAAAAAGAATTAGCTGTCGCTCAAGAAAAGTGGGAAGAAGACACTAAGCTACATAAAGAAATAGTATCAGAAGATAATGTTGCGGATGTTGTAAGCATGATGACAGGTGTACCTGTAAACCGTATTGCCCAAACCGAAAGCAATAAACTGGCCCTATTACCAGATTTAATCAAAGGTAAGGTTATTGGTCAAGATGATGCTGTTGCTAAGGTTGTAAAAGCCATACAACGTAATCGTGCAGGATTAAAAGATCCAAACAAGCCAATTGGGTCGTTTATCTTTTTAGGTCAAACTGGAGTCGGTAAAACACAGTTAGCCAAAGTGTTATCTAATCAATTATTTGATAGCGAAGAAGCTATGATTAGAATTGACATGAGCGAATACATGGAAAAATTTGCGATTTCAAGATTGGTTGGTGCACCTCCAGGATATGTAGGTTATGAAGAGGGTGGACAATTGACTGAAAAAGTACGTCGCAAACCATATGCTGTAATTCTTTTAGATGAGATCGAAAAAGCGCATCCAGATGTTTTTAACATGTTATTACAAGTTTTAGATGATGGTTATTTAACAGATAGTTTAGGTCGTAAAATTGATTTTAGAAATACTATAATTATTATGACTTCTAATATTGGAGCCAGAAAATTAAAAGATTTTGGTACAGGTATTGGATTTGGTACAGCGTCACAAAAAGCTCAAGAAGATGCTAATTCTAGAAGCGTTATTGAGAATGCACTTAAAAAATCTTTTGCACCAGAGTTTTTAAATAGAATTGATGATGTCATCGTATTTAATGCTCTTGAAAAAGAAGACATTAATAAGATTATTGATATTGAACTAGAAAAATTACTAAAACGAATTGATGGTTTAGGTTATAAATTAAAATTAACCAAAGCAGCAAAAGATTTTATTGCAGAAAAAGGTTTTGATAAGCAATATGGAGCAAGACCTTTAAAGCGTGCTATACAAAAGTATGTTGAGGATGCTTTAGCTGAAGAAATCATAACTTCTAAATTACAAGAAGGCGATAAAATTGTAATGGATTTAGACAGTAAAACTGACGAAATTACAATAGAGATTGAAAAGGCAGAAAAACCTACAGAATCTTAAAATAAAAAATATATTTGCATTTTACTAAAAGCTTCACTAACTTAAGTGAAGCTTTTTTAATTAATTATATTTGATGAATTTTACTAAAACTAAATTATCTTTTTGCACACTCTTAACTTCTGACAATATAATAATAGCAGAAATAAATGAAGGCGTTGTATTGAATCAAGACATGTCTGACGAAATTATCTATTTTTCAAGTGTTGTTTTTAAAAACAATCCGTTTGTATATATCACAAACCGAATAAATTCATACGCAGTAGACCCAACAATATATAAAGGTGTTTCACAAGTTGAAACACTAAAGGGATTTGCTGTAGTGTCCACTACGCTATCTGCTAGAAATGCTGAAATTGAGCGCCTATTTTTAAATAAACCTTTTGAAATATTTTCAGATTTAAATGATGCTAAACTTTGGGCAATTCAAATACTAAATAAAACTATAGAATTAAAATAACTCTTCAGAATCAATACCTAAAGTTTGAATAAATTCAATGGATGCTTGGATATCATCATGTAAAATTTCGTCTTCTTTAATAAAAGGAACCACTTCACGATAACTAGATAAAAATTGCTCAATAAAATCACTTGATTTTAAAGGTGCTCTAAATCCTAAAGCTTGAGAAGCATTAAACAACTCAATAGCTAAAACACGCTCTACATTATTAATTAAAGTATAGGCTTGTGTAGCTGCATTGGCTCCCATACTTACGTGATCTTCCTGACCATTACTAGATACAATACTATCTATACTAGCTGGTGATGCCAATTGTTTGTTAGCACTTACAATACTAGCAGCAGTATATTGCGGAATCATAAATCCTGAGTTTAAACCTGGATTATCTACTAAAAATGCTGGTAAACCTCTTAATCCTGAAACAAGTTGAAACACACGTCTTTCAGATATATTACCTAGTTCTGCCATAGCAATTTTAAGATAATCTAGAGCCAACGCTAAAGGTTGCCCATGAAAATTACCTCCAGAAATGATTTCATCTTCATTAGTAAAAATATTAGGATTATCAGTCACCGAGTTAATTTCGGTAGTAAACGTTTTGGCTACAAAAGCTAAAGTATCTTTAGTTGCTCCATGCACTTGTGGTATACATCTAAAACTGTATGGATCTTGAACGTGCTGCTTTTCTTGATTTATAATTTGACTACCTTCTAAAAATGCACTAACTCTACTTGCTGTTTCTAACTGTCCATTATGTGGTCTTACCAAATGTATTAATTCATTAAATGGTTCTATTCTACCATCAAACGCATCAATAGACACACTTCCAACTAAGTCTGCTAAATAGGATAATTTATAAGACTTAAGCAATAAATAAGTCCCATAAGCACTCATAAATTGCGTTCCATTTAATAAGGCAAGACCTTCTTTAGATAATAAAGTAATTGGTTGCCAATCAAAATGTTTTAGTACGTCTTCCGCTTCTAAAACGTCACCTTTAAAAGTTACTTTTCCTTTTCCTATTAATGGTAAAGATAAGTGTGCTAAAGGCGCTAAGTCTCCGGAAGCACCTAATGATCCTTGTGTATAAACTAGAGGTAAAACGTCGTTATTATAAAAATCTATTAAACGTTTTACAGTTTGTAATTGTACTCCAGAATGACCATAACTTAAAGATTGGATTTTTAATAACATCATTAATTTTACAATTGGTTCTGGTACTAAATCTCCTGTCCCACAAGCATGAGACATCATTAAATTTTCTTGTAATTTGGTTAAGTTTTCTTTACTAATCTTAACGTTATATAGTGATCCAAAACCTGTATTTATACCATAAATAGGTCTAGTCTCTGATTTTAATTTTTCATCTAAATACGTGCGACATTGATTGATTTTATCTACAGAATCTGTAGATAATTCCAATTGTTTTTGTTCTAAAATTATAGATTGAATAGTTGCTAAATCTAATGACTTTGAAGATATAATGTGAGTTGTAATCATTTGTGTTTTTTATCTCTTCAAAAGTCATCATAACTTAAATAATATGCAAGTATTTGTTAATAATTAAACAAATACTTTAAAACTTGTATTATTCTATATATTTTTGAGAAAATTAAAATTTAAATAATGAAAAAACTATTAGTTTGCTTAGCAGCATTATCTATCGTTGCTTGTAAAAAAGAAGCTCCAAAGGATTACGCAACATTTTCTGGTAAAATAGAAAACAAAAACAGCGATTCTTTATTTGTATACCAAGGTAGAGACTTTAAAAAAACAATTAAAGTTAATGAAGACGGAACGTTTAGTGATACCTTAAAAGTTACTACTGGTGTTTTTGGAGTATACGATGGTAAAGAGCAGACAACTATATTTTTAGCCAATGACATGGATTTAAAAATGACCTTAGATGCAAAAACATTTGACGAGTCAATTAAATTTAGTGGAAAAGGTGCTGAAAAATCTACTTTTTTAGTAGATAGAATTAATTTTGAACAAGATTTAGTAGATGTTGAAGCTTTAAAAAATCTTGAAGCCTCTAAATTAGATTCTAGTTTAGAAGACATTAAAACTAAAATGCTTGCTTATTATGACAAAAATGCAGCAATAGATTCTACAATTATATCAGAAGCTAGAAAGCAAGTAGATCCAATGTTAAAAGGATTAAAAGGTTATATTTTAAGTGGTATTAAACTTAAAGAAGAATTTCCTGCAGGATCACCTTCTCCTACTTTTGAAAACTATGAAAACTATAAAGGTGGTACAACTTCTTTATCTGACTTAAAAGGTAAGTTTGTCTACATAGATGTTTGGGCAACTTGGTGTGGTCCTTGTATTGGAGAAATTCCTGCTTTAAAAGCATTAGAAAAAGATTTAGAAGATAAAAATATTGCTTTTGTAAGCTTATCAACAGATGATGGTAGAGGTTACAGAGCCGATTCTAAAGAAGAATCTTTTAAATTATCTAAAGAAGGTTGGAGAAAAATGATTGAAGAAAAAGAAATGGGAGGTATCCAATTATTTGCAGACAAAGCATTTGAATCTGATTTTGTAACTGGTTATAAAATTAACTCTATTCCAAGATTTATTTTAATCGATCCAAACGGAAACATTGTTAATGCAGATGCTCCTAGACCATCGTATCCAAAAATTAAAGAGTATTTAACTTCATTTGGAATTTAAATCATTATTTAAATTTATAGCATAAAAAAAGCGAACTTTAAAGTTCGCTTTTTTTATTGCATTATTTTTTGGGTTCGCTATCTGCATTTTCAATTTCAGGTTGCTCTGGTTGTTTAAATAAATCTAAGTAAGCTAAAGGGATACCTTCTATAACATGACTAGCAATAAAGCTTTGATAACCTAAATCTTCTACTAATAAATCTGCAGCTTTACCATGTAGATACACTCCAAATATAGCTGCTACTAATGGATCATAACTTTGGGCTATCAATCCAGAAATTATACCTGTTAAAACATCTCCAGTACCTGCTGTTGCCAAACCTGGATTTCCTGTGGCATTAACATATAATTTATCTTGAAAAACAGTGATAGTATTAGCTCCTTTAATAACTATAATACATTTATATTTTTTAGAAAACGCTTTAGCTTTTTTAAGTTTATCAAACTCATCTTCCCATTGACCTAGTAATCGCTCTAACTCTTTTGGATGCGGAGTTAAAACCGTGTTTTCTGGTAAAAGTTTTAATAATGCTTTCTTTTTAGAAAGTATATTAATTCCGTCTGCATCAATTACTAATGGTGTTTTATTGACTTTCAAAAACGCTTCAAAAGCATCAATTGTTTGAGCATCAGTACCAACACCTACTCCAAAAGCGATAACGTTTGGTTGTATATCAAATGCTATTGATATAATTTTTTCTTCGTCAGTATCTGTAATAACCATTGCTTCTGGAAAACCGACTTGTAATGGTATATAACCACATTTAGGTGTATAAGCTGTTACTTTTCCTGCTCCAATTGCAAGTACACCTTGACTAGCTAAAGTGACAGATCCTATTTTTCCGTAACTACCTCCAATAACTAAAACATGACCAAAACTTCCTTTATGACTGTATTTTTCTCTTGGTTTATATAATGGTAAGACTTCATTTTTTCCAATTAATTCTGCTTCGGTTGGTGTGGTGTAAAGATATTCTGGATCAATACCAATATCTAAAACTTCCCATTGCACTGTATATTTAGCAGTTTCAGGTAAAAAGAAAACTAGTTTTGGAGTTTGAAAACTTAGTGTGTAACCAGCATTTACAACACTCTCTTCATCAATTGGTGCAGCATCTGTTGCTAAACCTGAAGGTATATCTATAGATAGTACAAAAGCTTTTGTAGCTCTAAAATAATTAAACAATTGTTTAATCCAACCTTCAACAGGTCTATTTAAACCAATACCAAAAATGGCATCTACTATTATATCTTTGTCGTTAATAGCAGGTAACTCACTAGCATCATTTAATAATATAGGCCAATCTTTAGTCGTATTTTTTATGCGTTCGTAATTATTTAAAAAATCTTTAGATCGTGTTGTACTATGGTTAACAATATAGGTTTTAACGTTATAACCATGGGTTGTTAAGTGCCTAGCAACCACTAACCCATCTCCTCCATTATTACCAATTCCACAAAACACGTGTATAGGTACTTGTGCACCTTGCATACGCATATGCAACCAATTAAATATCTGCGTTCCTGCACGCTCCATTAAATCTGTGGAAGTAATACCTTGCTTTTTAGCGGTTAAGGCATCGCCTTCATAAATTTGTTCTTTCGAAAATATTTTCATTTTAATAATATATTGGCTATTAATTATCAATCTCGCAAAAATTGATGTTTCGTTTTTTTGATAAAAGTAAAAGTAATACATTTGATAGGTATAGATGCATAAAATGAAAAAAAGACACACTATTTTTACGTTAATTATGACCATTACCCTTTTGGGTTAATCACTATATATCCTTCCGTTTGGGTAGTTTTTTAACTACAATTCCTATCTTAAAATAATTTAAAATGAAAGTATTAAAATTTGGAGGAACCTCTGTAGGTTCTGCTCAAAACATAAAAAAAGTCATAGCCATTCTTCAAAAAGAATCGCTTTCTAGTCCAATCGTTTGCGTTGTATCTGCTGTTGGTGGTATAACGGACAAGTTGTTAGAAGCTGGTGAATTAGCTAAACAAAAAAACAAAAGCTATATCACTGTTTTTGAAAAAATTAAAACCATTCATTTTAAAGTTATTGAAGGCTTAGCAAATAATCCAAAATCAATACTTAAAGAAGTAGACGCTACATTTGAAAACTTAAAACAATTATTAAATGGAATATATTTAATTAACGAGTTATCTCCTAAAACGTCAGATAAACTAGTTAGTTATGGCGAATTATTGTCCTCTTTTATTATTGCTAAAGTAATGGAAGACTTAAATCTAAATACTGTTTTAAAAAATAGCCAAGAGTTAATTGTAACTAACACAAATTTTACAAAAGCAGAAGTTAATTATGACATTACTAATAAAAATATTATAGATTACTTTAATAAAGCCAATCAATTAATCACAATTTTACCAGGTTTTGTTGCTAAATCACAAAGTGGAGAAACTACTACTTTAGGTCGTGGTGGATCAGATTTTACTGCAGCAATTATAGCTGCTGCTTTAAAAGTTGAGCAATTAGAAATTTGGACAGATGTTAGTGGTATGTACACTACTAATCCAAAACTGGTTAAACAAGCTTATCCTATAGCTAATTTATCCTACCAAGAAGCTATGGAATTATCTCACTTTGGAGCCAAGGTATTATATCCTCCAACTGTACAGCCTGTTTTAAACTTAGCAATTCCTATACATATAAAAAACACATTACATCCTGAGGCTTTCGGAACTGTAATTTCTAATCATAAAAAAGAAAACCACCTTACCGTTAAAGGGATTAGCCATATTGACAACGTAGCCTTGCTAACTTTAGAAGGTAGTGGTATGGTTGGTATTCCAGGATTTTCTAAGCGCTTATTTGAAACCTTAGCTAACGAAAAAATTAACATCATATTTATAACACAAGCATCTTCAGAACATTCTATTTGTTTTGGTATTGATGTAAATAATGCAGAACAAGCTGAACAAGCCATTAATAATGCATTTGAATACGAAATCTCTTTACATAAAATCAACCCAATTATTGTTGAAAAAGAATTGTCTATCATTGCTTTAATTGGTGATAACATGAAGAGTCACCAAGGTATTAGCGGAAAACTTTTTAGTACCTTAGGAAAAAACAATATTAATGTTAGAGCAATAGCGCAAGGTGCATCAGAAAAAAACATCTCTGCAGTAATTAATCAAAGTGATGTAAAAAAAGCTTTAAATAGCTTACACGAGCGTTTCTTTGAAGTCAATACTAAACAATTAAATGTGTTTATAACAGGTATTGGAAATGTTGGCGAAAAACTTATTGATCAAATCAATCAACAACATAACTTTTTAAAGAAAAATCTAAAATTAGATGTCAAAATTGTTGGAATGTCTAACTCCAGAAAAATGATTTTTAATCCTAACGGAATAGATTTAAATAATTGGACAGAACCATTTCATCATGCAGACAAATCAAGCATCGAAGGGTTTTATCAAAAAGTAATAGAGCTTAATCTTAGAAACAGCATTTTTGTAGATGTTACTGCAAATAAAGACGTTGCTTCAGTTTATGAAAACTACCTAAAGCAAAGTGTTGCAGTCGTGGCTTGTAATAAAATTGCTTGTTCGGATACATTTGCTAATTACAAAAATCTGCAAGATTTATCGCTTAAATATAATGCACCATTTTTATACGAAACTAATGTTGGTGCAGGTTTACCAATCATAAACACGCTTAATAACTTAGTCGCTTCTGGAGACAAAGTCATTAGTATACAAGCTGTATTATCAGGTAGTTTAAATTTTGTGTTTAATAATTTTAGTGATAAAAAGAATTTTCATGATACAGTAAAACAAGCACAATTTGAAGGGTATACAGAGCCTGATCCACGTATTGATTTAAGCGGAATTGATGTGGCTAGAAAAATATTAATCCTAGCTCGAGAAAACGGAATTCCGATGGAAATTGAAGATATTACAAACGATTCTTTTTTAACCGAAGCTAATTTAAATAGCGACTCTGTTGACGACTTTTATGACACTTTAATTAATGACGAAGCACATTTTCAAAAGCTATATGCTTCGGCTAAAGCCAACAAATGTCAGCTAAAATATGTTGCCGAATATAAAAATGGAAAAGCTAAAGTAGGATTACAAGAAGTGCCAGAAGGACATCCTTTTTACAATCTTGAAGGAAAAGATAACATCGTTATGTTTTACACACAACGCTATCCAGAACAGCCTTTAATAGTCAAAGGTGCTGGTGCAGGAGCAGATGTAACTGCATCTGGATTATTTGCAGATATTATCAGAATAGGGAATAAATAAGTAAAAAAAGACTTTAAATAGTAAAAAAATATCGCTTTCGCGGAAATTATAAAAAGAAGTTTTAAATGAACGAAATCAAAATATTCTCACCAGCAACAGTAGCTAACGTTGCTTGCGGATTTGATGTATTAGGCTTTTGCTTAGATACTATTGGTGACGAAATGGTGATTAGAAAAACCACTGAAAAAGGAATCAAAATCACTAAAATAATTGGTGCAGATCTTCCTTTTGAAACAAATAAAAATGTTGCTAGTGTTTCGGCTTTAGCCTTATATAATGACGCTAATCCTGATTGTGGATTTGAAATTGAGATTTATAAAAATATTAAACCAGGAAGCGGAATTGGAAGCAGTTCTGCAAGTGCAGCTGGAAGTGTATTTGCTATAAACGAGCTGTTAGGCAGACCATATAATCAAACCCAATTAACTAATTTTGCTATGAAAGGTGAAGCTATTGCTAGTGGTTGCGAGCATGCAGATAATATTGCTCCTGCCCTATTTGGCGGTTTTACTTTAGTAAAAAGCACATCACCTTTACAAGTTTTACAATTGCCTACACCAGAAGATTTATTTGTAACGATTATCCATCCACAAATTGAAGTTAAAACCTCTGAAGCACGTGCTATTTTACCAAAACAGATTCCGTTGCAAAATGCCATCACACAATGGTCAAACGTAGGTAGCTTGGTACATGCTTTACATACTAACGACTACAATTTACTTAGTCAATCATTAAATGATGTAGTTGTAGAGCCTTATAGAAGCCAATTAATACCTCATTTTGATTCGGTTAAAACCGAAGTCATAAAAGCAGGTGCTTTAGGTGCTGGAATTTCTGGTTCTGGACCGTCAATATTCGCTTTATCAAAAAGTAAAAATACTGCGGAAAATGTAGCTAAAGCAATGACCTCTATCTATGCTAAAACAGACATTAATTTTATTACTTATGTGTCAAAGATTAACACAGAAGGCATGAAAATACTAAGTTAATTATCATAACTAGTAAACTAAAATATTAAAAACGGATGACCATATCCTGTGTCCTGACAAAGACAAACAAAACACAAAAAAAATGAACTACTACTCATTAAACCATAAAGCACCTAATACAACATTTAAAGATGCTGTTGTAAAAGGATTAGCGCCAGATAAAGGATTGTATTTTCCAGAACGTATAACACCTTTACCTGCTTCATTTTTTGAAAATATAGATCATTTAAGTTATAACGATATTGCATTTGAAGCCTTACAACAATTTGTGAGTCCAGATATACCTAAGGATGTTTTAAAAACTATTATTGCTGAAACCTTATCGTTTGAATTTCCTGTGGTAAAACTGAATGATAACATCTCAACATTAGAGCTTTTTCATGGACCAACCATGGCTTTTAAAGATGTTGGAGCCCGATTTATGGCACGTTGTTTAGGTTATTTTAATAAAGATAATACTAATCAAGTTACAGTATTAGTAGCTACTTCTGGAGATACAGGAGGTGCTGTTGCCAATGGATTTTTAGGTGTTAAAGGTGTTAATGTTGTTATATTGTATCCTTCAGGAAAAGTAAGCGATATTCAAGAAAAACAATTAACAACGCTAGGTCAAAACATTAAAGCTTTGGAAGTTAATGGTGTATTTGACGATTGTCAAGACATGGTTAAACGTGCTTTTTTGGATGATACATTAACTAGTAAAATGCAATTAACATCTGCAAACTCTATAAATGTAGCACGTTGGTTACCACAACTACTTTATTTTATGTTTGCCTATAAACAATTACACAAATCACATAAAGACATTGTGTTTTCTGTACCTAGTGGAAATTTTGGTAATGTATGTGCAGGAATGATGGCACAACAATTAGGTTTACCTATAAAACATTTCATTGCGTCTAATAATCAAAATAACGTGGTTACTAACTACTTAAAAACGGAGCAATATTCACCAAAACAATCTGTCCAAACCATTAGTAACGCAATGGATGTTGGTAATCCTAGTAACTTTATTCGTATTCAGGAAATTTATAAAAATAACTTTGGTACGTTAAAGGAAAACTTATCGTCATTTAGCTTTACAGATGAAGACACAAAAGTGGCTTTAAAAGAGCTATATAATACTTATAATTACGTTGCAGATCCACATGGAGCAGTTGGTTATTTAGGCTGTAAAGCCTACTTAAAAAAGAATCCTAATGCACATTGCGTGTTTTTAGAAACTGCACATCCAACTAAATTTTTAGATGTTGTTGAAGATGTTATTAAAGATAAACAAGCCTTACCACCACAAATTGAAGCAGTTATGGACAAAACTAAAGTAGCCACTAAAATTAGTGATTATGCTGGTTTAAAGTCGTTTTTACTTAAGTAATAACAGGTTTTTTGATTAGTTAACTATACTAAAACAACACATTACAATGACGTTTAAACATGATCACATTGCTTTATCTGTAAAGGATGTTAACGCATCGGTTAATTTTTATCAACGTATTTTTGATTTAAAAGAAGTTAAAAACACAGCTTCTACCTCTAAAACAAGATGGCTTGCACTTACGGATCAAAAACAAATCCATTTAATACCTAGACCAGAATTAGAAGTTAAAACCAATAAAGCGGTTCATTTTGCTTTAGCCACACCTAATTTTGATGCTTTTGTAAAACACCTTCAAAGTTTAGATATTTATTATTCTGACTGGCGTGATACACCTAAAAAAGATTATGTTCGTGATGATGGTGTTAAGCAAATTTACTTTCAAGATCCTGATGGTTATTGGATAGAGGTAAATAATGCGGAATAGTAAAAACAATAAAAAAAGCTACCATTAGTAACTTTTTTTTTATTGTTTGAATTACAATTTAATGTTTATCCGTTAACTGTGGATACCTTGTTTAAAGCATCACCAATTAAAGTTTCACCTTTTAAAATCTCGAATGTAGCATTATTTGCAACATCGTCATTTAATGATCTTACTAAAGTTTGAGCAACATCATTTCTGCTTATCTCTCCGCTTTTATTTAACTTAGTTTCTAATTGTATTTTGTTAGTTAAATCTCCGTTAGTTAAAGATCCAGGTCTAACAATACTATAATTTAGTCCACTAGATTTTAAATACTCATCTGCATTATGTTTAGCTTTCAAGTAGTCTTGTAACTGTTCAGCTTGTTGTGGTTGATCTGCTCCCATAGAGCTTAACATAACAAACTTTTTAACATTATTTTTATTGGATGCATCAATTAGTCGTTTTGCACCTTCTTGATCAACTTGAACTACTTTTTTTCCTCCAGAACCTGCAGCAAAAACAACTTTATCAATAGTTTTATTAAAAGCAACAGAAACATCTTGCTCTAAATCTGCTAAAACTGTTTCGATATTTTTAGCTTTAAAATAAGCGATTTGTTCTTCCTTTCTAACCATTGCAATTGGGTTAAAATATTGAGATTCGTTTAAAAGATTTACTATTTTTTTTCCTGTGGTACCATTTGCACCTGCTACTAATATATTTTCCATACTTAAAGATAATAGCTAATCGCTTGGATACCAAAAAACAAACATTGGTTTAACTTTAGTTTAATAGATTAAGTAAGGTTATTTAAACTTATATTAATTTTTTTAACATTTGAAGTTGTCAATTATAATAACGACCTTATAAAATTAAAAACCTCAAAAAATCAATTATGACTATAAACAATAAACTAATTAGCAAAGGATTTATACTTGCTGGTATCATGAATTGCTCAGTATTACTTTTTTCTAGAGGTTTTACCAACAAGACTATTAACACTTACGATCCAGATGTAATGTCCAATTTTGGTATGGTGATGATTTTAATTTGGGGATTAGCTTACATATCTGTTGCGTATAAATTTCAGAATGTAAAATGGTTAGTTTTGATTTTTGCTATCGAAAAATTAATTTATGGTTGTGTCTGGTTACAATGGATGACAACTAATGATGTTAGCAAAGTTTACGATGAGGATAAAATGGCTGGCATCTTTTACTCTATTTATGGAATAAACGATTGGTTGTTTTGTGTTTTCTTTTTATATGTTTTTATTAGATTATTGAGACAGCAATAAAATTAATTGTTAGCAGTTTGATTACTTATTACTTAGCTAAAATAATGTCGTATCTTTGCATCCTCTTTAAATTTAAATGTTTTAATGACAGAAATAGACTTTGCGCTAAGCCAAAAACAAGACACCGAAATCATAGAATTGGTAGGTACTGTTTTATGGAACAAAGCCAGTGAAGTTAGTAGTTTTGAACAACTTTCTGAACCTGAAAAAACGTTTGTTTACATTGATATTTTTGAAGGCGAATTAAATAATGGTGGTTTATTTGACTTTTTTTATAATACATCTGGAGCTTTTGCCCATCAAGTGTTGGATGCTTATCAAGCAATTGGTGCTGAGGAATCCACTGCAATTGTAAGTCAAGCTATAGCCTTGTTTCCAGATTTACCAGTATCTAAAGATCTTTTTATTAGGAGACAATTACTCTCTAATTTAAAGCAAACTGTATTAGATGAATGGGAAAAACTTGAAACTCAATTTTTTATTTCTGAAGAAGCTATTGTAACCTTACTTATTGATTACATTACAATTAATAAAACCTATTTTGAATATTAACATGGTATATTCCGCAACACCTTTCTATCTTATGACTATACATGTCAAAACTACCCAAAGCGCATAAATTTGTTGATCTTTCTGATTATGGAAGACCAATAGCCAGACAAATTGCAAACCGTTTAAAATACACTAATTTTACTCCAGTGCACGTCACCTTAGCCTTTATAATTTCGGGCTTAATAGCTATTTATTGTATCATTGAAAATCTGTTTTGGTTAGCTGCATTTTTTTTAATCCTTAAATCTATTTTAGATGCTGCAGATGGTGAGTTAGCTAGAATAAAACAAACACCTTCTTATACTGGACGCTACTTAGACTCGGTTGCAGATATTATTTTAAACGCCATCATATTTAGTGCCATTTGGTATGTCACTAATGCTTCCCTTTGGCTAACCATTTTAGCTTTTTTGGGTGTACAATTACAAGGTACTTTATATAATTACTATTATGTGATTTTAAGAAATAAGTTTGAAGGTGATACCACAAGTCGCATTTTTGAAACTAAAACGCCTACAGCCTTAGCTGGCGAGAAGCAAAGCAACGTAAATATTCTTTTTAAGTTATATAAATTGCTTTATGGTGGATTTGATAAAACCATTTACTTTTTGGATCCAAGAGCTGCATATGGAAAAGTATTTCCTAAATGGTTAATGACTAGTATATCAACCTTTGGATTAGGATTTCAGTTATTACTAATTGCTTTGTTTTTAGTCTTAGGATTAAAACACATAATTATCCCCTTTTTTGTAGCCTATTCTGGAATGATATTAATTTTTATTGCAATTAGAAAAAGCTTTTATAAATAATAACAGCACTTAAAAAAGTGCTGTTATAAATTATCTTGTGGTTACAGTATTTTTATCCGATTTGTTACTATATACATAGGTATATATCCACATTAATGTAAAAGATGGAATGATATCAAAACCTGGCAATGCTTCTTCTATAAAAGAAAAGACTGCTGCGATCCTACCTGTTCTTCCTTTATATAGTTTAGTCATTAACCAAGCAGATGCTGGAGCCCAAACGATATCTGCAAACTCACCTATTCCTGGAATAATAAAAGAAACATAACCTAAAGCGTCAAAGATTAATCCTAAAAATAGTTTAGTGTATTTGTTTGTGTTGTTAAAATTCATTGATGTTATTTTGTAATTCTATTTTAGATAAAGCAAATAGTATTCCAAAAAATCTAACTTAATTTAGAACTAATTAGGTTTAAAAACTCAGTTCGTGTTTCAATGTTTTCAAAAGCACCTCTAAAACCAGAGGTTGTCGTTACACTATTTTGTTTTTGTACACCTCGCATTTGCATGCACATATGACTAGCTTCAATAACAACAGCAACACCTTCTGGCTTTAACGTGTCGTTTATACAATCTAAAATTTGATGTGTCAAACGCTCTTGTACTTGTAATCGCCTAGAAAAAACATCTACAATGCGTGGTAATTTACTTAAACCTACAATATGTCCATTAGGTATGTATGCAATGTGAGCTTTACCAAAAAATGGCAAAATATGGTGTTCGCAAAGCGAATAAAACTCGATATCCTTAACAATTACCATATCATTATATTCCTCTTTAAACATGGCACCTTTTAAGATGTTTGCTGCATCTTGGTTATAGCCTTGCGTTAAAAACTGCATGGCTTTTGCTGCACGTTCTGGAGTTTTTATTAAGCCTTCACGAGACGTATCTTCACCTAAATCTTCAATAATATTTTTATATCTATTTTTGACATCATCTGTCACTTTGATATTGTACTCTTCAAATTTTTTATAGGGCATTTTTTGAGGTGTTTTCTTTTAATTTATTACTGTAATAGGTTTTCAATTTAGTGATTTTTGGGTCGATTACAAACTGACAATAAGATGCTTCTCTGTTCCGATCATAAAATGTTTGATGTTCAGCTTCAGCTATATAAAAAGGACCTAACTCAGTCACCTCTGTAACCACCTTGTTTTCAAATACTTTTTCGTTTTCTAAAAACTGAATAAAACCTAAAGCTTCTTCTTTTTGTTGTTCGGAATTATAAAAAATTGCAGATCTATATTGTGTCCCAATATCATGTCCTTGCCTATTTAATGTCGTTGGATCATGAGTTGCAAAAAAGACTTCTAACAATTCTACATAACTAATCACAGTATCATCAAAAAATATCTGAATACCTTCTGCATGTCCTGTTCTACCTGTAGTAATTTCTCGGTATGCAGGGTTTTTAATTGCGCCTCCTGTAAATCCAGAAACAACCTTTTCTACCCCTTTTAACCTTAAAAAAACTGCTTCGGTACACCAAAAACAACCTCCAGCAAAAGTGGCTACTTTTAAATTTTCTTTTTTCATCTTATAAAAATAACTAATTCTGTTTAACTATTCTTTTTCAAAACTATAACAGAAGCGAGTTTTAACGTTTAATTATGACTTTATTTTAACTTCAAAATTAGATTTGCATTTGTAAACTGTAACAAAGCAAAAAAATAGCTGTCTTTAACACAGTAACAATCAATCAAAAAGCCAAATGAAACCTTTTTTTATTTTAATTTTCGCATTACTAGTATCTAATCAATCACTAGCCCAAGACAAAAAATCATATCAGATAAAACGTACGGAAACACCTCCAAAAATTGATGGTGTTTTAGACGATACTGCATGGAAAGATGCACAAGTTGCTACTAACTTTACAGAGTTTAGACCTGATGTTGGAGATACTGCTGCTGCAAATAAAACAACCAAAGTCAGAATGACTTATGACGATTCTGGTATTTACGTGTCAGCTTACTGCTATGACAATCCAGAGGATATTATGCGTCAATTTACGCAACGTGATAATTTTGGACAATCTGATTTTTTTGGTTTAATATTTAATCCAAATAACGACGCACAAAACAATACCGAGTTTTTTGTGTTTAGTTCAGGTACGCAAGCTGATGCTGTTGAAAGCCCAAATTATGGAGAAGATTTTGGTTGGAATGCGGTTTGGGAAAGCAGTGTCCAAATAGTAGATGACGGTTGGATTGTTGAAATTAAAATACCTTATAGAGCTTTACGTTTTACACAACAAGAAGACCCTACTTGGGGCATTCAGTTTCATAGGCATTACAGAAAAACACGCGAACAAATGACGTGGAACGCTATTGATGTTACCAAAGGAAACATTGGGTTATATAATGCCGAATTAAAAGGAATTAAAAATATTACACCTCCAACTAGATTAAGCTTTTTTCCTTACGCTTCTGGATTAGTAAGTACATTTGATGGCGAAACTGAAAGTGATTTTGCTGCTGGTTTAGATATTAAATACGGAATTACAGAAAATATAACTTTAGATGCCACTTTAATACCTGATTTTAGTCAAGCAGGTTTTGATGATGTCCAATTAAATTTAGGGCCTTTTGAACAACAATTTGCAGAACAACGTCAGTTTTTTACTGAAGGTGTAGACTTGTTTAGTAAAGGTAATTTATTTTATTCTAGACGTATTGGAGATCGTCCTTCTGGAAGATTAAACCTAAATAATGACGAATCAATAGAGGAATATCCAGAAAAAGTCCAATTACTAAATGCAGTTAAAGTCTCAGGACGTACTAAAAATGGATTAGGTATTGGTTTTTTTAATGCAATAACTAAAAAAACAGAAGTTGATATTACCAATACCTTAACTGGTCAAAAACGTAGCCAAATTGTAGAACCACTTGCTAATTACAATATCATGGTATTGGACCAGCAGTTTAATAAAAACTCTTCAGTAACCTTAATTAACACTAATGTTACTAGAGATGGAGAATTTAGAGATGCTAATGTTACAGGTTTACTATTAGATTTAGTAAATAAGAAAAACACTTATGGCGCAATAGCCGAAGTTAAAATGAGTATATTTAATGATGTTCCTAATACAGAAAATGGATATACTGCAAGAGTTGGTGTTGGTAAAAATAGTGGAAAAATAAGATATAGTTTAACCTATGATTATGCAGATGAAAACTATGACATTAATGATTTAGGTATTTTATTTAGAAACAACTACAGCAACTATAATGCAGAAGTTAGCTACCGTACGTTTGAGCCTACTAAAAACTTTAATAACACCTATTTTGGAACTTGGTTAAATTATAACCAATTATCTAATCCAAATACATTTACAGGTGCAAATACTGGTTTTAATTTTAATGGTCAGACCAAAACATTACATAACCTTGGTATTAATGGAAATTGGAATTTTGGAAAACAATATGACTATTTTGAACCACGAAACGGTTTTGATAGCTATTTTGTAACAGAAAATTATGCACAATCTAATATGTGGATTTCTAGTAACTACAATTTATTTTTTGCATTAGATGCAAATCTAGGTTATGGTCGCTTTTTTAACGATGATCGTAAAAACTTTAACAACATTTGGTTTGGACTAAATCCACGTTTTAAATTTAATGACAAATTTTTAATGGTTTTAGGGTTTGATTATGACAATTATACTGCCGACAGAGGTTATGTTAATGGTCAAGAAGTGAATGACGAAATTATTTTTGGTCAACGTGACAGAATTGATATGACTGCCAGCATATCTGGTAGTTATAACTTTAATTCGTTTAATGCTTTAACATTAAGTTTTAGAAATTATTTAAGTACTGTTACCTATGATGACAGCATGTATACCTTACAAGGTGATGGATCTTTAAACAGATCTGACATATACACAAAAAACAATATAAGTAGCGATCTAGATTTTGATCCAGACATAAATTTTAATACTTGGAATTTAGATTTAAGCTACACGTGGCAATTTGCTCCTGGTAGTCAATTAACAGCCTTATACCGAAATCAGATTTTTAATTTTTCAAACGACTCTGAAGCTGGTTTTTTTGATAGTACCTCTGATTTATTCAAACAAGAACAACGTAATACATTTTCTTTAAGAATGGTTTATTTTATAGATTACAACGACTTAAAAAAGGTGTTTCAAAGAAAAAGCTAAAACAACTTAAAGTTGTCTAATACGTTATAAAGTGGTAATTTCCAAACTTTATAAAAGACTATGATTAAAGCAAAAAATATACACAAATATTACGATGACTTACATGTACTAAAAGGTGTAGATGTACATATTAAAAAAGGTGAAATTGTATCCATAGTTGGTGCTTCTGGTGCAGGAAAAACAACATTGTTACAAATTTTAGGAACCTTAGATTTTATTGAAAATAAAACCGAAAGTCAATTAATAATAAACGGAAAAGAGATTACAGGATTGACCGAAAAACAATTGGCACAATTTAGAAATCAAAATATTGGTTTTATTTTTCAATTTCATCAGCTATTACCTGAGTTTACTGCTATTGAAAATGTATGCATACCTGCATTTATTAAAGGCACTAATACATCTGATGCCGAAAAACGTGCTAAGGAACTACTTGATTTTTTAGGATTATCACATCGCTATAACCATAAACCTAGTGAATTATCAGGTGGAGAGCAACAACGTGTCGCTGTAGCAAGAGCATTAATAAATAACCCAGAGTTAATCTTTGCAGACGAACCTTCAGGTAACTTAGATAGCGAAAGTGCAGAAAATTTACACAATCTATTTTTTAAATTACGTGATCAATTTGGACAAACCTTTGTAATTGTTACTCACAACGCAGACTTAGCTAACCTAGCAGATCGTAAATTAACCATGGTTGATGGTAAAATCGTTTAAAATATGATTATACTTTTTAACTCTGTTTTTAATTATATTAAAAATCCACGATTAAAACCTTTAAAGCATATTACTATTAAGCAAAAACTGGAGCTAGTTTTACAATGTCTGCCACTTTGCATTATGCTTGGTCTGGGATTTGGACTACTAACTATTATATTAGAAGCATTAGGTCTATACAGTTCTGACTCTCATGCCTTTAATAAATTATTAGAAGAGCAATCTAAAATAAGTATTATATTTAGTGCTGTTATATTAGCTCCTGTTATTGAAGAATTAATCTTTAGAGGACCAATGACCTTATTTAATAAAAAATATTTTAAAATAGGGTTTTACGCACTAACTATCATTTTTGGTTATGTACATATTTTTAATTTTGAAATTACGCCAGAAATAATATTATTATCTCCATTATTAATTGCACCACAATTAGCAGTAGGATCTGTTTTTGGTTATGTACGTGTGCGTTTAGGATTAGTTTACTCTATGTTATTACATGCTTGCTATAATGGTATTTTAGTGATTCCTGCTATTTTATTTATAAACTAAACGTAAATAATATAATACTGTTACAGATTATTAAAGCTAAAAATAAACGCTTAATCTTACGCAACCAATAGACTAAATTTGTATCTATAAATAAAAAAGATGTTTAAAAAAATTGGGTGGTCTATTGTATTTTTTCTTGTTATACAGGTTGTGTTATATTCTTGCTGTAAAGAAAAAACTTATAATGTTGATTTGCAACACATAAAGATTATTTACGACAACAATGAAGCACAAACCGTTACATCAGAAGATTTAATTGTTTATCTAGATTTTGTTTATAATTATGATGAAGTGGCATCTATCTTAAATTCTAATTTTAACTTTAATACTGCTTTAGCAACAACTTGTCCCAACGATATCTATAATTATAATTTTAGTTTTACAGACTTAAATATTACAGCTGATGCAGATATTAATGGTATTGAAGCTGGTCTTAGTTTAAATAGTATTATGAAGTTTTCTTATAATAATATTGATGATTTATTAGACATTAGTCAATTTTATAATCCTACAAATAATGAGGATTTTTATACACCAGAAGCACCTGAGACATTATTATTTGTATTTGATCAAGACATTCCTGCCAATACCCAATTTAAATTAACATTTACAGTTCAAACCTCTAATGAAATAACTTATACTTTTACATCCAATACCTATATAATTGAATAATTAATGAATAAAAAAGACCTAAAAGATTTTCTAGATGCCAAAGTCTATTTATATAACAAACCGGATTTTATTGATAGTGACCCAATACAAATTCCGCATTTATTTAGTAAAAAAGAAGACATAGAAATTGCTGGGTTTTTAAGTGCTACAATTGCTTGGGGAAACAGAAAAAGTATCAACAACAATGCTCATAAAATGATGCAACTTTTAGATCAAGAACCTTATGATTTTGTTGTAAATCATAAAGATTCAGATTTAGAAAAATTAGAATCTTTTGTACATCGAACGTTTAATGGTACAGATTTTATGACCTTTATTAAAGGGTTACAGCATATTTACTTAAATCATGATGGTTTAGAGTCCGTGTTTAAAAAACATGCAGAAAAGGCAAGTTTACAAAAAGCAATTCATAATTTTAAACATACTTTTTTTGAAATCCAACATTTACCACGTACACAAAAACATATTAGTGATCCTTTAAAAAACAGTGCTGCAAAACGCATCAATATGTTTTTAAGATGGATGGTTAGACCCAATAATACTAATGTAGATTTAGGGATTTGGACAAGCCTCTCTCCTGCTCAATTATCATGTCCTTTAGATGTACACTCTGGGAATGTTGCTAGAAAATTAGGATTGTTACATAGAAAACAAAATGATGGTAAAGCTTTAGCCGAATTAGATGCAAGTTTAAGATTATTAGACCCTAACGATCCGGTAAAATATGATTTTGCTTTGTTTGGTTTAGGAGTTTTTGAAAAATTTTAATCTTTTAAAACTATAATATAGTTATTTTCGTAAATAATTTTTTAAAATGTATGAAGAATTAGCCCTTTATGATTAAACCCGATTTTCCCCAAAACGAAATTGAACGACTATCTGTTGTAAATAAATACAAATTATTAGACACCTTACCAGAAAGTGATTTTGACAATATAACCAGTTTGGTAGCCACTATATGTGATGTGCCAATTTCGTTAATAACACTGCTTGATACAGACCGTAATTTTTTAAAGTCTCATCATGGTCTAGACATTCAAGAATCGCCTAGAGACATCTCTTTTTGTGGTCACGCTATTTTACAAAACGAAGATATTTTTGTAATTGAAGATTCTAGAAAAGACAATAGATTTATAGGCAACCCATTAATAGATCAATTTAAAGCAATTTTTTATGCTGGTGTACCACTACGTAATAATGATGGTTTGGCTTTAGGGACTTTATGTGTATATGATCACAAACCTAAACAACTAACAGAAGTACAGAAAAAAGCACTTATAATTTTAGGAAAACAAGTCATGAACTTGTTTGATTTAAGATTAAACAATAGACTTTTAGACGAGTCTAAAAAAGAACTACTTGAAAGAAATGCAGAGCTTAGTAAATTTGCTAGTCACGTGTCTCATGATTTAAAATCACCACTAGCAAATATTATCTCTTTAACTACTTTTTTAAAAGAAGAAGAAGGAAATGTGTTTACAGAAGAATCTGTTGAATACATTAATTTTATAGAAGAATCTGCGGACTCTCTTAAAAATTATATTGACGGTATACTAATTCATTATAAATCTAACGAGCTATTAAATGAAGACAAACAAACCATTGCTTTAAATGATTTATTTGAAGAAGTAAAACGAATACATCTATTAGACGATGCACATTTTAAAAGTAATACAAGGGATAAAAATGTGTTTATTAATAAAGCTGCTGTAACTCAAATTTTAATAAATTTAGTAGACAATGCTTTAAAGTATAATAGCAGTAAGCATCCTGAAATTACACTAAACTATTCTGAAAATAAAAACTTTCATATTTTTTCTGTAACAGATAATGGTATTGGAATAGCACAAGAGCAACAAAACGAAGTATTTAAACTGTTTAATAACAACAATCAAACAGATGTAAAAGGTAATAAAGGCACTGGAATTGGGTTATTTACTGTAAAAAACTTAGTCAAAAAGCTTAATGGAGATATTGTTTTAAAATCTGAAATTGGTAAAGGTAGCACCTTTACTTTTACCATCTCTAAATAAAAAAAGCCTAATCGAAAGATTAGGCTTTTTAATAGTCTTAATTGATTAATTAAGATTTTTTCATCTGCTTTATAAGCTTTTTAGTCAAAGTTTCTTGATCCTTATAAAGCGTCCCGCTCATTCCTAAGCATTGACCATCCTTTAATTGTAAAGATTTTTGATCCACAATGTATGTACCATCACTTTTAACAACGGTTCCGTCATTAAGTTTTAAATCTCCTTTTAATTGTACAACACCATCTGTTGTATAATGAAACACTTTACTATCTAAAAGTATAACATAATTAGAATCTTCAATTTGTTTAGCATCTTGGGCCATCATAGTATTGATTCCAAGAAAAACGGTAAAGGCAATAAGAATTAATTTTTTCATTTTATATATTTTTAAGTTTAGCCAAATGATTTTATAATTAGTTGTAAATCATTCTCTAAGTTAAACATTTCAACTTTTATGCCAAACTTTTTATTAAATATTTAGCCTTTCAACCAAGCTTGTCTTATTGCTTTTTGTGCCTCTGTAGCATTAGCATCTTCAACTAATTTAGTTCCCGTAGTGTAAGATTGTGTTAATTTGGTTTTAATAACAATCTCTTCACCTTTTCTATCTAAAACAACGTTAATATCTGTACCTGGTTGCCACATGTACATAGCAGTTAAGATTTGTTGTGCTGTAGCTAAAGTTAACTCTTTACCATCTACTGATTTTAAAACATCGCCTGGTAAAACACCATTGTCATTCCAAAAACTATTATCCTTAACAGCTTCACTAAAAGGGATAGTCATTGTAGCTCTATCTGGAGCAAAAATTAAAGTACCATCATTTTGGATGTAGTTAGTTTTAACTTTTCCAGTATCTAAACTTAATCCTACTTTTTTAAAGTAAACCGAATAATCTATTGGTGTACCACCAACAACATGCGTGTTTAAAAATTCGCCAACACTTGGGTAAGTCATTGCAGTAATTTCTTCTATTAATTTATCATCTTCAAACGGTTTGTTTTTTCCGTACTTGTTAGATAATTCTTTCATTAAAGATAAAATACCTCTATTACCATTGCTCTCTTCACGTAAAATAATATCAATACACATACCTATTAAGGCACCTTTCATGTATACGTTATAATATTGCGGTGCGTATGGCTCGTCTAAAACGTTTTCACTCATTTCAGTAAAACTCATGCTATCATTTAGGTTAGCTGCAGTTTGGATTTTACCTAAGATATCTCCATAAAACTCTTCTGAGTCTACTAAATCTTGATCAACTTGAAATAACGTTGCAAAATATTCTGTTACACCTTCATACATCCATAAATGCTTAGAAAATGTAGGTTGATTGTAATCAAAGTAGTGTACATCTTCAGAGTGCACACTTAATGGTGTTACAATATGAAAAAACTCGTGCGATACTACATCAATCATACTTTCAGCTAAAGCTTCAAAAGGCATATCTTCTCCTAAAACCACAACAGTAGACGTATGGTGTTCTAAAGCCCCAAAACCTTTAGGAGATTCTGGTTTACCCTCTGATAAGTATAAATAAATATCATAACGTGGTGTACTGTTAATATCACCTAAATACGTTTTTTGAGCTTGCATCATTTTTTGCATTACAGCTTTAATGCTTTCTGCGCTATGTACTTTATTTGGTGAATAAACACTTAATACAATTTTGATATCTCCAACCTGAAATTCTTCTACATCTAAATCTCCGTAAAACATTGGATTATCTGTAATGTCAAAATAACGTGGTGCAAAATAACTTGAAGTTGCTAATTTACCATCTTTACTTACTGTTTTACCTGTTTCTTGTAAAGCAGAGGTACGTTTAAAATCTACAGGTGCAGTAACATCTAAACTGTATTGGCTATCTTTTAAGCTATCAAAATAACCAATAAAACCATGTAAATTTAATACATAATTAGTAGGCTCTATATTTGTTCCTGCTGGAGAAAAAGGAGCTTCACCACCTATTCCACCTGTTACTTCTTGATCAAAAGTATCATTAGTATTATAAGTAATGTAATCTAATTGTGTTGCATTAGCAATAGTCCAAGTATTAGTGTCAACTTTAACGGTTGGTAATTCGTTTCCTTTATAATCAAACGCTTTAAAATCGTCTACATATTTTCCAAAATCACTTACAGAGTAAGTTCCTTGTACTACTCTTGGCAATCTATACGTTACTGTTTCTTGCGTAAAACGACCTGGATTAATTGTTACAGGTGCTTTGTCATTAATTACTTTAGACAAATCAATAGAAGTTACTATTGGCGACTGCGACGCTAATTTATCAGATGTTTTTGTACTATTACATCCAACCAATAATAGTCCTGTTGCAATAGTTGTTACTAAAAGTTTTTTCATTTTTTAAGTTTATTTGTTAATGGTCCTGCTTAGAAGACGCTCAAAAATATAATTTGTTACATAATCTTGTCACTAAGTTTTTGTTAAATTGTTAATTTTGAAATAGGCTTTATATAAATGCAATTATTATCTTTGACAAACTTTAAATTTAATGCAGTTTAAATATCCCGAACTTTTATACGCGCTTTTCTTACTGCTTATTCCTATTATTGTTCATTTATTTCAGCTTAGAAAATTTCAAAAAGAATATTTTACTAATGTTGCTGTCTTAAAGAAAATCCAATTACAAACCCGAAAAAGTGCAACCATAAAAAAATGGCTAACACTACTAACTAGACTGTTACTTTTAGCTGCTATAATAATTGCATTTGCGCAACCTTTTACCTCTAAAACAGACACGTTTAATGCAAAAAAGGAAACCGTTATTTATCTAGATAACTCGTTTAGTATGCAAGCTAAAGGAGATAAAGGCGAATTACTTAAGCGTGCTATTCAAGATTTAATTGAAACCATTCCTGAAACTGAAACATTCTCGCTAATAACCAATACAGATAGCTATAAAAACACAAGCATAAAAGCTATAAAAAACGAGCTGTTACAATTAGAATATTCTTCTAACCAATTAACCTATAATGCTGCTTTATTAAAAGCAAAACAGTCTTTATCTAATCAAACAAACACAGTTAAAAACATAATATTTATATCTGATTTTCAACAAAAAAACACAGATTTTAATATTACACCAGACTCAACTTCTACTCTAAATTTAGTTAATTTAAAACCTGTAAACAACATTAATATAACCGTTGATAGTGTACATGTATCAAAACAAAATGCAAATAATTTAAAGCTTACTGTAGTCTTAAAAAACAATGATTCAGCAGTTAGTAATATTCCAGTGTCGTTGTATAATAACGATAATTTACTTTCTAAAGCCTCAGTGGACGTCAATGGTCAAGGTACCACTGTGTTTTCGTTACCAAATAATCAAATTATAAAAGGAAAAATTAGTATTGACGATACACAATTACAATTTGATAATACCTTGTATTTTAATATAAATACACCCTCAAAAATTAATGTTTTAGCAATCAGTGATAGTAATGCCGATTATTTAAATAGAATTTTTACTGATGACGAATTTAACTATACTTATATAAAACCCAACGCATTAGATTACAGTCTTTTTGATGCACAAAACCTAGTAATTATTAATGAAATTGAAGCGTTGCCCATAAGTCTAACAACAGCCTTAAAAGCTTTTTCGGATAAAGGTGGTGCAGTAGTTTTTATCCCATCAGACCAAGGTAACCTTAAAGATTATAATACTTTTTTACAACGTTTTAATACGACACCTTTTAATCCAATACTGACTTCACAAAAGCGTATTACAACCATAAATTATAGTCATCCTTTATATGCTAATGGTGTCTTTGAAAAGCGTGTAGATAATTTTCAATATCCAAAAGTAGAGCGTTACTTTCCTCAAAATAATTTACAAGCTTCAAGTATTTTACAATTTGAAGATAACAAATCATTTTTATCACAAAAAGGCAATTTATTTGTGTTCTCTGCTCCAATAAACGACACTAATTCTAATTTTAAAAATATCAATTTAATTGTACCAACGTTTTACAACATTGCTAAACAAAGTTTAAATACTGCAACCTTATATTATACCATTGGACAAAATAATAATTACGATGTCGCAATCAATTTACAACAAGACGCAGTGTTAACTTTGGTTAAAGGCGACAACAAAATCATACCAGAACAAAACTATTTTAATAACAAAGTCGTTATTAAAACTAGTGATTTACCAGAACAAGCAGGCATCTACGATTTAAAAAATAAAACCGAAATCATTCAAAACGTAAGTTATAATTACGACAGGTCAGAAAGTGATTTAACATATATAAACCTAGATAATTACAAAAACGTAACCATTAGCGACTCAATAGCTAGTATTTTTGATACAATAAATAACGACACTAAAGTTAACGAACTATGGAAATGGTTTGTAATTTTGGCATTAGGTCTTTTAATTTTAGAAATGCTCATCTTAAAATATTTTAAATGAACGTCTTAATAAAAACAGCAACAATAATTGATTCCGCAAGCCCTTTTCATAATCAGGTTTGTGACGTATTAATCGAAAAAGGTAAGATTAGTAAAATTGCTTCAAGCATTGATAATACTAACCATTATAAAACCATTAATTTAGATAACTTACACCTATCTCAAGGTTGGTTTGATAGTAGTATTTGTTTTGGAGAACCAGGATTTGAAGATCGCGAGACGATTGAAAATGGACTAAAAACTGCAGCTAAATCAGGATTTACAAGTATTGCATTACAAGCAAACACTAATCCAATAATTGATACTAACGCTAATATTGCATTTGTTCTGTCTAAAGCTCAAAACCATGCTGTTAAACTATTACCTATTGGTGCTTTAACTAAAAACAGTGACAGTGTAGACTTAGCTGAGCTTTTTGATATGAAAAACGCAGGAGCTGTTGCCTTTTCGGATTATAAAAAGCCAATAACTAATCCTAATCTTTTAAAAATTGCCTTACAATATGCAAGTAATTTTGATGGATTAGTATGTTCTTTCCCTTTAGAAACAAGAATTTCTGGAAAAGGAATTGTAAACGAGGAACTAACCAGTACATCACTAGGCTTAAAAGGTAGTCCAAATCTAGCCGAAGCTATGCAAGTTGCTAGAGACTTATTTTTGTTAGAATATGCTGGTGGAAAATTACATATACCCACAATTTCAACAGCAGAAAGTGTAGCATTAATCAGAGAAGCTAAACAAAAAAAGCTAGACGTGACCTGCAGTGTAGCCATCCACAATTTATGTTTAACAGATGCTGTTTTGGAAGAGTTTGACACTAACTATAAAGTAAATCCTCCGCTAAGGATACAAAAAGATATAGAGGCTTTAATTGAAGGTTTAAAAGATGGTACGATAGATATGGTTACAAGCGATCATAATCCAATGACCATTGAAGATAAAAAAGTAGAATTTGATCATGCATCATTTGGTACCATAGGATTAGAAAGTGCTTTTGGTGCTTTAAACACCTTATTTACTACAAAAAAAACCATTCAATTACTAACTAAAGGTAAAACTAGATTTGGTCAAAGTAACACTAGTATTGAAGAAGGACAAATGGCTAATTTAACCCTTTTTAATCCAGATATAAAATACGCTTTCGCGGAAACAGATATTGTTTCAAAATCTAAAAATAGTGCTTTTTTAGGACTAGAATTAAAAGGTAAAGCCTACGGAATAATTGCAAATAACAAAATAGTATTATAATACAATGAATCAACAAACTATTGAAGAAGGCAAATCATTAGCTGTTTTAAGCTACCTAACCATAATTGGTAGTGTCATAGCAATAATAATGAATGGCGAAAAGAAAAACGACTTTACAAGCTTTCATAACAGACAAGGTTTAGGCTTATGTCTACTATGGATGATTATTGGCTACTTTGTTAGTCAATTTGATAATATGCAAATCTCAATTGCTTTTTGGGTAAGTATGGGAGCACTTTTATTTTTAGGTGTTATAACTGCCATTAACGGAACAATGAAACCTATACCTTTTGTTGGACCAATTTTTCAAAAACTATTTAAAGGACTTGGCAACTAATGGAAAAATTTAATTTACATCATATAACTAGACCATCAACTTTAAAGGATAATGCGCCATTACTTATCCTGTTTCATGGTTATGGTAGCGACGAGAATGACTTGTTTAGCTTTGCAGCAGAATTACCAGAAGAGCTTTTTATAATATCTGTTAGAGCGCCTTATCCTATGCAACCCTATGGTAATGCATGGTATGCTATTAACTTTGACGCAGACCAAGGTAAATGGAGTGATAATGAGCAAGCAAAACAGTCTAGAGACCTAATAGCAAATTTTATAGATCAAGCTATAGCTAATTATCCAGTAGATAAAAACAATGTATCATTACTAGGATTTAGTCAAGGTTGTATTTTAAGTTATGCTGTTGCATTAACTTATCCTGAAAAAGTAAATAACATTATAGCTTTAAGTGGTTATGTTAATCAAGATTTATTTACAGTTAAAGATGCTTCTAACTACAAACATTTAAACTTTTATTGTTCACATGGTACTGTGGACCAAGTGATACCTGTAGATTGGGCAAGACAAGCGCCTAAATTTTTAGCTACTTTAAACATTAAGCACCAATTTAGCGAGTTTCCTGTTGGACATGGTGTGGCACCTCAAAATTTTTACGAATTTAAAGACTGGTTGCAACAATTAATATAACATCAAGATATTTATCTTAAACTTAAAAAGCCCAAATTAAATTAGTATTTAATTTGGGCTTTTTTTAGTAATCAAAATAATTTTATCTAGCATAAAGTAGATAATCTAAGACTTCAAAGTCAACTTTTTGATCTGCAGTAACAAAGTATTTTATAAGTAATTCTCCCCAATAACTACCATCAGAAAAATCTGCAATAATCCATCTATGATTTAACATCTTAATAGTATTGAACTGCATTTTTTTACCTTCAGAAGCAGCAAAGGGGATTAACGGATGGTCACCATCTGCTTCATTTAATTTATATAATTCGTTTTTGATAAACGGAATCATAGCATCAGTATCCAATTTTTTATTGTAAAAGTAATCCTGAGCTTCTTGACTATATCTTAAATCAAATAAAGTTAAATCTGATAATTCTTCATTTTGAAGATTTAATGAATCTTGTAAAACAACTGTTTTTTCCTTTAGCATTTCCATGCGTTTTGCACTGTCATCCAATATTTTTTTTGAATTTACATATTGAAACACCACAATTAGTGATGTAAAAATAAACAGGTACATAAAGATTTTGTTCTTCATTTTAATAAATATTTTAAATAGTAATTTCTAATTGATCGTAAGCCAAAAATACATTTTTTGGTAGCTTATGTTGTACTTCGTCATGAAATCCTAATAGGTGACTAATATGAGTTAAATAGGCCTTTTTAGGTTTTATAATATTAATAATCTCTAAGGCTTGTTCTAAATTTAAATGCGAAATATGTTCCTTTTCTCTTAAAGCATTAATTACCAACACCTCTAAATTTTTAAGTTTATCTAATTCGGTTTTAGTAATGGTTTTAATATCTGTTAAATAAGCAAATTTGTCAAACCTAAAACCAAAAACCTGTAGTTTATAATGTAAACTATCAATAGGTATAATAGGAAGATTATTAATGGTAAATGGCTTATTTTCAATTATATTAATGGCAACAGTTGGTGCGCCAGGATATCTGTTTTCTGTAGCAAAAACATATTCAAATCTTATTTTAAGTTGCTCAATTACACGTTGATGTGCATATATTGGTAATTCGCCTTGTTTAAAGCAAAACGGTCTTATGTCATCCAAACCAGCTGTATGATCTGCATGTTCATGCGTAAATAAAAGCGCATCAATTTTTTCGGGATTAGCACGTAACATTTGTTGTCTAAAATCTGGCCCACAGTCTATTACAAACGTACTATCCTCCCATTCTACCATTACCGAAACTCGTAAACGTTTGTCTTTAGGATTGTTGCTTAAACATACTGGATGTGTGCTTCCAATTACTGGAATGCCTTGTGATGTTCCTGTGCCCAAAAATGTTACTTTCAATTGCTGACGATTTCTCACAAAAATAAGTTATTTTTTTTGTTTGATATAGTTATTTGGTACCTTTGTAAAACTTAACATCATAGGGATTTTTATATGGAAATTACGCTAAAAGGAGATAAAGAATTTGAAAATATTCCCTCTTTAAAAGACAAAGCACTTCGTATTAACTTAAACGAAAATATTTACGGTACGTTTGCCGAGATAGGTGCAGGACAAGAAACTGTACGACACTTTTTTAGAGCTGGAGGTGCGTCTGGGACTATTGCAAAAGCAATGTCTGCTTATGACAAAGATTTTAGTGATGCTATTTATGGTATTGAAAATGATAGACGCTACGTCACGGAAGCGCGTTTACGTAAAATGGTTTCTCATGAAATAAAACTTATTGAAGAGCGAATTGACCGTAAAAAAAATCCAAACAAAATGTTTTTTAGTTTTGCAAATACTGTTGCTACAATAGATTTTGCAAAAAAATATAAAGGACATGGATGGGTAGGAATTAAATACCAAATAGATCCTTCAGAAGAAGAATATAATGAGATTGTATTACACCTTCGATTTAAAGAAAACGATGCTAGATTACAGCAAGAAACCCTAGGGATTTTAGGGACTAACCTTATATATGGTGCATTTTACAAGTATAATGAACCAAGAAAATTATTACGTTATTTATATGACCATTTAGATAAAGACCAAATAGAAATTGATACTATTAATTTTTCTGGTCCAGTATTTAAAGATGTAGATAACAGATTAATGAGTTTACAACTTGTTAAAAATGGAATGACAGATGCTGTCATGTTTGCTCCTGATGGAAATAACGTTTTACCTGCTAGAGTCCTTTACAAAAAAAATATATTAGCCTTACGTGGTAGTTTTAGACCTGTAACTAAAGTAAACATTGACATGTACGAAAAGTCATTGGAGATGTTTATAAAAGAAAACAAAGTTGATGAGGACAACACGCAAGTTATTTTTGAAATTACCTTATCTAATTTAAGAGCTGAAGGTGAAATTGATGAGCAGGATTTTATGGATCGTGCAAGACTACTTTGCTCCTTAGGTCATACGGTTTTAATATCTAACTTCCAGGAATATTATAAATTAGTCGAGTACTTCTCTCAATACTCTAAGAGCAGAATGGGATTAGCAATGGGAGTTAACAACTTAGTAGACATATTTGACGAAAAATATTATAGACACTTAAGTGGTGGTATATTAGAAGCGTTTGGAAAATTATTTTTCAAAGACTTACGTGTATATCTATATCCAATGCGTGATGAAGATGGATCATTAACTACAAGCGACAACTTAAAAGTACATCCAAGAATGAAAGAGTTGTATAAATTCTTTAAATACAATGGAAAAGTTGTAGATATTACAGATTACGACCCAAACACATTAAATGTATTTTCTAGAACTGTTTTACGTATGATTTGTGATGGTGAAGAAGGTTGGCAAAGCATGCTACCAGAAGGCGTTTCTAAATTAATTATGCAACAAAGTCTATTTGGTTGCGAAACTGAAGAAATACATCAGAAAAATTAATTACTATAATTTTACATAAAAAAAAGCGACTTTAATTATTTATTAAAGTCGCTTTTGCTTTGTAGTCGTAAATGTTTCTTTTTAGGGACTTACAGTTTACTTTATGTTTCATTATGTACTACATTGTAATACAATTCAAATGTTATACCAAAAATTAAAAATTGATTGTTTTTTTTTATAAAAACTATATGTTTTTTTCAATTTTACCCTTTACATCTTTAAAAAAAGCTTTCATATACTTAAAGTCTTCTTCTATGTTGTCTGTTGGATAAAAAGGTTCTGACACAGTATTTTGTTTATTTCCAAAATCTAAAGTAAACATTATAATTGGTACGTTTGCTTGCTTAGCAATGTAGTAAAATCCTGTTCGCCATTCGTCAACCTTACTTCTTGTTCCTTCAGGTGCCAATGTTAATCTAAACTCGTCTTTGTTTTCAAATAATTTAGCAATTGTCTGTACTTTGTTTTCTTTATTTTTTCTATCAACAGGTACACCTCCTACTGCTCTAAAGTAATACCCAAATGGCCATGTAAATAATTCTTGTTTACCAATAAAGTTAGTTTTTACTTGTGTAACCTTTCTTAATAAAATACCAATTATAAAATCTATGTTACTAGTATGAGGTGCAGAGATAATTACTGCTTTTTTTATAGTATCCTTGGAGAAGTTGGTGTTACCAACAACTTTCCATCCTAATATTTTAAAATATATAAGTTTAGCTAACCAGTACATATTACATTTTTTGGTATAACGCTTTTAGCGTGTCGTGTGTAATTGTTTTTTTCCAGTTTTTACCAATTGCATTTTCCCAAAGTGGTTCTAAACTTAAAGCAACTTTAATCATTGTATCAAAATCCTTATCAGATAAATCTGCACAAATCCCTTGAGGTAAAGTTATATTATGTTTGGCTTTCATTTTTTTAAATTCAGCTACACCTTCTGGATAATACGCTTCAAGATGGTCAAAAACAATACAATTACCAATACCATGTTTAACTCCTAAAAGATATCCTAAACCATAACTCATAGCATGTGCAACACCAACTTGAGAGTAAGCAATACTCATGCCACCATGCCAACTAGCCATCATTAATTTATCCTGAGATTCTTGTTCTGATAAATCATCACTTAAAAATATCTCTTGACATAACTCTAAAGCTTTCTCGCCATAAGTCTGACTAAATGCATTAAGGTACGTACCGCTTAAGGACTCAATACAATGCACATAACAGTCCATTCCTGTATAAAACCATTGGTCTTTAGGTACATCCTTAGTTAATTCTGGATCTAATAAAACTTGATCAAATGGTGTATAATCACTATTGATTCCTAATTTTCGTTCTGGTCCTGTTAATATAGTTGTTCTTGAAACTTCTGCTCCTGTACCAGATATTGTTGGAATCCCAACATGATAAACCGCTGGATTTTTAACTAAATCCCAACCTTGATAATCTTTACTTTCGCCATCATTATTTAACATAATAGCTACTGCTTTAGCGATATCTAATAAAGATCCACCTCCAATACCAATAATACCAGATGGTCGCTCTTTAAAATTTAAAATAATATCCTCAACGTATTGGTCAATCTGTTCTGTTTTGGGCTCTTCTATTGTCGATACATAAACAACGTTGTCCTGATAGGATAATGGTATTCTGGAAGTTAACCAGGCATCTCCTTTAAAAATATCATCTACAAAAAAGATAAATGGCGCACTAGTATTTAACCGCTTAGGCTCTATAATATCGCTTAATTGATTAAAACTACCTCGTCCAAAAATTACTTTGGACACCATTGGAAAATTTTTATAACTCATTGACTTTTCGTCTTAATTTGTAAATTTATTACTTATTTAAGTTTTTTTGAAACATTTCTGAAAATAATGCTAAGTGATATCCATCAACTAAGGCATGATTTACATTAATAGCAACATTCATGATTAACTTATTATCCTGTCTAACAGCTTTACTAAATGCTAATTTAGGTACAGATTCCATGTCTCCAGAAACGGGTTCTTTATGACCAGAAAAATTAAGCCAAGGTATAGCAGAACAGTGTACACAGTTTAAACCGTTAACAGGAGGAAAAAGTGAAGCACTATTTTCTATTCTATTTACTTCGTTAGATAAGTTGTTTAAAAATCCTTCTAAATTTTCAGTGTAATTTATAAATGAAAATCCAAATGTTTTATCGCTTCTCATAATGGTAGCAGACGCATGTATAATATCATGTATTTGAATGGTATCTTCTACTACTCTATATTTTAAATTATCTACAGCATTAATTGCTTGCATACACGCATGAAGATATACGCCAAAAAAACTGACCTTATTATCTTTTGCATACTGGTAAGCGTTATCTACTTGAAACGGTATAGTCACCCCAAAATAAGGATCTTTTAGCTTTGAAAAGTGTTGAAAATGTTCTTTTCTGTTCCAAGTATTTATATCTAAAGTCTTCACTAATTATTGTAATAGTTTTGGTAAGTCTAACAGACTTTTAATTGTCTTATATTGTTTTGATTGGTTGTTATTTACATCCACCTGCTCATGCAACCATGTGGTGTGAAATGGCACATGAATTGCACTTGCTTTTATATTAATTAATGGTAGTATGTCTGATTTTAAAGAATTACCTATCATTAAAAACTCAGATGGTTTAATATCTAAATGGTTTAATAATTTTGAATAATTTGCTTCTTTTTTATCGCTTAATACTTCAATGTGATGAAAATAATCTAATAATCCTGATTTTTCAAGTTTACGTTCTTGATCCAATAAATCGCCTTTTGTAGCGACTATCAATTTATATTTTTTAGACAACTGTTGTAATACTTGCTCAACGCCTTCCAGAAGCTCTACCTCTTTATTAATCATTGTTTTACCAATATCTAAAATACTAGCTATTGTTTGATTTGATACTGTATTATTGGATAATTCTAAAGCCATTTCAACCATTGACAAAACAAAGCCTTTAACACCATAGCCATACACTGGAAGATTTTTCATCTCCATTTTAAATAGTTCTTGGTCTATTTTGTTAGCAGTTTCAAATGGGCTTAGTAATTTTGCAAACTCTAACTCTGCGTCTCTAAAATAGGTTTCGTTAATCCATAAAGTATCATCAGCATCAAAACCAATAACCTTTATTTGACTGTAATCTATTTCCATAATTTTTTTGCTCTTTCTAGGTCTTCTGGTGTATCAATCTCTACACCTTGTACGTTGGTTTCAACCATTTTAATACGTTTACCGTATTCTAAATATCTTATACATTCTATTTTCTCTGAAGCTTCAAGGCTAAGCATTGGTAGCTTATAAAAATCTAAAATGGCTTGTTTTCTAAAAGCATATACGCCTTTATGTTTATAGTAATTAACAGATATTGTTTCGTCCCTTGGATAAGGTATAGGACTTCTTGAAAAGTATAGTGCAAAATTATTTTGGTCAACAATTACTTTAACGGTATTTGGGTTTTTAATTTCATCCCAATCTGTAATATGCACCATTAATGATGCTAAATCAACGTGTTGTTCTTTATCTTCTTTAAAAACTTGAATTAATTTTTTAAGCGATTCCACTTCTGTAAAAGGCTCGTCGCCTTGCACGTTAATAACTATATCAATATCTAAATCTTCAACAGCTTCTGCAATGCGGTCACTACCACACTCATGCTCTTTTTGGCTCATCATCACATGTCCTCCAATTTTAGAAATTTCGTCAAAAATGATATCACTATCAGTCACTACGATAACGTCATCAAACAAATTTGTGTTTACTGTAGCTTCATAGGTACGCGTAATTACAGGTTTTCCGTTTAAATCTTTCATTAATTTACCAGGAAAACGCGTCGCACTGTATCGTGCAGGAATCATTGCTATTATTTTCATCTAAGAATCAAATTGGAGTATAAAAATATAATAATTTAATGGTCTTCTTCAAAAAAATCGTCTTTAAAACCTATTAAATATAATTTTTCTTTTGCTCTGGTTATAGCTGTATATAGCCATCTTAAGTAATCTTTATCTATTCCGTTGGGTAAATAAGGTTGTTCCACAAAAACGGTATTCCATTGTCCACCTTGAGATTTATGACATGTAATAGCATAAGAGAATTTAACTTGAAGTGCATTAAAGTAATTATTACCTTTAATTTTCATAAATTTTTTATAGTTACTACTTTCATCTTCATAGTCTTTTTGGACCTCTTGATATAATCTATTGGAGTCTTCATAAGGTAAAGACGGAGTTTCTGCCTCTATGGTATCTAACATTAAAACGGTTTCAAAAGGTATCATTTTAGGATAATCCACCATTCTAACTTTTACTTCAGCAAATCTAAAACCATATAATTCTTTTATGCTAAAAATTTCAAGAACTTCAATAATGTCGCCATTTGCAATAAAACCAGCTTCAGAGGTTGGCTTAAGCCAAAAGTAATTGTTTTTAACAGCCATTAAAAAATCTCCTGCAGATAATTCGTTTTCATTAAATAAAATACGACTACGTATTTGTTGGTTGTATAGGTTAGCACGTTTGTTACTTCTAACTATAATACTAGTTTCTTCATATCCTAAATTATTGTAGGAGTCATTTATAGCATCCATAATCTCATAACCATCCACTAACCTAACAATATCCGTAAAAGATTTTAAATTAAATTTAAAACTGTCATAAAAACTTCCAGCAATGGTCTCTCTTAACAAGGTTGCATTTTCTAATATTCCAGAGTCTTCACCTTGTCTGACTACTTCATCCAACTCCATTTTTGTGACAGATTTGTTGTAGTTTAAACTTAAGGTATTCTCGTCTAAAGCAGGACTTAAATCCAATTTTACTGGAGGCAACTGTGCAGTATCACCTATTAATAGTAATTTACACCTATGTCCTTGATAAACATATTGCATTAAGTCGTCTAATAACGAACCATTTTCGAAGAGTTTAGAATCACTAGGTGAATCTGGTATCATGGATGCCTCGTCAACTATAAAAATGGTGTCTTTATGCTTATTTGGTTGTAAAACAAATTTTACGCCACCACCTTTTTCCTTTTTAGGAAAATATATCTTTTTATGGATGGTAAAGGCTTCTTTTTTAGAATAATTAGAGATAACTTTTGCTGCTCGTCCAGTTGGAGCCATTAAAACAGCACTTTTTTTTGCTTGCCATAAATTGGTCACAATCGTACCAATAATGGTAGTTTTACCAGTACCAGCATACCCTTTTAATAAAAAGACGCCATTTTCTTTATCATTTAAAATAAACTCAGAAAGTTGTAAAAGTAAAATATCTTGTTTTGACGTCGGATTAAACGGAAAATGCTGTTTTATAAGGGAATAAAATTGCGAACTGGTCATTAAATAGTGTGGATTGAAAACTTTTTATCAAATATATAAATCATTTTTACCAACAATGGTTTTTACGAATAAAAAAAAATTGTAGATTTGTCACAGACCTTAATTAAATTTAATAAATCACTATGAAATTAGCACTTATTATAATTGGAGCAATCCTATTAACCATTTTAATTGTTTGGCTTATTGATAAATTTGTTCCAACAAAAGCAAAACCTATTATTACAATTGCTCTTTGGGGCCTTATTATCTTCTTAGGCTATTTAACTTTTAATTCTGTTTATGGTGAGATTAAATTCAATCAATTAAAAGAAAAAAGATATGCTGCAGCTATTAACCGTTTAATTGATATTAGAGATTCTCAATTAGCTCACAGAACTGTAACTGGTAAGTTTACTAAAAGTTACGACTCTTTAATTAAATTTATCGAAAATGGTAAATTTACAATCATTGAAAGAAGAGACTCTAGTGTAGTTGATGAAGAAAGAACTAAAGCTTATGGTGGTGTAACGTCTTATAAAGATATTGTTATTACGGATACTATTGGATTTGAATCTGTTAAAGAAAGATTATTTAAAGGTACAGACAGATATAAACAAATGATGAATGTACCTGTAGGTAAAGAAGGTACTAAGTTTACAATGGACGCTGGAGAGATTGAAGATGAAAATGGTAATAAAATCCCTGTTTTTGAAGCTTTTGTTAAAAAAGATGACATCCTTTTTGACCAAGACAAAAATTTAGTACTTAAAGAAAACCAAGTAATATCTGTTGAAGGTGTTAATGGTGATGCTTTACGTGTAGGATCTATGAGTTCTGCTAAAACAATCGGAAACTGGCCTAAAACTTATGGCTCAAACGAATAAGGAATATAATCATTTAACCAACCTAGAACTGTCCATTCAAATTAGTTTGAGTGGACTTTCTTTTTGTGTCTTAAATCCAGATACAAAGACTATAATAGAGTTAAAATCTAAGGTGTTTGGAATAAAAAAAACACCAACAGAACTTCTAGACGCAGTAATACATCTTTTTAATACGGAAGATATTTTAAACAATAGCTTCTCCTCTATTAACATAATACATGTTAATGATTGGTCAACCTTAGTACCAAAAGCATTATTTAAAGAAGAGTATTTAGCAGATTATTTAAAATTTAATACCAAAATTTTAAAAACCGACTTTATTACTTTTGATGAGATTATTACCAATGAAAGTGTCAATATTTACGTTCCGTTTACTAACGTAAATAACTATATCTTTGACAAGTATGGTAGTTTTACTTATAAACACTTTTCTACAATTTTAATAGAGCAACTATTAGTTATTGAAAAACACTCTAGCATAACAAAAGTTTATGTTAACATAGATACCAATAATTTTGAAATTATAGCCATTAAACAAGGTGCATTACTACTTTACAACACCTTTGAATATCACACAAAAGAAGATTACATTTATTATCTTTTATTTACTTTAGAACAACTACAGCTTAATCCAGAAACGCTACAACTAGTTTTGCTAGGATTAATTAATAAAGAAGATGATTTATATAGCATTACTTATAAATACATCCGAAACGTTTCTTTTGGAAATAGAATGGATACCTATAATTTTACAAAAACACCAACGACAAACTACTCATATTTCACCTTACTAAAAAGCTTATAATGCGCATTGTATCAGGACAATTTAAAGGAAGACGAATTACAGCACCTAAAAAGCTACCTGTAAGACCTACAACAGATATGGCTAAGGAAGCATTGTTTAATATATTAAATAATCAATTTTACTTTGATGATATTTCTGTATTAGACTTATTTGCTGGAACAGGTAACATAAGTTACGAGTTTGCTTCTAGAGGTACCCAAGATATTTTGTGTGTTGATCAAGACCATGGTTGTATAAAATTTATTAACGACACTGCGGAGAGTTTTGAAATGGATATACAAACCATAAAAAGTGATGTTTTTAAATTTTTAGAAAAAACAAAACAACAACATACAATCATTTTTGCAGATCCACCATACGATTTTACAGAAGAAGCATTTTCTAAAATCCCAGAGCTTGTTTTTGAAAACAACCTTTTAGAGTCTGAAGGTTTATTAATTATAGAACATTCCAAGCATACAGACTTATCAAACTTAAAGCAGTTTGTACGTTCCAAAAGCTATGGAGGAAATGTGTTTAGCTTTTTTGAAAATGAAACTTCAGATGAAGAGGAATAAACAAAAAAACCATCTAGAAATAGATGGTTTTTTTTATAGATAAGTAAATCTATAAGCCGGATTTTGTACTCCCTAAAGAGCCCTTATCATTTATCTGAGCTTGCTGTTACCAACACGCTTTAGCTACCTACCCTCTAACAATCGCGCGTGTACGCTCAAACGTTAGTATACATGGTATTGCACCTCATAGAGTTTACCTGGTTTCACTACAGCATGACCTGTACATACTTTCTGTTGCACTTTTCCTCACCTCTCGATGGATGGCTGTTAGCCACTATGATTACACTATGGTGTCCGGACTTTCCTCTTTAAAATAAATTTAAAGCGATAAGGCGATTTACTACTGCAAAATTACAACAAACTATACATTTTTAATACTAGAAACCTTAAATACTTTTAACCATTACCAAAATTTTAAATTTGTTGATAACTATAAATAAAATCAAGGTTAAGACTTCCTTTTTAACCTGCTATTTTTTAAATTTGTTTTTCAAAATTTAGTCATGGAGCATTTTGTAGTATCAGCCAGAAAATACAGACCACAAACCTTTAAGGATGTTGTAGGTCAGACTGCTATTACAAACACTTTACTTAATGCTATTGAAAACAATCACTTAGCACAAGCCTTACTTTTTACAGGACCAAGAGGTGTTGGTAAAACTAGTTGCGCTCGTATTTTGGCTAAAATGATAAATAGTGATGGTAACGAAACTGGTGAAGAGGATTACGCATTTAATATTTTTGAATTAGATGCTGCTTCAAACAACTCTGTTGACGATATCAGAAACTTAACAGACCAAGTTAGGATTCCACCACAAGTTGGAAAATATAAAGTCTATATTATTGACGAGGTCCACATGTTATCTCAAGCTGCTTTTAATGCTTTTTTAAAGACATTAGAAGAACCACCAAAACATTGTATTTTTATTTTAGCAACCACAGAAAAACATAAAATTATACCAACAATACTATCTCGTTGTCAAATTTTTGATTTCAAACGTATAACCGTTAAGGATGCTAAAAATTATTTAAAATACATCGCTGAAGAGCAAGGTATAAATGCTGAAGATGATGCCTTACATATCATCGCTCAAAAAGCAGATGGAGCTATGCGTGATGCTTTATCCATTTTTGATAGAGTTGTAAGTTTTTCTGGTAAAGACTTAACACGACAATCGGTTACAGAAAATCTAAATGTTTTAGATTACGAAACCTATTTTGAAAGTACAGATTACATTCTAGAAAATAAAATTCCAGAACTTTTAATCCAGTTTAATAAAACACTTGCAAAAGGGTTTGATGGACATCATTACATAGCTGGATTGGCTTCTCATTTTAGAGATTTATTAGTTTGTAAAAATCCATCAACTATTGAGTTATTAGAAGTTGGTGAGGATACTAAAAATAAATATTTAGAGCAGTCTAAAAAAGCGGAACAAGACTTTTTAATCAAAGGGATTAATCTAGCCAATGACTGCGACTTAAAATATAAAAGCAGTAAAAACCAACGACTGTTAGTAGAACTAACACTTATGCAACTTGCCTCTATCACTTTTGATGGAGAAAAAAAAAATAGTAGTCGGTTCATAATACCGCCTTCATACTTCCAAAAAATAGGTATTAAGCCTATTAAAGTTGTTAAACCTGTTCAAGTTGAAAGCACAGCAACCACTCAACAAAATAGTACAACTGCTAAGTCAGAAATTCAAAACCCACCACAACCTGCTAAACCAAAAATTGTTTTAGATAAAGGTCTTGCTTCTAATAAAAAAAGAACCTCTGGTTTATCTTTAAAAAGTATAAGAGCTAAAAAAGAACATCAAATAAAGCAATTGGATGTTGTTGTAGATGAAGAAAATTTACCAAGAGAACCTTTTAACCAAGATGAATTAACAGAAGTTTGGAATGCTTTTGTTAGCCAAATAGAAAAAGAAGGTAAATTTAATCTAGCCTCAATCTTATCCATTGATAAACCAACTTTAGCAGAGGATGGTTTTTCAATTAAATTGACGTTTCCAAACTCAACAAATAAAGTTGAAGTCGAAAGACAATCCTTTGACTTAATGTCTTATTTAAGAAAAAACTTAAAAAACTACGACATTGCTTTGGATATAACTGTAAATGAAGAGTTAGATACCAAATACGCTTACACACCAATTGAAAAATACGAAAAGCTTAAAGAAAAAAACCCTAACTTAGAGCTGTTACGTAAAATCTTTGACTTAGATGTTTAATCATGAATAAATTAGTTGTCTTAATTTTTACTGTACTAGTTGCTTTTTTAAGTTGTGATGGACGCGATCGTGTAAAAAAAACAAATGCTCAAATACGATCAGAAAGTAATCTATTCCAAACGTTTAAAAAACAAGTAACCTTTTTTCCAGAGAACTATACTGAAACAACAACTGATACTATTTTAAGCAATGGTTTTAGGGTTAAAATTAAAAACTATACAGATATGAATCATTCTGTTTTAGGATACACCTCAGTAAATTCTATAAAGTCTAAACAATATTATAGAGAAGTAATCTCGGAAATTGAAGTTTTTAATAATGATAAAATTATTTTTAAAAATAACATTAACGAAGACTTTTTATTAGAAAACAAAAGCAATTATGTAAATACTGAAATTTATATAGATGAATTAAAATCTTTACAAACTAACACGCTACAATTAATTGCCTCACACTGTATACCAAACACAAAAGACTGTAATACTTACCGTATAGCCATTAATACCTCAGGCGATTATACTATAAAACGACAAAGTTAATACCCTAATAATATTATGCTAGGACTAAAATTACCAACCGATCCAAGATGGGTTAATATTGTAGAAAAAAACATAGAAGATATTTTAACAGATCATGCTTATTGTGAGCAAAAAGCAACAAGTACAGCAATATCGTTAATAGTTAGTTTTCCTGAATATACAGATTTGGTTCAAGAAATGGTTGCTTTAGTTAAAGAAGAAATTAGCCATTTTAAAATGGTCCATGATTTAATTTTAAAAAATGGATGGGTTTTAGGTCGTGACCGTAAAGATGATTATGTATTACAGCTTATAACCTTTTTTCCTAAAGGAGGAAGTAGAACAACACAATTAGTCCACAGATTACTTTATGCTGCTTTAATTGAAGCTAGAAGTTGCGAACGCTTTAGATTGTTATCTGAAGAATTGGAAGATAAATCTTTAGCAGAATTTTACCGTAAATTAATGGTCAGTGAAGCTAATCATTACACCATGTTTTTAGGTTTTGCAAGACAATATGGTGACCGTAAAGAAGTCGATAAAAAGTGGAATGATTTACTTGAGTTTGAAGCTGAAATAATGGTTAATCTAAGTAAAAAAGAAACTATTCATGGTTAACAAGGTTAATCAAAAGCTGTAAAAAAAAGCCAATTCTAATAGAATTGGCTTTTTTTAGATTGTTAATACAGGTATTAGAATTTAACTCCTAAACCTATTTGCATATTTGTGTTTTTAGCTTCTAAACCAATCGCGTTATCATCAATAACATTAGTTAATCCGTAAGAATATCTGAAGTCAATAAAAAACTCGTCAGAAATCATATATTCTAATCCTCCTAAAGCAGAAAAACCTAAGTTTTGTAATCCATCTTCATAAGAGTGACCTTTTAAACTAGCCTGAGGACCTACACCAATAGATAAACTTTGTCCAATTTTATATTTAAAAAATAATGGTACTTGAATGTAGTTAATACGTAGCTCTTGGTCTTTTGCTCCTTCTGCAGAGAATTGTACTTCTGGTGCAAAAGAAAAAGATTTAGAAAGACTATACTCTCCAAAAAATCCTATAAAAAATCCATTTCTGTGTGCATTTTCAACACCTGTTGGAACTTCAGGATCAAAATCTAAATTAGAAATATTGTATCCAGCTCTTACACCATACAAAGCGTCTTGAGAAAATCCGTAAAAAGATGCTAATACAAACGTTAATAGTAAAATAGTTTTTTTCATATTTTGAAAAGTTTAGTTGGTTTTTTTGAGTTAAGTTATGTAAGAGTAAATATAATTTTTTTTTAAGTAATAGAAAGTAATAAATAGATAAAGTGTACTATTTTAACTTTGTATGGCTAGAAACTGTGTCATTATACATGCTTTTTATGATTCCGTCTGCCAATCCAATTTTTGGTACGTAAATATCCTTTGCTCCACTCCACTTCATTGCTGATAAATAAATACGTGTGGCAGGAATGATAACATCTGCTCTATCTTGATTTAAATCTAAAATAGAGATACGTTCTTCATATGAATAGGTTTGCAACATATTGTAATAAGACGTCAAATAAAAGTAAGATAACGGTTTACCCATAGCTTTACCAGACACTTTAAATATCTTGTTAATATTACCACCTGAGCCAATTACCTCTATCTTATCGTATGATGTGGTTTGTTGTTTTATCCATTGTTCAAGCTCAATCCAAGCATCTTTTTTAACCATATCATTTAATAGTCTAACTGTACCTATTTTAAATGATTTAGAGGCTATTTTTTCACCTTTAACTATAACTGAAAACTCAGTACTACCACCTCCTACATCTACATATAAATAGTTTTTATTTGCATCAATATAAGATTGTAAATCTGTAGCTGCTATAATGGCTGCTTCTTCTTCACCTTCAATAATATCAATTTGAATTCCGGTTTTTTTCTTAATTAATTTTGCAACTTCTTTACCGTTATTTGCTTCTCGCATTGCAGATGTAGCACAAGCCTTATACTTTACTACTCCATGAGTTTCCATTAACAATTTAAATGCTTGCATGGTTTGCAGCATACGATGTACGTTGTTTTCAGATATTTCTTCATTTATAAAAACATCTGCACCTAAACGTACTGGAACCCTTACTAACGAACTTTTTTTAAACCTTGTGTCACTGCCTTTTTCTTCAACAATATTAGATATTAATAATCTAACAGCATTAGATCCAATGTCTATAGCAGCATATTTTTGGATTTTAAGCATCTAATTTATTTTTTAAATACGTGTAAGCTTCAAATTGAGATCTGTATTTAGGTTTATCGTTACGTTTATAGGTATTGTTTTGTGCTTTATTTAATATTCTAGCCTTAACATTATCGTTCCAACAAATATGAAATGTATCTATCAATTCTTCCTTGATATCATTATCATAAATAGGACAGCTTACTTCTACTCTATTTTCTATATTTCTAGTCATAAAGTCTGCGGACGATATATATACCAATGGATTGTTGTTATTACAAAACACGTATAGTCTTGTATGCTCTAAAAACTTATCGACAATACTTATTACTTCTATATTTTCACTTATTCCTTTTACTCCTGGAACCAAACAACAAATACCACGAACAATCATTTGTATTTTAACTCCAGCTTGACTTGCTTCGTATAATTTATCTATCATTGGATAGTTAGATATACTATTCATTTTAAGTTTAATGTAACCAGGTTTACCCTCTTTTACATTGTTAATTTCTCTATCAATAAGATTAAAAAACTTGTTTCTTGTATAATGAGGTGATGTTATTATATGCTTAAATCTATATATTTTATAATTAACTTCAAAAAAGTTAAACACTTTATTAACGTCTTTTAATATTTTTTGGTTAGCTGTAAATAACGTATAATCTGTATATATTTTAGCTGTAGACTCATTAAAATTACCTGTACTAATAAAACCATAGCGCTTTATTTTTTTATCCTCTTCTCTTTCAATAATACACATTTTGCTATGTACTTTTAATCCTTGAACTCCAAAGATTAATTGTACACCTTCTCGCTGCATTTGTTCCGCGTAAGCAATATTAGCCTCCTCATCAAAACGTGCTCGAATCTCCATAGAGACCATTACTTTTTTACCATTTTTAGCAGCATTTATTAAGGAACTTGCTACATGAGAAATTTGTGCTAATCTATATATAGTAATTTTAATAGCTCTAACTTGAGGGTCTAAAGCTGCCTCTCTTAAAAACTTAACAACGTAAGAAAATGTATGATATGGAGCGTATTGTAAGTAGTCTTTTTTGGCTATTGTTTCAAAGATACTACCCTCTAAACTTAAACCTTTAACTGGTAATGGTACTATTTTATCATACAATAAATTAGTACGTCCTAAACTAGGAAAATCCATGTAATCTCTTCGGTTATGATAACGTCCACCTGGTATAATACTATCCGTATTATCAATACCCATTTTGTCCATTAAAAACTCTAATGTTTTTTTGTCTATGGTTTTATCATAAACAAATCGTACTGGCTCACCTTCTTGTCTTTCTTTTACTCCATCACTGATTTTTTCCATGTAACTTTTGGTCAAATCACTGTCCAAATCTAACTCAGCATCTCTAGTGATTTTAATCATGTGAGCAGTAATTTTATTATACTCAAAAATGTTAAAAATATCGTTTAAAAATAGCCTAAGTAAATCATCTAACAAGATTACATTATCAGTATCACCAACTTTTGGTAACACGATAAAACGGTCCATATTTTTAGAAATCTCTATTAAAGCGTATTGATTTTCGCCATCTTTTAAATGCATATTAACTGCAAGGTAGGCTGCGCTATCCTTTAGATTAGGTAACTTAATTTCGGTATTTAAAACTATTGTTACTAATGCAGGACTAACTTTTTCAATAAAATACTTTCTAAGGTATTGTTTTTGAGATTTTGTAATTTTAGATTCTCTTAATATGAAGATATTTTCTGCTTCCAGCTTTTTTTGAATATCACTTAAAATCTTTAAACTTTCGGTTTGATGTTTTATAACTATGTTAGTAATAATCTCCAACAAGTCAGAAGCTTTTATACCACCAAGTTGGCTTTTTCCAGCTCTACCAGCATAATCGATACGTTTAACTGTTGCGTATCTAACCTTAAAAAATTCGTCTAAATTATTAGAAAAAATCCCTAAAAAACGTAATCGTTCAATCAAAGGTACAGACTCGTCAGCTGCTTCTTGTAAAACTCGATGGTTAAACTGTAGCCAACTTAACTCTCTGTTAATGTATTTATTATCTATAATATGGTTAGTCATTTAAAGCAAAATTTACTACAAATATATCTAAATAGATTGTCTATTTTAAATGTTTTGGGAAGACAATTTTTGTGGTTTTTCCTTTTTTTATGTTTTTCCAAGAATTTTGTTCAAATTCTAGTTGTATAAAACCTGATGTTGTTACGTTGTCAATGGTTGTATTTCCTAGAGAATTACATAAATTAGTCAACGCATAGTTGTGTCCAAAAATCATTAAAACATCAACAGTATCATCACAGTTTTTTATGACCTCTAAAACTGAGTCTCCAGAAAAGTCATAGAGTGCTTTTTTTTGCTCAAAATGAATGTTTTTTAACTGTAAATTATCGACGAATAGCATTGCTGTCGATTTTGCTCTGTTTGCAGTACTTGATAAAATTAAATTTGGCTTTAAAAAATTAGTTTTTAAATGATTAGAAACCAATTTGGCATCTTTGACTCCTCGTTTTTTTAATGGTCTATCGTGATCTGTAACATTAAATTGCCATGAAGATTTGGCATGTCTAATAAATTGTATAATTTTGCTCATAACTGTCGTTAAAGTGCTTTTTTTTACGATTATTGTTTTACGAAATACCATTTATCGGTTTTATAGGTGCTATAACACTTTTATTTGATTTGATATTTAAATCGTGTTTCTTTTGTTATGCTATTAATTAATTTTGATCCCTGAATATAGAGTAAATATAAAAAACCTACAATTATCATTTTTTGATAAACCTCCCTTAAACTGTAGCAATTTTTTAGCTTTTATGAATAGTTAAAAATATGAAATTTAACGCAGTAAAATAAAATTATGTTATGAGAACAAACGATTCTCTTTTTAACTATAATGCCAATATTTGAATATTGGTTACTATTTTCTTGCCTTAAATTTTTATTTGATCAAAAAACAGAGTATTAAACTAATAAGTTTTGAAAATATTGAAAACAAATTACACAAAAAGGTTATTATTAATAATATTCCTTTTAATTGGCTTTAGTCTGCAAGCTCAAGTAAAAAAAGTGTTTACACCTCGTTACAGTGCCTCTATTACTGGAGATGTAAAGATGGTTGGTAACAACATGCTGTCCAGAACTTCTACAGGAAGTTATAATGGAGAGCAGGACAATCATGATTTTGTGGACAACGTTTATGTTGACATAGATAGTGATGCTAGTACATTTAACTCTAGTAGTGCTAATCTAACCAACCCATATCCAAACGATAATTGTTTACAGATTGAAAAAGTCCTATTGTATTGGGCAGCTGCAGATAAAGGCATTGATGTTGCTGGAATTGAAACCGAAAATCAACCAAACTGGAATTACAACAATGTAAAATTGATGCTTCCAGGTCAAACCACCTATACTACCATAAATGCAGACGAGGTAATATATAGAGGTAAAAATCAAAGTCCACATATAAATAATGATCCTTACGTATGCGTTAAGGACATAACTAATAGTGTTAAAAATTTAGGAAACCCTTTTGGTAAATATCAAGTTGCCAATGTAGAAGCTAAAACTGGTTTTTTAGTATCTCATGAAAACACCAACACTGGTACATCTGGTGGTTGGCAGGTCATTATGGTCTATAAAAGTGACAAATTAAAAGCTAGAAACATAACACTTTTTGATGGTTACGCTAACGTTACTAGTAGCCAAAATAATTTTGATATTAATATTTCTGGATTTCAAACTGTACCAAATGGTAATGTAAAATCTGACATTGTTATTGGAGCGCTTGAAGGAGATAGATCTTTGACTGGAGACCGTTTACAAATATTAAATACCTCTAATACGTTTGTTGATATATCTGCACCATTAAGAGATTCTAACAACTTTTTTAATAGTAGAATTACTGTAGGACCAAGTAATGGAGCAAATAATTTTACTGACAGGAATCCAGCAAGTACTAATACCCTAGGTTTTGATGCTGCTGTTTTCCCTTTAAGTAATCCTGGTAATTCATTATTAACTAATAACCAGACTTCTACTACACTTAGATTAACGTCTAATCAAGAAACCTATGGCTTATTTGTTTTAGGTTTTTCTGTTGAAATATATCAACCAGATTTACAAACTATTTTTACAGCAACACCAGCGACTATTACACCTTCTAATAGTGCACAAACGGTTACCTATACTGCAAATGTTTCAAACATTGGTAATGATAATGCCAACAGTGTTACTTTAACTACGATTATACCAAATAACACCGAGTTAATCCAACCTATAACTGGATTACCTACAGGTGTAACTTACACTTACAATACAACAACAAGAGCCTTAAAATTTAGCGTTCCTAACGGACTATTAGACTCAGGTATTAGTCTAAATCTAAATTATAACGTCTTGGTTTACGATAATTGCTACTATTTGCAAAATAGCTGTTCTAGCACGTTAAACTCTAATTTAGTAGCAACATACATTGGGCAAATAAATCCAAAAGATATCACCACTGGAAGCTCCAATGGAATAAATAGTTGTGGTATTGGTAACGAGCTAAGTACAACTGTAAATATTGCTGCTCCAGCTCCTGCAACATGGGTAACTGCTGCTTCTGCTTTAGATCGAGAAATAGAATGTAACAATCCAACAGCTTTAAGTAACGCTCAAGCGTTAGCACCTGTATCTTCGTGTCCAGGTTTAACTCCAATCAAAACTTCAGGTAATTTTGTTCCTTCTAATAATTGTCCAACTTTAGGTACTTATACTAATACTTGGAATTTTACTGATTCTTGTGGACGTACAATTGCTAATTATGTTCAAATAATCACAGTTAAAGATACTACAGCTCCAGTTATAGATACAAATGCTTTTGACTTTACAGTTCAATGTGATCAAAATAGTCAAGCTGCATTTAATAATTGGTTAGCTACCAATGGTAGTGCTACTGCTACGGATAATTGTGGTGCTGTAACATGGTCAAATAATTATAGTAACTTTAGCGATGATTGTGGTGCAACAGGATCTACTACAGTTACTTTTACTGCTTCTGACGCTTGTGGAAATTCATCTTCAACTACAGCTACTTTCACAATAGAAGATACTGTTGGTCCAACTTTTGATGGTTTTCCTAATGACAATAATAATGATCAACCCTCTTGCGTTGGTGTACCTGTTTTAAGTTTCTCAAATTATACTGAAATTTTAGGAGATGGAAATAATAATACGTTTTTGCAAGGTGAAAAATTTAGATTTACTAACGTATCTCCAGGTGTAGATGCTGTAGTAACAATACTTGCTACAGTAAATACAACAGTACCTTTATTGGATGATAATGGTAATGGTAGTGTAGACTCATTTAGACCTCAAACCGCATTTAATTTAACTAATATTGGTGATAGAGCATATACAGAATATCAAATAGATTTTATTGATAATACAAATAATCAACCAACACCTTTACCAGAATTTTATACTACTTTTAGTGATATTGATGGAAATGCAAATTTTGGAGAAGTAAATTGGACACAGTTTACAAATAGCTACACTGTAAATGATCCAACAGATTTAACTATTACTGAAGAAGGTCCTTGGATTGTAGCAACTGCAGGGACAACTGAGTATACAGGTGTTACTAATATATATCCTCAAGCCAATATTACTACTAGAAACACAAATACTGCATCATTTAAATTTAGAGTAGGGATTGTTGCCAGAAAAGCTAATGTATCAGGTAATTTAAGACAGCATAATATAGAGTTTGCTTGTATTTCAAATTACACCAACCCTAGTACAATAACTGATGAAATAACTCTTGAATGTAGTGATTTAGAAGATCCTGAAGTACTTACTGCTACTGATAGTTGTAGTAATGCAACAGTAACTTTTAACGAAATAAGAACTGATGGTGATTGTCCAAATACTTACACTTTAGAAAGAACTTGGACAGCAACTGATGATTGTGGAAATGAAACTATCAGAACATTAACAATAAATGTTCAAGATACTACTCCTCCAACTTTTGTCGAGGCCTTACCAACTAATGTAACAGTAGATGGAGATAATATTCCTGATGCTCCTATTTTAACAGCAACTGATAACTGTGGTGATGCCATAGTTACATTTAATGAGGAAATTGTCGGAGACATTTGTACTGGTAACCAAACAATAACAAGAGAATGGATTGCTACGGATGCTTGTAATTTAACAACATCTCATACTCAAGTTATTACAGTTAACCAAGCTGTCTTAACTGCATCAATTGATTCTGTAACTAATATTTTATGTTCAACAGAAGCTACAGGTACTATAACTATTTCTGTTTCTGGAGGTTCATTACCTTATACATATTCTATTGATGGAGGTACAACATATACATCAAACGCTACTATAAATGATTTAGCAGCTGGCAATTACTCTATAATAGTATTAGACGCTAATGAATGTTCTACTACTTTATCAGCAGAAATTCTTTCTAATTGTACCGATGCCATCACTGACATAAACAACACATTTGTTGGACAACC